>Ga0256843_1002739_pt1 | contig 12676 bp, 11 predicted proteins | sample AlvinellametaG_FD_191572 | JGI IMG/M metagenome (GOLD analysis project Ga0256843, IMG submission 191572) | Pompeii worm associated microbial communities from hydrothermal vent at the East Pacific Rise, Pacific Ocean - Alvinella | ecosystem: Host-associated > Annelida > Integument > Unclassified ... | reverse complement strand
ATCTACTATCTGATCTTCACCACCAAGATATACCTCTATCACTACACCTTTATCAGCCAAAGCTTTCAATTCATCTCTACTCCACTCATACATCAAAAGCTCTTCCAACTCCTCTAAAACAGTAACAGAGTGTTCTACAGCTCTTCGTTCATAAGGCAAAAAACAGGCATTGATAAACTGACGGAGATACTCATCTTCATTTTTTCTATATGCCATTAACTGCAGGCGCTTAAACTTAACATCTTTACTTTGAAAAAATGCAGGGGAAAATAGTTGTAATTTATCTATACGTTTTCCCTCATGCAATGCTTTTTGAACATATTCAAATGCTTTTATAGCACCATAAGAAAATCCAACTACACTATATTCAGTTTTATCTAAAAAAGGTTCAAAAAAACCTTCCTCATTTGAAAGAGAAAATCCACTAAAAAATTTCATTGATATATTTTTTAACCTCTTCTTTTGTTATACTCTCTCTATCTTGTAAGACTGCTTCAACATTTTTCATTACATCTACCAGAGACTCTAAAAGAACTTGCGTCTCTTCATAAAGACGTTTCAGTAGAAATTCCTGTTCTTTCTCATCAACAATCAGGGCTGATCCCATTCCATATTCTTGCACCATTTTTCGTGTAATTTCTTTAGCTTCATCTAAGTCATTTTTAGCACTACTTGCATGCTCACTATAACGCATATCACAAGCAACACTACCAGCAATAAGCATTTTCACACGAGCCTCTAACTCTTGCTTGATAAAAGGTTCATCTGTTGCAGGTGTAAGTTTTTCATTAGAGAGCATTAGCTTTTCAAAAGGCAGATCATAATAAGTAGCAACAACAACTTTCCCAGCCTGATAAGTAATACGATAAGCTTTTTGCTTATCATTAAGCATTTTCAGCTTTTTCTTTCCAAACATCACTTTATCTTTAACCTGATAAAAATGATCTAATGTCACATGAAAATCATTTTGACGTAAAGCTAAAAGGGCTGCTTCATTGACTAAAGTAGCTAAAGCTGCACCATTAAAACCAACCGTCATATTTGCCACTACAGAAACATCAAGTTCATGCGGTACTTTTTGGAGATACTTCATTAAAATAGCTTCACGTTCACGTTTTGTCGGAAGTTCTACAAAAACACGCCTATCAAATCTTCCCGCACGAAGAAGTGCAGGATCAAGAACATCTATCTTATTAGTTGCTGCAACTACAATAACACCACTAGAACCTTCAAATCCATCCATTTCAGTTAAAAGTTGATTGAGGGTTGCTTCGCGTTCATCATTTCGCTGTCCATCACGTTTCTTTCCTACCGCATCAATCTCATCTATAAAAATAATAGAAGGTGCATTCTTCTTTGCCGCAGCAAAAAGCTCATGCACACGTTTTGCACCCATCCCTACATAAATCTGTACAAAAGAGGCACCACTTTGGTAATAAAATGGCACATCTGCTGCATTTGCAACTGCTTTTGCTATCATTGTCTTACCAACACCAGGAGGTCCAACAAGTAAAACACCTCGTGGCATACGAGCACCAAAATTTTTATAGCGTTTTGGATTTTTCATAAAGTCTATAATTTCTTCAAGCTCAATCTTGACATCACTGATACCACCAATATCATCAAAACTTACATCACTTTTTATTGCTTCAATAGGAGTGTTTATAGATAAAGATGCACTGTTTTCACCACTTGCATTACTACTATATTCAACCTGTTTAAAAAAGCCCCTCTTTTGTAAAAACTTAAATAAAAGAGATGATATACCTAAAAATAGAACAAGGATAAGGATATAAATTATAATATTTGATTCACTACCAACTTCTACTTTGTAATCTACAAACATTCGTGGTGTCACCTGTGATGAAGCTATCTTATAAAAACCATTTTTTGTTTTAAGATACACATACTCTTTTGTTACTATAACTTTTTCAACCTCTTTATTTTCCAGAAGAGAGTTAGCTTGATGAAGAGTAATCGCATCTGCATTATCACGCAGCGCAGCAAAAAGTACAAGCGCAATGATAATAAAAGCAGAAACAACAAGTGCAATACGATTTGTTTTAGATGTTAGCATAATTATGCTCCTTTAAGACCTCATAGTTAGAAACCTTTATCCAATTTCCAAGCAGGTCTTCTTCTGATTTTATCACGATTTTATTAAAATGCTGGTCAAGCCCATGGTAGAGTCCACTTTTATAGGATTCAATAAGAACATCAAGTTCTCCACTAAAAGCTTTTCTAAATACATAGTTTTTTTCGTTTACCAAAGCTTCTATCTCATGAAGTCTCTCTTTTGCCACTTTACCATTGACTTCCGGCTTCATATGCGCAGCAGGTGTTCCATCACGTTTTGAGTAGGTGAAGGCATGCAGGTGTGTCAGTGGCAGTGCTCTTGCATTCTCCATTGCTTCTTGCCACAGCTCCTCGCTCTCACCAGGGAAACCTGTAATAAAATCTGTCCCTATTGCATAGCCTTTATCAGCCAAAAACTCAAAAAGCTCTCTATCTTGTCTGTAGACATTACGTCTATTCATCAGTTTGAGCATCTTAGGAGAGGTATGCTGCAGGGCAATATGCATATGCTTCTCCATCCAAGGCTCATCAAGTATCTCTTTAAACTCATCACCGATTTGAATAGGCTCAACACTACCAAGTCTAATTCGACGAACTCCGCGAATCAGAGACATTTTTTTCATAAGCTGAGCCAGTGATGTTCTTGTGTCTTGACCATATGAGCCAACATTGGTACCAGTTAAAATAAACTCACCAAAACCATTAGCCGCAAGACGTTTTACCTGTTCGAGTATTCTTGCTTCATCCATACTCCGGGCATCACCACGTACAAATGGAATAATACAGTATGAGCAGCGAAAATTACACCCCTCTTGAATTTTAATAAATGCTCGGCTCTTACCGACGAATTCATCAACAACCATCTCATCTATATGGTTAAGATCGCCCTTTTCATAAAAAGGCTGCTCTTTTTTTAAAAGTGTATCGATCTTCTCTTTTTCACTCTGTCCAAATACCCCGTGAACTCGTCCCTCACGCAGCAGTGACTCCCCTTTTGTATGTGCACCACAACCCGTTAAGAAAAGCTGTTTATCTGTACCCTTTTTCTCTAATTGAGAGATATACGATCGTACATGTGTATCTGCACCGTTGGTAACAGTACAAGAATTTATAACAACAACATCCGCCTCATCTTCATTCTCTGTTATCTCATACTCTTTGAGTGAACTCATCATTACCTGAGAATCATAGAGATTTGTACGACATCCGAATGTTTTAAAATATACTTTTTTTTGCATTATACCAACTCGTTATTATGGGCTACTGGAGTATCACTGTGCATATCGATATTAAGTTTTTGTGTAGGATATGCGATAGTGATATCATCTTCTTCTTTAAAAGCATCAATAATCTCTGTAGAGATAACACTTCTTAGTGTCAATGTACCATAGGCATTTGTCAAATACCATGCTTCGATATCAATACCGTGTGGCTCTATAAAGGAGTAGATACGAGGCTCAACATTTGTGTTTTTCAAAGAGTAGTGCTGACGTAGTTTATTTAACTGCTTTCTTGTAATGTCCGTATAGCCTTTTGAGTATTTTTTAGTAATTTCTTTAACAAGATGCATTGCTTTTTTATGATTTGAATCAAATGTAATAGTAATCTTTACTCCATCCCAAACAGTTTTGAGTGAATGGTGTGTATAGTTTGCGATCATTCTTGTAAATATATAGTTATTTGGTACAAAAATAATACGCCCCGCACGACGATTTTGCATAATAGAAGTGAGGGTAATATCTTCAAGAATAGTAATACGAAGTAGTGATATATCAAGAACATCACCAACATACTTCATACCATCCATATCGACACGAATTCTATCACCAACATGAATACTACCACCAAAAACGATAACAAGCCATCCTAAGATAGACATAAACCAATCTTTCATAGCGATAGCAATACCTGCAGAGGCAAAACCAAGAATAGTCACTAAATAGCTTACATTTTCAATATAATTGAAAAAGAGAATAAGTAATATGACCGTAAAGTTTGTAAATGTAATGATCTTATTTGCCATATAGAAACGTTCATTGTCTGTAATATACTTTTTAACAACAAGCTTTAGTAAAAAGAAGATTAAAAATACAACTAAAACAGCAACACCAATTTTTGCAAGTCTATAGACTTGTTTCTGTATACCCTTGTTGATGCTTATTTTAGCAATCTCTAAACGCTTTTGATAAACATCTAAAGTTACAGTCATCGTATCTAGTGCTCTTTCAAAACGCTCTAACTCTGTCTGTTTTTTTTCTAGGGCATCTGCATATTTTTGAGTATTTAACTCTGCTAATTTTTTGTAAAGATCAACTTCTTTTCTTAAAAGAATTATGAGTCTATTTAAATTCTCTTTTCGTCTTTTGTAGTCTTCATAATTTGCATCAATTGTCTTTACAAGAGATAAACCTGTGAAAATTTCAAACGGATTTGCAATTGTAGGCACTTCATCAATTTTTGGAGGGGTAATTAATTTGGAAAAAGGTGCGCTACTGTCACCTTTTAACTTATTTATCTGTGATGTTAAAATATTTTCTTTAGATGTCAGTCCGGCTAACTCATCCATATCACTTGAAGTTTTTGCATGCTTAGAAAGCCATTTGATTCTTTTTTTAATCTTATCAAGATTCCTTTTTACTTCTAAAGATGTAAGATATGAAGCATAACTTTTAATCCAAACATTTTCATCAGATATCTGTGCTTCAAGTTGATTAAGTTCATCAGTATATTGACGTATCATCTTTTGAATGCGTTGCTTCTCTTTTCTCGCTGCTTCTTCAGCTAAACGAGTTTCTTTTTGAATTCGTTGTGTTTCATTCAGGTCATTTGAAGATGTCACAACAGGAATTCCACTTGTAATAACTACTTTTTCAGCAGCATATAAAGAAGTAAGCACTAAGAAAGAAAATATAAAGAATCTAGTGAAGAGTTGCATATCTATTTTCCAAAACTCTTTAATACCGAAAGAACACTCTCTTTATCTACACTATCTGTAATCTTTACATTACCTATTCCCACTGGGAGTATAAAAGTTATTGTAGCATCAGAACTTTTTTTATCTAAGAAAAAAGCTTCATAAAAACTCTCAGGATTTTCTATCACATAAGATGTAGGAAGATTATACTTTTGTAAAAGAATTTTGACTCTTTTAGCTTCTTCTGTACTCATTAGCCCTAGTTTTACAGAAAGTTCATTTGCCATCACCATACCAATTGCAACAGCTTCACCATGGAGATACTTTTTATAACCTGTTTCATTTTCAATAACATGACCAAATGTATGACCATAATTAAGTGCTGCACGTAACCCATGTTCTTTTTCATCTTTAGCTACTACATCAGCTTTTGTTTCTACTGCCTGTTTAATAGACTCTTGTAATACTTTTTTATCATTTAAGTCATTCTCTTCAAGATACTGAAAAAAACTATTGTTAAATGTAACTGCCATTTTTACAATTTCAGCTACTCCAGCACTAAACTCACGTTGCGGTAAAGTTGAAAGAAATTCCGGGTCAATATATACTGCACGTGGTTGATGAAAAGCACCGATAAGATTTTTTCCATAGCTGTTATTGATACCTGTCTTACCACCAACACTTGCATCAACTTGAGAAAGCAATGTTGTTGGAATCTGTATAAAATCAATACCACGCTGATAGATACTAGAAGCATACCCTGTCATATCACCAATTACACCACCACCAAAAGCAATAAGCAAAGACTTTCTATTAAATCTATGATTGAAAAGTGATTCTAAAATTAAATCTATTGAAGCTTGATTTTTATATGCTTCTCCATCTGGAACAGTAATAATATAAAGTTCTTTTGCTTTTAGCCTTGAAAGAAGATAACCAAGATGCAATCCGGCTACTTTTGGGTTTGTTACAATAGCTACTTTTGTATCAAAACTAATCTCAGGAAGTTTATCTATTGTAATATCATAAGAGTTATCAACGATTTGTTTTAAAGAAATATTTACTTGCATTATCTATCCAAAATTATAATATGATAGATAATACTTAAAAGTTACTAAAAAGTACCTAAATCAGAGCTGTACAGGGATGAAAATCTGATGATATTCATCAAGTTTAAAATAGAGTTTCTCACTATCAGTTGAAAAAAGAGCATAACTTCTACGAGTTATCAGTTTTGCAGTAAATGGTAAAATTTGAATAAAATTATCTTTATGTTTTAATGCTCTAATAGGATTTTCATTCTCTTTTATCACTTTAATTGATTTAGAAAAAATAGTAGAAAGATTATAATAGTGTTCAATAACTTGCTCTTTTTCTTCTTGATGTTCATGGATATAGTTATATAGTTCAAGATTAAAGTTCATCTGTTCAGAAATATCAAAGATAGTAGCAGAAATCTTTTCTAAATCCCTGTTATCAGAAAGAATCAAGGCTGCATCTTTTACACTAGAAAAACTTCTATCTGCAAGTTTTAATACCGGAACATGTACATCATAGAGAGCACGGCGAACATGATAATCACCAAACATATCGGCAGAAACGATTACAAGACCAACATGATAAGACTTTACATCATTAAAAAAGCGCTCTTTTAAGTTTAAACCATCATAATCAATATCAACAACAATATCCAAATCTCGATACTCTTTAATTTGTTGTAATATTTCAATATTTCCAGGATTAACAACCTTGATAACAAGATCATGTTTGAATTTTGTATGTACATATACTGCACGTCTGACAAGTTCACTAATTTTATTGTGAGGAACAATATTCATATCAATATAAAGCAATATATTTGTACCAAAAGGCTCTGGAAACTGTCCAAGCTCACGTTTAATGGCACGATAAACAGATTTAAGTACTGCTGGTTCCCCTACTAAAAGAAGCAGGTCATTTGGCTGAATCATCCGTCTACGTGAAGGCATCAGAAGTTGGCGATTTCTATAAATTGCTACAATTCTCCAATTTTTTTGCTCTATTACACCAATATGACGATATACAAAAGAGCTTCCAAATGGAACCAAAACCTCCATAATCTCACCTTCACCAAGTCCAACATTTTGGGCAATTACAGGAACATTTGGAAGATAATCAAGCATACGTGATGCTAAAATCTCATTGGCATTAACTAAAACAACATTAGCATCTTCATTTGTCATATTCCATTGATTAAGAACAATGATGCGTAGCTGTTTTTTTATCACTCTTATATTTTTAATGGTATTTTCAACATCTACTTGATTATCCATAGCTATAATTACCTGGATAAACTCCATTTTTAAGAGATTAGACAATTTATAAAAACTTGTAGGATCAAACTCATAAAATTTAAAACGAGCAGGATTAGCTTCTTTGAACTCTTTTTGTTTAAGTTGTACTACATAATAGATATTTTCACTTGTATATGTTTCAGTAACCCTTTGAATAAAATGCTCACCAATAGCACCATTACTGATTATCAATATTTTTTTCATAATCTTATTATATCAGCTAATCTCTTTGCTTTACATTGCTACTATCCACCCACATATCTCGTGTTGCTTTTTGCCAAACTCTATTAACAAAGTAACCTGTAATTTTAATACGTTTATCACTTTTTATATTTGATGTAAAAGAGGTACCTTTTTCCCATCGTTCTACTATTTCATCAGAGTCTTTATCTGCATATATTTCAGCATCATTTACTAAACGAAATGAACTAGCAGGAAAATATTGTACTCTCATTTTCAATTTTGGAAAACTGTTATTTTCTTCACATTTTGGTGCGATATGGAGTTCTTTTGCTCTTTTTTTAATAGAAATTTCTTTGTTTTTAGAAAGATTTTTTAACTCTTTTATTTGATTTTCCAAAGAAGAAATTTTTTTCTTATATTTTTCATTTTTACTTCTCTCATTTGTAAGTTGCTGTTCATAGTTTTGACGTAATTTTACTATGTCAGCAACCATTTGATCAACTCTTTTAATCTCATCATTTGAAAAAACAATTGTCGTAAAAACTAAAGTTAACAATATTACTTTAAAATGTTTCATTGTTTCAATCCTTTTCGTACAAGTTTAACACCCATTTCAACATGATGTGTATATGGAAACTGATCAAAGAGTGCCATTTTTACAACATCATGAGTTTGTGTAAGTGTTTGAAGATCCCTATCTAATGTAAGTGGATTACATGAAATATATACTATCGTATCATGACGTGTCGCAAATTTACAAGAATACTCATCCATCCCACTACGAGGAGGATCAACAAAAATAGAACTTAAATCATATTGACTAATATCAATCTCTTTCATTCTACGAAACTCCCTAACTCCATCAAGGGCTGAGACAAACTCTTCTACACTCATACGAACAAATTCTATATTATTTATACTATTTAAAATCATATTTCTTTTGGCAGCATTTATTGAAGATTTTGAGATCTCAGTTGCGAGTACTTTATCAAAAATTGTTGCAAAAGGTATCGTAAAATTTCCTGCTCCACAATAAAGTTCCAAAAGATCTCCACGCATATCTTTAAAAGCATTCATAGCCCACATAATCATCTGCTCATTGACCTTTGGATTTGGTTGTGTGAAACTATTTTCAATATAATCAAAGCGATAAATCTTATCATTAATCAATAGCGATTCTGTAACATAATCCTGACCTATTATAAGCTTCTGCTTACGTGAGCGACCTATAATATAAATATCCAATTCTTGTGCTATCTCTTTAGCTTTTTCTTCCCACTCTTGATCTAATTTTCTATGATATAACAGCGAAACAACAATTTCACCAGAACTTGAACTTAAAAAGTCACTTCCAAATAGTTTAAAACCTAACTTTTTTTCTTTTATTTTTTTCAAAAGTTTTGGCATAAGTTCAGCTATTGATTTATTAACTTGAGGACACTCATCAATAAGAACAACACCTTTATGTTCTTGATGATTCATGGCATAAAAGATATCATCGTCTACATGCCATATCTTAAATTCACTTCGTGATCGATAATGTTCTTGCAAAGATCTAAAAACTTCTATCTCTCCATTATAATAGTCTTTAAAACGATCCTGATTCTCTTGTAATTTACTATGTAGTTGAGCATCATAACCATCTGAATAAAGACGACAGGCACCACATTCACCAAAATATTTACATTCCAAAGTTCATTTCCTTATACTATTTTATTGAAGCAATTAAGTTACCTATTAATAGATTCCATCCATCTATCAAAACAAACACTAAAATCTTAAATGGCAAAGAAATCATAACAGGAGGAAGCATCATCATACCCATTGACATCAAAATAGAAGCAACAACCATATCAATAACCAAAAATGGTAAAAAGAGTAAAAAACCTATCTCAAAAGCGGTTTTAAGCTCACTGATAATAAAAGCAGGAATAACTATAGAAAGAGGAACATCAGCTACACTTTTTGGATTTTCCATTTTACGAATACGTAAAAATAGTGCTAAATCTTTCTCTCTTGTGTTTCTAATCATAAAATTTTTAAAAGGAAGAGATGCCTTTGAAAAAGCCTCTTCATAACCAATTTTTTCAGCTACATAGGGCTTAATCCCCTCTTCATATGCTTTTGTACCAATAGGCTCCATCACAAAAAATGTAAGAATCATAGCCAACATAACAAGTAGCTGAGTTGGTGGTACTTGTTGTGTTCCCAATGCTTGGCGTAAAAAACCAAAGACAATGACAAAACGAGTGAATGTTGTCATCACAAGTACCATCGATGGTGCTAATACAAGAAGTGTCAAAATAACTAAGACATTTAAAGATGAAACAAGTTGATTTGGAGTATCAGGAGCAGAAAGACTTAAATTTACTGTAGGTATAGTAACAGTATCAGCTCCAAATGCCAATGCACTCAATGCTATACAGAATAGAACTATTTTAAGCATTGTCTATTTTTTAACCTTATCTAAGACAGAAGTTGTCTCTTTATTATTCTCTTCACTTTTTTTACCAAAGAAATGTAATTCAACACGACGATTTTTAGCCCGTCCAATTGCTGTAGCATTTGTTGCAATTGGATGATACTGTGCAAAACCTGCTGCTGACATACGAGCAGGATCTACACCATCTAAAATTAGCTCATGTAAAACTGCAATAGCACGTGCAGTTGAAAGTTCCCAGTTGTCTTTAAATGGAGAGGATGGAGCTGGATTTGTATTGTCTGTATGACCTTGAATACTTAATTGCATATCATTTGGTAATTCACTAATAATAAGTGCTACTCTTTTTAAAAACAATAATGCATCTTGATTCTCAATTGTCGCACTTCCAGGCTTAAATAAAAGTGCTGCCGGCATTTTAATAACAAATCCATTTTCTGCTTCATCAACAGTTACTTCGGGACCTTGAGATTTTTCCATCATTTCATTAGCATCAGCAGCAGCTTGTTGAATTCTATTAACTGTATCACTTGTCTCATCCTGAGATTCAATAGGTGTAGACTCTTGAATACGCTGCTTAGATATCTCTGTTTTTGTACCACCCTCAAGTACACTCATCGCTCCAGAAAGTGATCCAATGGCCTCAGATACCTTTTTAGCATCCATACTACTCATTGAAAGTAGTAGTACAAAGAAACATAGAAGTAGAGACATTAAATCTCCAAAAGCAGCTAGCCAAGCAGGTAGACACTCTTCACATTCGGGACACTTTTTCTTACCCATAAATCTTCACTTTAGTCAAACTGACTGACTCTGTCAGCTGGAGCAAGATAAGCAAGTAGTTTTGCTTCTAATACACGGGGAGCATCACCAGATTGAATTGACATGATACCTTCAATAATCATCTCTTTTACCATTGTCTCATCATCATTACGGATTGCCAAGATTGTGGCTATTGGTGCACCAAAGATATTACCAATCATTGCACCATACATTGTAGTTAGAAGAGCAACTGCCATAGATGGACCAATTGCTGAAGGGTCAGCCATATTTAGAAGCATAGCAACAAGCCCAATAAGCGTACCAATCATACCCATTGCACCTGCAAGACCTGCCCACTGACTAAAGATAGATCCATTAACCTTATGACGTGTACTTGTCTGTTCCATCTCTATCTCTAGAAGCTCACGAATTGTATCTGGTTCATTACCATCAATCGCCATTGAAAGTCCTTTTTTCAAGAACTCATTCTCTTCATTGTTCACTTCACTCTCTAACGCCAAGATTCCATCTTTTCTAGCTTTTGTAGCAAACTCAACAAGCTTTTTAATCAATTCGCCTGTATCCTCTTCTCCTGGCTTAATTGCTTTCATGAAGATTTTTGTAAACTGTTTCATCTGAGAAGGTTTAAATGCAACCATCAAGGCACCAATACTACCACCGATAACGATAAGTACTGAAGGAATATCGATGTACGCACCGATACCAACACCCATAACCATAGCCCCCAACAGGAGTGCCATAATCAAAACAATACCAATGACCGTACCTAAATCCATTTAATTACCTTGTCAAAAATTATAATTACATTATAATACCACAAAAATTATTATGTAGAGGGAAATAGAGAGTTTTTTTTACTATTTTAAAATACGAATCGAATAAACTGCTTTAGCTATAAGTAAAATAATAAACCAGGCAAGCAACATTGTAATAACAGTATGTGAAAAGAAATGATCTCCTATTACCATCTTATAAAGCCCCATACTCCAGGCTATAACAAATGCTATTGAAAGTGCAATAATTTTATTTTTTCTTTTTTTAAAAAGGAAAAATAAACTAAGAAGTGCGAACCCACCACTTGCATGACCTGCTGGCCAACATTTATTTCTATAAGGTTTTAAGAAAAAATCATCACTATAGCTCTCCCATACAGCTGTTCTTGGATAAAAGCCTCCATACTGTAATTCATTTTTAGGACATGGCATATTTGTCTCTTTTTTTAAATAACCAACCGTTGTAGGAATAATTGCAGCTGCAAGCAGTACAATAATAAAACCTTTTCTATATATTTTTAAAGATTTTATTTTAAAAGAAGCTATTAAAAGTAGTAAAATAATAACAGCAAACATGATAAGAAGATCTTTAATACCATCGTAAAAAATAAACTTATATGGTTGTGTATATTGTCCTAGTATCCACTGTTTATCATTATAATTATAGAATAGATCTTGCACTATCAAATCAACATCAGTTAGACCAAAAAATATAATAGCTACAATAAGCAATAATGCAGTAATTACTAGCTGTTGATTAATTGTCATTATGCAAAATATCCATTTTTTTATTATAAAGTGATGTTCTTACATCAAAAAGTCCTAAAAGAATATGGAAAAGATTATCTTGAGAAAACTTTTCACTACTTTTTTGCTTAAGTCTCCTTAAATCAATCTCTTTTTGCATCCCTTTTCCAAACCACATCAAAGCACCAATATGTGTTTGTGCATCAGGAGCCATAAAGTAAGGTAAACCATGTAGGTATACCCCTTTTTCTCCTAAACTCTCTCCATGATCTGCCATATAAATCATAGCAGTATCATACTGATCATCATATTTTTTTAAAAAATGAATTACTTGATCCAAGAAATAATCTGTATATAAAATAGCATTATCATAAGCATTTACTATTTCCTGTTTAGAGCACTCTTCAAGTTGATTTGTTTTACAAAC
>Ga0256843_1002738_pt1 | contig 12677 bp, 12 predicted proteins | sample AlvinellametaG_FD_191572 | JGI IMG/M metagenome (GOLD analysis project Ga0256843, IMG submission 191572) | Pompeii worm associated microbial communities from hydrothermal vent at the East Pacific Rise, Pacific Ocean - Alvinella | ecosystem: Host-associated > Annelida > Integument > Unclassified ... | reverse complement strand
CGAGCGTATGACCGGTGATCGCCTTGGTAGAGCTCATCGGCGGGTTGTGGGTAAAGAGTGTCTCGACCGCAAGGGCTTCGACCGCATCGTTCGCCTGGGTCCCGGTACCGTGGGCGTTGACATAATCTATGTCTTCGATCTTCAGTCCTGCGTCTGTAAGTGCTTTTTGCATACAACTGATCGCACCGCCAGCCTCAGGGTCAGGGTTGGTCATATGAAATGCGTCTGAACTTCCGGCACTGCCGCACAGTTCGATACTTGCTTCGTTCTCTCTCTCCTGTAACAACAGTGCCGCGATACCTTCAGCTACGTTCATCCCCTCACGGCCGATCTGGAAAGGGGTGCACTGCTGTGTCGAGAGGACACCGAGTGCCTGAAAACCGCAGACCGTCGTATAACAGAGTGCATCTGCTCCGACGATCAGGACGTTCTTGTACGCACCCAGGTTGATAAGACGCTGTCCCAGCATCAGGGCATTGGCACTTGAGGTACAGGCTGTTGAGATCGAACGGCTGTCCTTAAAACCAAAGGCAGTGTCGAGTGTGTCAGAGATGACAGAGATGGCATGCTCTTTGGGGTCGATGTTCTTATAGCTCTTCTCTTTGAAGAAGGTCTGTTCGCTCTTACCGATACCACCTACAGAAGAGCCGACGATAAGAAGGGTCTCGGAGAAGTCGTTCAGATCGCTTTGGTCCAAGACCGCCTGTGTCACCTCTTTAAGTGAGGAGAAGAACTCGTGAGGGGCAAAAGAGCCAAGACCTGCCTGATGTTCTGACATATAGCTCGTATCGATCGTGATACCGCTTTTTTTAGCATAGATCGCTTCCATCAGTTCAGCCGTATTACCCGCACAGCTCAGTGATTCATATGCGTTGACAAAGACACGGTTTTTTTGCATCAGCAGACCCCTGTATATTTTTTGTAATGTAACACAGAGGCTCTAAAAAGGAGGTAAATCGCTTAGAGAATATCCACTTTTACCACGCGATAACGCCCATCATAGGTGTCGATAAAGAGTCGGGAACCTGCAGCGTTCTCTATAAAGTCATGGATCGCTCCCAAAAGTGCCGTCTCATAGAAGGATTCCTCGTTCTTCAGTACTTCTGCGGTCCTGCTGTGTGCTTGGATCACCGCGACCTCATCTTCCATCCGTTGACCGCATAAGATACTCACGGAACTCTCCATATCCTGAAGATATAGAAGCAGTTCATCAAGGTCCATCTCCCTTCGTTCACTCTTGATCACGGCCAAAGCACCGCTACGCTCCTTTGAGAGCAGCATCCATCCGCTTCCTTCACCCAAAGCACGCTCTTCACAGATACCCAGGGTCTTCCGCGTAAAAGGAAGAGGGGTCTGCAGTTCATCGACACCACCTACCAATATCTGCCGCTCCACCGACGCTTCCAGGTCGACCTCAGCCAAAAGCAGCAGGGTCTCTATACAAAAGCCCAAACGGGAGATATTGATATTCTTACCCTCTATCTTGAGATACTGTGCCACGTAGAAGCCCGATGTGTTGCTCAATGAGTTGATAAAGTCAACAGGTTTTGGAGGCTGTTTCTGGATATAGCGCTGGTCTCTCAAGCGCTTGAAGACTGCCAGATTGCCTTGACCTGACGCCATATAAAGGCCGGTCTCTTTAGGCAGTTCGAGATGGTCTACAGCCTGATATGCCCCTAGAAGGGCGAGCTGGATGAAACGGTCAGTACGTCTGATCGTCTTGGGTTCTATCGCCTTCCATGCCGCTTTGACATCAAAAGGGTCCTCTTCAGAGTGATAGATACTGCTGCTGTTGTGGACGTAGACCATCATGAACCTCTCTTTTGGATGATGATAGAGCTGTTGTTTCCGCCAAATCCAAAATAGTTCAACATAAAGTTACCGTATCTGCAGCTGCTGGACCCCGTAAGAGGTTCCCACTCCAACTCGTCATCTCTATGCTCGAAGTTTGGCGTAGCGGGAATAAACCCGGCATCGACGCACTCCATCATCAGCAGTAGCTCTGTTGCCCCGCAACTGCCGAGTGTATGACCGATATAGGGTTTGAAAGAGAAGAACTCTGGAGCTTCTGTAAAGAGTCTTTTCATTCCATTTATCTCAGCCAGGTCATTAAGTGCACTCGCTGTTCCATGTGCTTTTACGGCACGTATCTGCGATACATCGACCGAGGCTCTCTGCAAAGCAGCTGCGATGACCTCACTGATCCCGATACCGTTTGGATTCGCCCCGGTCACACTGTGGGTCTCACAGCGAACATCTCCGCCAAGATAGAGCCATGGAGCATCTACGACATCATCACGGCTCATCACCAGAGCACTCACCGCCTCACCCAGGACAATACCTGCACGATCCCTGTCGAAGGGTGCGATCTTCTCTGGTGAGAGCAGCTGCATCGTCGCAAAACCCTCAAAAGAGATCGGTGCGAACATCTCAAAACCGATGACCAGCGCGTAGTCGACCACACCTTGCTCCAGCATCGTCGCTGCATCGATGACAGCATTCGCACTTGAAGTGCAGGCCGTATTATAGGTCAAAGAGAGGCTGTTGAGACCAAAACGACGGCTCAGGTGATCTGCATAATAACCATTCCCGATCCGCTCACAACCGACAGTCTCTACTTGAGAGTTATCATAGTTCTGTCCCAGAGGCAGACTCAGAGAGAGGTCGTTTGAAGCACTCCCGATAAAAAGTCCACAGCGTCTCAACGCATCATCTGTGAGCCCCACCTTATCTATCGCAGCCTGAACGACCTTCTCCAGATACTCAAGAGGGATGGAGAGTGCACTGTTACGAGGACCCTCATCCATACTGTAGTAGGCGAAGACAAGCTCCTCACCCAGAAAGTCCATCCGCTTCTCGGTCGTCTTGTATCGGCCTTCTGAGAGCAGTTTCAAACGCTCTTCTTTCTCCCCAAGGGCAGTAAGGAGTTCGCCGCCAAGCAGTGTGATCATCGACTGTTTCGCTTATTCAGGCTGAATATAGTCAGCAAGGGCGTTGATCGTCGTGACGACCCGTCGAAACTCTTTTGAGTCAGCCAGACGTACTTTGAACTGGGTCTGCAGCCCCATAGAGATCTGAAGTGCATCAAGAGAATCGAGCTCCAGACCGCTTGCATCTGAGAAGAGCTCGACATCATCTGCCAGCTCTTCAGGTGTGATATCGTCCTTCTCACACTCCTCAATGATCATCGTCTTTAGACGCAGTTTCAGTGCTTCATCCTGTGAACCAATCATGCTACTCTCCTTATCTTGTAGTTAAATATCATAGCGGCCAGTATCAGTGAGACCAGGCCAAAGACCAACAGTCCACCCACTTCGTACATCACATCGCTCAAAGTGCCACGGCGCAAGAAGACATCCAAGAAGCCCTCAAGCCCCCATGACATCGGTGAGACGTTGGCAAACTCACGCATGAACTCCGGCATGACGAACTTGGGTACCATCACCCCGCCGATCGCACCGAGCAGGATGTTGATGATACCGCCGATCGTCGTCGCCTGCTCCACACTGTCGACCACGGTCGCGATCAATATAGAGAGACCGATAGCTGAGAGACTTAAAGCCAGAGAGATCGCGACCAGAGCCGATATGTCACCGCCGATAATCAGGGGTGCTGCACCAAAGAGCGGTACTACGAACATCCCTACAGCGATCATCACCCAGACCTGAAGCTGGTTGATCAGCATATAGGGGATGATCTTTCCGCCAAAGAGCACCGGCAGTGAGACGTTCATCGTACTGAGACGCATCAGCGTGTTCTGCTTGCGTTCAGAGATGAAGATCGTCGACATCGGGATGATCACGAAGAAGAGCCCAAAGACGATCCATGAAGGGACGCTCTGCTGGGTCGATGTCGGTTTCTCACCCTCATCAAGCGCCGCATACTGTATCTTCATCATCTTCTTCTCATCAAAGTCGATCTTCTGAGCAGCCCCTCTTTTTCCGTCTCGTGCACGCTGCATCTCCTGGGCCAGGTTGATGGCATCAAGACGGGTCTGCATCACAGCACTTAGTATCTGCGTCTTAAAGAGCATAAGATGGCTCTGTCCGATGTCTGACGCCACTTCGATCTGCAGTGCGGTGTTATTGGCATCGTTCCGTGTGAACTGTGACTTGAAACCTTTGGGGATGACGACGATGAACTGCACACCCTCCTCTTTCGGTTTACCATAAGGCTCACTGATGTTATGTTCGTTCATCAGCTTGTTGGCACGCAGTTTTGAGATGATAGAGTAACTCTCGAGAGAGCCGTCTTTGTCTATGACCGCATACTCTATGAGTGCCTTATCTTCATTAAAGACATCTTTAAGTGCCAGTGACATGATCAGGATAAAGACCGCTGGCATGATGAACAGCGCTGCCAGAGCGTGCTTGTCACGTGACACCAGTAAGAACTCTTTGATCAGCATCGCCTTAAACATCGGCTCGTCCTTTTGAGGTCAAGGAGATAAAGAGAGACTCCAGCGTGGTCGTACCGTAACGGATGTTGCGTACTTTGATCTTCTTGGACTCCAGCAGTTCGAGCACGGCAGAGACACTCCGGGCATCCTTGCCCTCCAACATCAAAGTCGACTCGTCGATGATACTCAGGCTCTTCATCTCCGTGATCTCCGCAGAGAGACGTTCACGCGGTGTCTCATAGATCTCAAGTATCAGCTGGTCGGCACTCTCATTGCTGAGCATGCTCTCTATCGTCCCCTGTCTGATGATCTTACCTGCATTGATGATCGCCACTTCATCACAGATCTTCTCGATCTCCGGCATATAGTGCGAGGTGTAGATGACCGTCTTGTCAGCATCTTTGAATGAGACGATGGTCTCTAGGATCTCATTGCGAGACTCAGGGTCGATACCGACCGTAGGCTCATCGAAGAAGAGGATATCAGGATCGTTCAAAAGACCGATCGCGATGTTGAGACGACGCTTCTGGCCACCTGAGAGCGTCGAGGCTTTTTGATGCAGCATCGAACCCAGACGGTTGGTCTCGACCGCATAGTCGATGTTCTGTTTGAGTATCTTTTTCTCGATGTTCTGGATGCCTCCGAAGAAACGGAGGTTCTCGATGACGCTCAGGTTCTCATAGAAAGCGAGAGACTGCGGTACGAGAGCACACCGTTTACGGATCTCATACAGGTTCTGCTCCAAAGGAAGACCAAAGAGTTCGATACTCCCTTCATCGAACTTTGTCAGACCGTTCAAGATGGAGATAAGTGTGGTCTTACCCGCACCGTTTGGCCCTAAAAGACCGAAGATCGTCCCCGACTTTATCTCAAGGGTCAGGTCATCCAGAGCGACCTTGTCACCATAACGTTTGGTAAGATGCTCTATCTTGACCATCAGAACGCCGTTAACAGTTTTTTATAGATGACAGCCTCTTCATCCGCTATCGACTCTAACTTCTTGGCGATCGCATCAAAATCGACCGTCTCGCTCTTTTTCTTGCGGATCGACTTGGCGATCATCAGTGCGAACTCCCGCCAACTGTCACCTACAGCCGTCATCATCTCAGATGCTTCCAAGAGCTCTTTGTTACCGAGTATCTGTCCGCTCTCTTGCAAGAAAGAGGCATAGATATAACGAAAACCTGCTCCACCGGTACCGATCTCTTCCTGCATTCGCACGATATGTCCCAGGAAAAGACGGGCATAACGGCGGTCTTTGTTCTCCAGTCTGCGGATGTTCTTAGCCAGGTAGCGGATCCCCTTAAGACCGGCGATAGGTACCGGGGTCTTCAGCATCGTCTTGGCCACTGCCTTGACCGCTTTGGGGACCACCTTCTCATAATCGATCGTCTCCGGGACATAGGTCGGGTAGTAGAGTGCTCCCTTAGGTGCCATCACCCCTTTGGCAAAACGTGCCTTTGCAAAATCCTCTTTTGCTGCGACCACGACCTCCTCAAAGACAGGGTCGCTGATCTTGTAGGTGTCCCCTTCTCTTCCATAGACCAGGAGGTTGTGGCCGTTAAAGTGAAAACGCATCTCGTCAGGCAGGTATGGCAGCCAGAAGACAGAGGTCTGTGCACCGACCACTTTTCCCTCATCCAAAAGTGCGTCCAGGCGCTGCTCTCCCTTCTCTACATTCGAGAAGGTCTCGATCTTCATCTTCACACCCAGATTCTTTTGAAGACCTTTGATGATCGCCTTGGGAAGTGCCCGATACGCGATCAACGGCATACCTGCCAACTTGACAAAAGGGAGGTAGGCAAAGCTGAGTGCACTCGAGAGACCAAAGACCATAGGTTCGCTCAAAGGGAGACCATGGTGTGTCAGCATCGTCGACATCACACCGCTTTCACAATGTCCTGCATGTTGGTGTTTGAAGTTTTCGGTAGTTTCAGTCAATTAGGACTCTTTATGGGGAAGTTTTTGGATCGTTTCGAGACTCAGTCCCATCACGTCAGCATAACGTGACAAGAGCTTTTCTGAGAGCTTTTTAAAGACCTTGGGTCGGAAATGACGTTTGATACGCCACTGGAAAAGCCCTGTCGCCTGAGAAAGAGAGAGCAGGTCAAGACGCTTGTCATACATATGGAACATCAGCGGTGAGACCTCACCCGCTTCGCATGCCTCATACGCCTCTTGGGCAAGACGCTCCAGCTCTTCGACCGCCTGACGTGTCGCCTCCTCTTCGGCTTCCCAGCCACTTGAGGCTACGACACTGTATTCGCCATCTTTAGTCGTCGCGTAGACCGCTCTCTTTTGACCATTATAGATAGCGCTGTCATCTTGCGGTACCTCGTTCTCACGCATCTTATACCACCTCTAGTCGCATAAAGGCCGTCGAGAAACGTCCGCTTTCGGGGATATAACAGAGCAGCTGGTCTCCGGGCTTCAGCCGGCCCGAATGGAACAGCTCCTCCAGGATGATATAGATGGAGGCAGAACCGGTGTTGCCTTTGGTCGAGAGGTTGGTGAACCACTTCTCCTGTGGGATATCACAGTTTGCCTCTTTCATCCCGGCATAGACCTTGTCACGGAAATAGCCTGAAGAGTAGTGCGGCAGATAGTAGGTGATCTCGTCAGGATCGAGCTTACCGCTATCAACCAGCTCTTTGAGCGGCTTGGTCACCGTATATTCGATGATCTTCTCATTCAAAAGCTTGACATCCTGCTTGACCGAAGGGATAGACTTTCTGATCCACTCTTCTTGAGAGTATTCACGCCACCCTTTCAGAGAGCCGTCTTCCATCTTCTCTGCACCTGCGTACATACAGGCATCGAGTTCGTTGGCATAGGACTTCTGTACGATCCAGTCGATCTTGAGCGAGATCCCCTCTCTGTTTGGAGCAGGACTCATCCAGACCGCACCTGCACCGTCACTTAACATCCAACGCAAGAAGTCCTTCTCAAAAGCGATCTCAGGATGGCGTTCAAGTGCTTCGACACGGCTCTCGATCTCATCTTTGAAGTTCTCCGCACGCATCACGGCCGAAGCGTTCTCCGAACCGGTCGCTACAGCATTCTCACTCTCTCCGCTCAAGACAGAGAGGTAACCGTATTTAAGGGACATCGTACCCGAAAGACAGATACCGGCCGTTGCGATCACCTCACAGCTCGGGATCCCCAACTCACCATGCACCATCAAAGCATGATTAGGCATCAACTGATCAGGCATCGTCGTACCACAGGCAAGCAGTTCTATAGTGTCGATATCATGCTCAGGCGTGTTCAGTTTTCTGATCGCTTCTGCTGCGATCTGTGCATTGTTATGGGTCGGCTTATGCGTCTTCTTGTCTATAGCATAGTAACGGGAGGTGATCTTGTTAGAACGCAGGATCATCTTCTTTGCACGAGAAGGACGTGGTCCTACCTGCCCCAATACATCTTCTATCTCACTGTTACTTACTGCTTCGTTTGGCAAAAATGCCTGAATGTCATTAATATATACGTCTCTGCTCACTGCTTACCGTCCTGAAGGTTTTTCATAATATTTCACACTTTCTTCGATCGCTTCTTTTCTAAATGGGTAGATCAACTTGCGCACCATGATATTAAGAGGTACCACTGTCAGTACCAATGTCGCCAAGAAAAAGGCATAGATCGTGATGACGACCTTTCGGGCAGAAGAGCCCGGTGCACCTGCCGCCTGGATCAACTTGCCCCAGACCATGAAAGAGCGTGTCGCGATCTTCTCTGTCCCGACCAACTTTCCATCGACCGTCACGGCACCCATGTTCCTGAGCATCGGCGTACCCTTCTTCTCCTCATCATGCTGCAACCCCTCTAAAAGGCGCACTCCAAAACGGCGACTCTCCTGCAGCTCTTTTTCTGAGACCCCTGCCGCAGGGAAGATCCAAAACGGGTCCTTCTTGCCGGTCAAGAGCCATCGTGGTGTCGTGATAAAAGCATAGATCGAACCGCCCTGGTCCGTAAGGACCACATTATCGATCAGTGTTGCACCGACATCCGAGAGAAGGTTCTTCATCTTCTCCTGGGCCATGACCCACATGTCTCTGCAGGCGATCAGCGTGACCACCGGCTTGTCTTTGAAGATCTCTTTGGCCTGTTCACTCTTCATGAAACCTGTCACCGGTATAGAGGGTGAGAGAAACCAGACCGTATAGCCCAGGATGATCAGATCATACTCCTCTTCAAGCGCTTCGATCTCTTTGACCTCGCATCCATTCATGTAGATCGCTTCGGGGAAAGCATCGAAGAAGGGATAGAACGGCCACGGATAAGGGTATGCGTCCACCGGTTCGATCTTACGATAATCGACTTTGAGCGCACCACTCTCTTTGAGAGGTGCCGTCACAGAGTCCACCATGCGCTTCATCTGGCCACTTTGTGAATAATAAAGCACTAAAACTTTTTTCATTGCCATCCATAAACTACACTATTATTATCGTGATTCTAGCCAAAAGCGCCATAAAAACTCATAAGTCCTATTTACAGAGCGTACTTTTTATTCAGCGCATATAGAGGTGCTCTCAATTATAATAAGCTCACAAATCAATACGACGATATGACCGCTACTCTCTTTTTTAAGGTTTTAAAGGTCCTGTAGTCATGCAAGGATACCGATGTTCGATACGGATAAACTAAGTTCACTGGACGCTTTGATGGAAGCACAGAAGATCGCACATGGACCGATCGTGTTCCATGTCGCCAACCTCTTACGTGAATGGGGCATCTTGAGACTGCTTCATGAAAGCAAGAAAAAGGGTATGAGTGTCGAAGAGCTTATGGAAGCGACCGACCTCAATGAGTATGCGATCAAAATACTCTGCGAGTCAGGCTACAGTATGGGTGCCATGAAGTTCGAGGATGACCGTTACTATATTACACGTGTCGGATTCTTCCTGGCCTATGACGAGATGACCAATGCCAACTTCAACTATACCCGAGATGTCAACTATGAGGGTATCACCGAACTCGGCACCTCTCTCAAAGAAGGGCGTCCTGCAGGTCTTCAGAAGTATTTCAACCCTGAATGGGAAACGATCTATCCATACCTTACCGAGCTTCCTGAAAATGTCAAAGAGAGCTGGTTTGGTTATGACCATTTCTACTCAGACTCCGCCTTTAAGACCCTGGTAGACATGATGGCAGAACGTAAGCCTAAAAAGATCCTGGACATCGGAGGCAACACCGGTAAATGGGCGATCGCCATCACCACCGCTTCACCGGAGACCGAAGTGACCATCTGTGACCACCCGCTCCAGATCAAGACCGCCTTTGCCAATGCTGAAGAGGCCGGTGTCAAAGAGCGTGTCCATGGAGAAGTGATGGACCTGCTTGACCACTCCAAGCCTTTTCCAAAAGGTTTTGATGTCGTCTGGATGAGCCAGTTCCTAGACTGCTTCCCACCCGAAGATATCATCGCGATCTTGCAACGTGCCAAAGATGCACTCACCGAAGATGGACGTATCAACATCATCGAGCCTTACTGGGACCGTCAACAGCATGAGATCGGTGCCTATATCCTTATCAACTGTTCACCCTACTTCACGGCCCTTGCCAACGGTACCAGTAAGATGTACAGTGCAGAAGACATGCATAAGTATATTGAAGCTGCCGGACTAGAGGTAGATGAAGAGATCGATAGATTGGGATTTGGTCATACACTGACCAGTTGTAAAAGGAAGCAGTAGCTTTTTTGACAGTGGGCGTTTTGCCCCCACTGAACCAGCTCAGTCGGTCAATGCTGATACGACTCACTTATAGATGCGAAGTACCACTTACTGACAGGGCGCAAAGCGCCTGCTCACCCTGCTTGCTTATTTGTTCTCGTTGATATAATCACAAAGAGACTGTGCTGTTGCGAAGATCGTCTCAGCATCTGCGATGTTCGTCACCTTCACACCAAACTCTTTCTCGACGACGAGTGTCAACTCGATCGCATCTACAGAATCAAGTCCAAGACCATCATCACCAAAAAGTGGGTCCGTATCAGCGATCTCGCTCGCATCGATATCCTCAAGGTTAAGACCTTCGATGATCTTCTCTTTTAAAACGTCAGTAGTTACCATGTTCCGCCCTAGTTATATTTAATACCGACAGTTTAACATAGCCTTATTTAAGGGTAGCCTTAATGACCCGGCTTTATGCTTCCATAGACTTTCCAGGCATCCTCAGAGACCGAAAGATCACGGTTCTTCGCCAGCATCTCAAGAAAATAGTCCCGATAGACCTCTATCGCACCCAAAGACTTAAGATGATCGGTCGGTACCTGTGCATCGACAAAAGTGTAACCCCAGTCTTTGAGTTTCTCAACCAAGACTGCAAAAGCGACCTTTGAAGCATCGCTCTTTTTAGCGAACATCGACTCACCGCAGAAGATGGCACCGACACTTACACCATAAAGTCCACCGACGAGCTCACCCTCATGATAGGCCTCTACAGAATGCGCTTTTCCTAAAGCGTGCAGTGTGGTCATCGCCTCTATGAGATCAGGTTGAAGCCATGTCCCATGCTGTCCCGGACGCTCGATAGCAGCACACTCATGTAAGACCTGTTCAAATGCGGTATCGAAACGGACCTCGAAATGCTTCATCCGTTTTTTTAACGATTTACGCAGTTTGAAATCGTCCAGATGCAAGATGAGACGCGGGTCTGGCGACCACCAGAGTATCGGATCACCAGGTGAGTACCAAGGAAAGATACCCTCCCGATATGCCTTATAGAGACGCGTCGGGTTCAGGTCACCGCCAAAGGCGACGATCCCCTCTTCACTGGCTTCATCAGGATGCGGAAAGTTGTGACTGTAGTCTAACTTTTTGATCATGCCGTAAAATCGAACTCCAGACCCTCATCATAATCGACAGTGACACTTCCCCCATGCTTAAGTCGTCCAAATAGCATCTCGTCGGTCAGTCTGTCTTTGATCTTCTCTTGGATCACACGACCCAACGGGCGGGCACCCATCGCGACATCATAACCCATCTCGGCCAGATACCCACGGGCACGCTCTGTGATCGTCACGGTCACTTTTTTCTTGGAGAGCTGTAGGTTCAACTCGTCAATGAACTTGTCGACGATACCCTCTACCACCTGGATCTCCAGCGGTGAGAACTCGATGATACCGTCAAGACGGTTCCTGAACTCCGGTGTGAAGAAGGCCTTGAGCTCTTCACCGCGAGAGAGTGCCTGGTCGGCGTTAAAGCCCATGACACTGGCGGCCTGTGCACCGACGTTCGAGGTCATGATCAAGACGACGTTCTTGAAGTTGGCTTTGTAACCGTTGTTGTCTGTCAGGGTCGCAGAGTCCATCACTTGCAGCAAGATGTTGACCAGGTCAGGGTGGGCCTTCTCGATCTCATCAAGAAGCAGGACCGTATAAGGGTGCTTACGGATCACCTCGGTCAAAAGACCGCCCTGCTCATAGCCGACATAGCCAGGAGGTGCACCGACCAGACGCGAGAGTGCATGTTTCTCCATATACTCGCTCATGTCGAAACGTTCGAAATGGATACCCATCTCATCTGCCAGAGACTTGGCAAGTTCTGTCTTGCCGACACCGGTAGGTCCCGAGAAGAGGAAAGAGGCGATCGGCTTCTCACCCTCGTTGAGACCTGCGCGAGAACGCTTGATGGCCAGGGCCACCTTTTCAACAGCTTTCTCCTGTCCGATGACACGTGCTTTAAGGTCAGCTTCCAGTGTCGCCAGCTTCGCTGTGTCATCTTCGCTCATACGCGAGGTCGGTACACCGGTGATCTTGGAGATCACTTTCTCGATGTCATGGGGTGTGACCGTCGCACGTTTCTTGGTCTGAAGATGGAACGAAGCACCCGCCTCATCGATCAGGTCGATCGCGACATCAGGTAAAAAGCGGTCACTGATATACTTCTTAGAGAGCTCGACAGCTGCACTCAGTGCCTTGTCTGTATATTTGAGACCGTGGTGTTCCTCATATTTTGAACGCAAGCCTTTCAGGATCAGTACACTGTCTTTGAGTGAAGGCTCATCCACATCGATCTTGGCAAAACGGCGGCTCAGTGCACGGTCTTTCTCAAAAGCATTACGGTGTTCTGCAAAGGTGGTCGCACCCATACATTTGAGCTCACCCGAAGCCAGCGCCGGTTTCAACTGGTTCGAAGCGTCCATACTGCCGCCACTGACCGCACCTGCACCGACCAGTGTGTGGATCTCGTCGATGAACAAGATGGCATCTTTGGTCTCTTTGAGCTCATCTATGACCCCTTTGAGACGCTTCTCAAAGTCACCGCGGTACTTCGTG
>Ga0256843_1002737_pt1 | contig 12678 bp, 14 predicted proteins | sample AlvinellametaG_FD_191572 | JGI IMG/M metagenome (GOLD analysis project Ga0256843, IMG submission 191572) | Pompeii worm associated microbial communities from hydrothermal vent at the East Pacific Rise, Pacific Ocean - Alvinella | ecosystem: Host-associated > Annelida > Integument > Unclassified ... | reverse complement strand
AGAGATGAGAACGGCCTAGCACTAAGCAGCAGAAACGACTACTTAACCTCGAGTGAAAAAAAAAGAGCGACAAAAATATCCAAATCCCTAAAAAATGCTACAAAGCTCATATCAAATGGAGAAAAATCAACGCAAAAGATAAAAGATAAGATAAAAAATGAGCTGCAAGATATCAAAATCGAATATGTGGAGATAGTGGATAGGGATTTTAATATACAAGATGAGATAGTTATAGGTGAGAGTATCATTCTCATAGCCGCTTTTGTAGGCACTACAAGATTGATAGATAATATTTGGATATAAGGAATAAAATGATATTTGATTATGAAAAGATAGAGGCAAAAGATAGATACAAACTAATGGCGGGGAGTATCATACCTCGCCCCATAGCTTGGATAGTTACCGAAAATGAAAACGGCATCTTAAATATAGCTCCTTTTAGCTACTTTACAGGTCTATCCTCCAACCCTCCGACTCTAGTAGTTTCCATAGGCCATAAGAGTAACGGAACTCCAAAAGATAGCTTAAGAAATATAAGAAAAAGCAAAAAATGCACTCTCTGTCTTGTAAGAGAAGAGGATTTGGAGCTTATGCATTTAAGTTCAAAAGAGTTGGATAGTCAAACAAGTGAAGCTAAAGAGTTCGGCATAAAGACGACCAGGATAGATGAAAATTTCCCGCCTATTATAAAGAATTCACCTTTAGCGTTTTGTTGTGAATTATACCAAGAGATTGATCTCAAAGGAAGCAAAACTATCCCACTGATACTTGAAATAAAAAAGGAATTTATCGACGATAAGTGTGTAGATGAAAATTTAAGGATCGATTTTAAACCTGTTGCCAGACTTGGCGGAGAATATGCTTTTTTATCCGAGCATATAGAGCCACCTAGGATACCATAAGATGAAAAAATTACATCTTGTAAGTCTTGGCTGCACCAAAAATCTAGTAGACAGTGAAGTCATGATAGCAAAGCTCAAAGAGTATGAGATCACAAACGAGCCCTCTGAAGCTGATGTTCTTATAGTGAACACTTGCGGATTTATAAACCCTGCGAAAGAGGAGAGTTTAGATACCATATTTGAGCTACACTCTCAAAGAAAGAGGGACTCCTTGCTTGTAGTTAGCGGCTGCTTAACCCAAAGGTACAAAGAGGAGCTCCAAAAAGAGTTGAAAGAGGTAGATATCTTTACCGGTGTCGGAGACTATGATAAGATAGATGAGATCATAAAAACAAAAAGATCCATGTTTTCTCCTGAAACATATCTTTTGCAAAATGAAAAAAGAGTGATAACCGGAAGCAAAGCTCACGCATATATAAAATTAAGCGAAGGGTGCAATCAGAGTTGTAGTTTTTGCGCAATTCCCGGCTTCAAAGGCAAACTCAAATCCAGAACTCTTCAAAATATAGTAAAAGAGGTTGAAAGCCTAGTTAATGAGGGCTTTTTTGACTTTAGTTTTATATCTCAAGATAGCAGCTCATACCTTAGAGATTTCGGCGAAACAGAGGGGCTTATCAAACTTATAGATGAGATAGAGAAAATAGATGGCATAAAGAGTGCTAGGATTTTATACCTCTATCCGACGACTACAAGCGACGAATTGATAATGAAGATAGCAAACTCATCTATTTTTCACAACTATTTTGAAATGCCCATTCAACACATTAGTGATAAAATGCTAAAGATCATGAAAAGAGGCGCAGGAGCAAAAAGGATAAAAGAGCAGTTAAAACTTATGAGAAGTATCGAGGATAGCTTCATAAGAACATCTTTGATAGTTGGGCACCCTGGCGAAAGCCGGGAGGATTTTGACGAATTAAAAAATTTCTTAGAAGAGTTCGATTTTGACAGGGTTAGCCTTTTTGCATACTCTGATGAAGAGGACACCAAGGCTTATGAAATGGGGGATAAAATCCCTCAAGATACCATAAATGAAAGGATAGATATCCTTGATAAGATAGTTGAAAGAAAAACAAAAGAGAGCTTAAAAAAACTTGTCGGACAAGATAGAAAAATCATAACTACGGGAGTTAGTAGTGAAGGAGAGTTCTTTATGGGAGCTAGAGATCTTTTGTGGGCTCCCGAAATAGACGGAGAGATACTCATAAATGATACCGACATACACCTAGAGCCGGACTCTTTGTATTTGGCAAAGATCGAGAGCTTAGCGGGAGATAAACCACTTGCATCAGTTAAAAAAGCTTTGTAGTATCCCAAAAGAATCTCTACAAATCTTAAAAAAAGGAAAAAATTTACTCGCTTTTTCCGGAGGGGTTGACTCTTCTGCTCTATTTTTTATACTAAAAGAGCACGATATTCCTTTTGATATGGCTACTGTAAACTACCAGACAAGAGATGAATCCGATGAAGAGGAGAGTTATGCAAAAGAGTTGGCTCAAAAATTTGGAAAAAAGATATATATAAAAAAAGTCAGCATACCAAAAAACAATTTTGAACATAATGCCAGAGAGACAAGATATCAATTCTTTAGTGAAATTATCAAAAATATGGGTTACGACAACCTCATAACAGCCCATCAGCTTGACGATAAACTTGAATGGTTTTTAATGCAACTCACAAAAGGAGCCGGACTGGTTGAGCTTTTGGGGTTTGATGAGATAGAGTACAGAGATAATTACACTTTGATAAGACCTCTTATAGAGTGTTCAAAAAGTGAATTGTTGGAGTTTTTACAGATCAATAAATTAAACTATTTTATAGACAAAAGCAATTATGAGTTAAAATATAAAAGAAACTACTTTAGACAAAACTTTTCATCATCTCTTATACAAAACTATAAAAACGGTATCATAAAAAGCTTTAGATACTTAAAAAATGATAAAGACAGCGTTTTCAAACAAAAGAGTATAACAAAGATAAAAGAGCTTTATATCATCGAAAGATACTCCAAGGAGAGTTCGGACATAAGAGCCGTAGATAGTGTGCTCAAACGCTGCGGATACCTACTTTCAAAAGCTCAAAGAGATGAAATATTGGAAAAAAAAGATGTAGTTATATCAGATAGTTTTGCTATCGTTTTTAGCAAACATTTTATATATATCTCTCCATATATTAAGACAAAGATGGATAAAAAATTCAAAGAGAGTTGCAGGATCAAAAAGATACCCCCCAAGATCAGAGGCTATCTATATGTTGCAAAGATAGACTTATCTTCCCTTGATGGTATAAACCTTTAAATCAAAAGTTGTATTTATATCATCTCCCACCGCTCTCATACGGATAGGAAAATCTACCTGTATGATATTATCATAGCTGTTTATGGCGGTCAAGAACTTATAAAACACCGTTGGATCTGTTATTTTAGAAATCGTATTGAAGCTATATTGGGTAAAATTTTTCTTGTATATCTTTTTCTTCTGTTTTACCAATTTTGCATAAGTGAAGTATTTTTTAGAAAACTTTATAAAACTATTTTCATCAAAACTATTGTCAAATGCTCTGATTATCTTTAAATTGTCGTGTTTTAACTCTTTTAACTCTTTCTGTTTGGCTTTTAGAGTATTGTTTGTGTATTTGTAAACATTATATGTCTGTCTGCTTTTAAACTTTGCAGTTTTTAACCTTTTAATATCCGGTACTATAAATACAAATATGATAAAAAATACAACAAAAATAAAGATAAATAAAAATGTTAATAGCTTTAAAATATTTATATCTTTCATATTCCGTCTTCTTCGTTGATTATTTTATTGATACTGACAAACCTATACCACCCGTTATCATTTAAGTAAAATATCGTATTGCTACTTTGAAATATCGACTTCAAAGGAGATCCCAGTAAAAAATTGAATGTGTCTTTTGACGGGGTGATGCCATATAGCGTTAAAGAGTTTTTCTTCATGATAACTTGACTAAGCGTTATCTGATCCGGTACAAGGTCGAAAAGATTTTTTATACTATTTTTCAAAATGGTATTTGACGCATAGATATCTTCAGCTGTGGATTTTTCTTGATTTAAAAAGACTATCTCCTTTTGAATCTCCTTTGTTTGACTCTTGAAGTTTGAAATTTTAGCTATATTTTGAACTCTTTGTTTATTTAATGAATTGATCTTGAATTTTATCAAAAGATCAAAAGAGAAAAGAAAAATGGCAACAAAAGCTATAAAAATAAGCCACATTTTAGAAGTAGTATCTATCAGCTCTTTTTTGCCGGGCTTTATAAAACTATACTTCAAAAGTCCACCTCTTCAATAGACATATTTATCATCTCTTCCTTTACATCTACACTATGAATTTCTACATTTAAAAATAGATCGTTCTCTATCATAGTTATTATATCATTACTAATATTAGAATCATTATAAATGATAATATCCTCTAAAAATTCACTCTCATATCTATCGTTTTTATAATACTCTTCGATGGCCGAGTGAAGGTACTTGAAGATTATCATCTCTCTACCGTAAAGCTCCAAATCCTCCAAAGTGGACGACTCTATATCCTCCTTGGCACTATTTAAGATATCATCTTCCTCTTCATTATCATTACTATCATCATCTAACTTAGTAATATCAACAAACCCCTCAAATTCATCCTCTTCCGATTCGATATTGTCAAGCTCTATACCATCTGTTATATCGGTACTACTCTCAGGCTTAAGCTCCTCATCCTCTTCAAAGCTAAACTCTTTATATGGGATTTTAAAAAAAGCATTAAAAATCAACTTTTTTCCATCAAAGATCAATATGGTGATTGAATTTTCCATATATAAAAAATGTAGTACTGTTTTGTTGCAATGCTTCTCTTTATTTATGAAATTGTTTAAAACTATATAAGGCGAAAATATAAAGTCTAGTCCTATATCGTTAAAGATACTTTTTGTCCATTTTATATCAGCTTTTGATGCATATGTCGTCCAGCTGTTTTCAACACACACTTGAAAGATATTGCTTTTATCTATATTATAACTCTCCATCTCTTTATCGACACAAGTAGGAATACAACCTTGCCCTAAAGAATCAAGCAAATAGGAAATATAGATAAATTTATAACCTTTTTGTAAAGAAAGCAGAAACTCTTTTATGTCAGAAGATAGCTTCTTCTCTTCGTCCATAGGAAATCTTTTTTCATCCTTGGCAACTATATTATCTTTTTTTACGACGATATACCTTACAACATACTCGTTTTTTTCAGATACTATGGCAACAAAAACATTTGCAAATCTCTTTTGTATAATTTTGCTAATTTTCTCCATAAATTTCCTTACATAACGGATGCGCTTTTTTATAATTTTCTATCTTATATCCACTATCAAGTTTTGTATATATTTGAGTAGTAGATAAAGAGCTATGTCCCAAAAGCATACTGACATCACTTATCCTGCCGCCTCTGTTTAACAAGTCGGTTGCATATGAGTGTCTCAACTGATGAGGAGTCACTTTTATACCGATTTGTTTAAAAATTTTATTTACTCTATATCTTAGACTATTTTCGCTTAATTTTTTTCCTTTTTTTTCAAAAATATACAAAAAAGTTTCATTTTTATTTAAAAAATCGTCAATTTCCTCTTTTATAGAGGGTAATATCGGTATATTTCTCGTTTTGCTACCCTTTCCAACTACCCTGATCCATCCGTTTTGAATGTCACTTTTTTTTAAGTTTGACAATTCGGATATCCTAAGTCCAAGACCGTACAAAAGCAGAACAATAACTCTATCCATAGGCTCCGCTTCCAAAAGAGCACTTTTTATATAGCTAAAATTGACTGGTTTTGGCAAAGTTTTAGGCACCTTTACCAACTCATCACCCACAAGTTTAATGTTTTGAGAATTGTCCTTTAAAAACTCTATAAAACTTCTTACGATACTTATCTTTTTAGCTATGGTTTTTTTCTTATTGTTTGATATCTTCAATCTATAAGGCATAAGATTAACAACAGTCGTATCGCCATCCTTTTCAACTCCCATATATTGACAAGCCTCCGCAAGGTTCAGTTTATAAGTTCTATATGAGTTGTCACTAAACCCCTCTACCTCTTTTTTGTATTTTAAAAACCTATTGATATCTTTTTCAAAAAAGTTCATTATAGATTTTCTCAAATTTCTTATACAGTTTTGAAGCCTCGTCACAAAGAGCGCTATTGTCTAAAACGGACGGTTTAAGACTTTTGTACTCTCCCATGGCAACTTCGCATATCAACTTTATCTTCATCAAATCCTTTTTGGATATCTTTTTAGATGAGCTTATCACTTGTATCTCTTTTAGATATTTCTTAGCATTTTTTATATATTTTTCATAAGATAGCGCTATTTTGCTTTGGGTCATGATAGTTAATGCCATCGTATTGTAAGAGTTTTTTAGATATACCTTTCTTGATAGGGAGTATGCTTTATCGTACTCTCCTACGGTATAGTAAAACCTTGCTTTCAAGGACTCCTTGTAAGAGTTGTCAAACATAAAAAAGTATGTAGCTCCAAGGGCCGCTATCATGATAACAAAGATATAAAAAAATCTTTTATTCACAACACTATATCCTCTCTCTTCATCAAAGCCTCAACTATCTTCCCTTTTGCAACATCCATATCTAAACCTTTCAAGGAAAAAGGCTCATCCGCATACAAATATATAGTAGAAAACGGCTTGGGGATCATAAAACCGTCCCAACTCTTCAATCTCCAAAAAGAGCTTGCATAAAAATTGCAAGGCACGATTGGCAGATCTTTCTTTTGAGCTATAGCTACCGTACCGTCAGCCACACTATACCTAGGACCCCTGGGCCCATCGGGAGTTATACCTATATCATACCCCTCATTTACCTTTTTAAAAGCCTCTTTCAAGACTTTAATGGCTCCCTTTTTGCTGCTGCCCCTGATGGAGTCAAACCCGAAAAATTTTATCATTCTTGATAAAACCTCTCCGTCAAAATGCTCACTTATCATAGTGGCAACTTTATGCTTTTTTCTTAGTTTTTTATACAAAAAGGGCTGCATTAAAAGTTTTCCATGCCAAAAAGCTATAACACAAGGCTCATTTCCCAACTTTTTAGTCGGTAGAAAAAACCTCTTTCTACAGCTTAGATATATCAAGTTTATTATCAAATAACCAATAGGAGGAGCAAGAAAAAGTATCAATTTTCTTTTAAATTCCTTGCTCATGTCTTTACAATATCTCCATAAAGCACCATTCTTCTAGGGTTTGTGATCTTTACATCTACAAATTCGCCCAACAACTCTTCACCGCCCTTGGCTTGTATCATAAAGTTATTGTCACTTCTTCCCGCAACCATACCGTTTGATTTCAACTCTTCAAACAAAACGGTATAAATCTTTCCCTGCTGGGCAAAACTGATCTCATCAAGTATATCGCTATGCAAATCTTGAAGTCTTTTTAGCCTCTGGCTGCCTATATCGCTAGGAATTTGTTCTTTAAATTCCGCTGCTTTTGTTAGTGGTCTTGGAGAGTACTTGAATGAGAACATTTGCTCAAATCTAACTTGCCTAACAACATCCAAAGTATCCTCAAAATCCTCATCACTCTCTCCGGGAAATGCCACTATAACATCGGTACTTATATGAACATCTTTTACCATATCTCTTAACTTAAAGGCTCTATCCAAAAACCACTCTTTGGAGTAGCCTCTCTTCATAGCTTTTAGTATCTTTGTAGATCCGCTTTGTAGGGGCATATGCATGGATTTGCAAATCTTTGGATTGGATGCGAAAACTTTTAAGAATTTATCGTCCATATGCAAAGGGTGTGGGGATGTAAATCTTATCCTCTCTACTCCCTCTACCTCCGATACCATTTCCAAAAGATCGCTAAAATCCATCTTTTTTAGAGTTTTATCGCTAAATCTAACTCCATAGTTGTTGACATTTTGTCCAAGAAGAAATATCTCTTTGGCTCCAGAATCAACCGCTTTTTTAACTTCATTTATGATGATATTTGGAGGGATGGAGACCTCATCTCCTCTTGTGTGAGGAACTATGCAGTAGGTGCAACTCTTATCGCATCCTATGGAGATATTGATATACGCCTTATATGGCGAACTTCTAAAATCCCCAAAAGCATACTCGCTCTCATCATAGTTTATATCCACATCGACAAAATTATCCGTTTTTATGGCCTTGGAGATCTTAGATACATTTCTTGCACCCAAAACAAAGCTAACGGAGGGGGCTTTTTTAAGTATCTCTTCTCCAAGATGGCTTGCCGTACATCCGCAAACACCTATCTTTGCATCCGGTTTTTTCTTTTTATTGAAAACCCCTATCTCAGAAAAGAGTTTATGCACCGGCTTCTCTCTAACACTGCAGGTATTTATCAGTATCAAATCCGCACTCGATACATCATCAACTACCTCATACCCCTCCTTATCCCTTAGTTCCGCTATGATATGCTCGCTATCTCTGACATTCATAGCGCAGCCTATAGTCTCTATATAGAGTTTTTTACTCATATCTATCCAAAACTACAGTATATGTATCTCATAGATATAGTCGTTTTCATCCAAAGTGTATTTTACCTCTCTTAGATAAACGCTATATCCAAGCTCTTCAAAGTGCTCGACCAAAGAGACCAAATCTTTATGAGAGTTACTCTTATCAAAATAAAATATCTTTTGCCCTTCGTTTTTTAAAATCTCCTCTATCTTTTCAAGCTTTATTTTTCTTGTTTTTCCGCCAAGTTCCGTTTTTGCTAATATCAACTCCATTTTATCCTCTTTCAATAGTATATAGTGATTAACTGATGTTACGCACTATATGCCGTTCTATATATTTATAGTTTTGTGCTATTATGACTTTAAAAAGTGAAGGAGCTATCTATAGATAACTTCAAGCTTTTTAAAGCTATAAGAGTGCGAAACTATAAATACCCTAAAGGGCAAAAAAAGAAAGCATCATCTGCTTCGTTGGATTTTTTCAGCTTAACTACGGTTAGGCTTTCAAAAATCCGCCTCGCATCTAATACTTTCTTCTTTTGTATAGAATGACATATAGTGCGTAACATCAGTTAATAATATTATACCACTTTGATAATAAATTGCCAATTAAGTAGATTTTCTGTATAATAAAAGTCTGCAATACAGATAAAATCAAATTATTTTACAAATTGCAAAGAGAAGACAAAAGAGAGGTATATTTTTTAATGGAAAAAATCGTAGATATCATGGAATCAATCGCTCACGAAAAAGGGCTAAACAAAGAAAATGTAAAAGAGGTAGTCGTCAAATCCCTATACAATACGGCAAAAAGAGTGTATGGTGACGAGTATGAGTATGAAGTATATATAGATGATAAAACAAAAAACTTACAACTTTTCCAAAAGGTGCTGGTTGTTAGTGATGATGATGAAAGAGCCAAGGAAAACAACGAAAATCATATGGTTCTATCCAAAGCCAAAGAGATAGACCCCGATATCGAAGTGGGAGATGAGCTGACATACGAACTTCCTCTTGATAATCTTGGAAGAACCGCTTCAGCAGTGCTTCAAAAAGAGCTTGAATTTCACATACAAAGACTTCTTGAAGATAAGATATTTGAAAAGTACCAAAAGATGATAGGCCGTATCATATCCGGTTCAGTCGTAAGGGTTGATTTTGAAGAGAATACATACATAGAGATAGATGAAGTCAGGGCTATACTTCCAAGGAAAAACCGTATAAAAGGTGAAAGTTTCAAAGTTGGAAATGTCGTTAAAAGCGTTATAAGAAAAGTATATATAGATGCCGGTAGAGGCATGATAGTCGAACTCTCAAGAACGACTCCAAAATTTCTTGAAAAGTTACTCGAACTTGAAGTTCCGGAGATAAAAGACGGCAATGTGGTTATCCATGATGTAGCAAGAATCCCCGGAGAAAGAGCCAAAGTATCTCTAAGCTCTCTACATCCGAACATTGACCCGGTAGGAGCCGCCGTAGGAACAAGAGGCGTTAGGATAATGGCTGTCAGCAAAGAGCTTAAAAATGAAAACATAGACTGCATAGAGTACTCCTCTATCCCTGAAATATATATAACAAAGGCTCTAAGCCCTGCTATAGTATCTGCAGTTAAGATAGAGGGTAAAAAAGCCATAGTAACCCTACCTGCCGACCAAAAATCAAAAGCCATAGGCAAAAGCGGTATCAATATAAGACTAGCCTCTATGCTGACAGGATATGAGATAGAGCTTGTCGAAAGAGCAGGCGAAACATCCGAACAAAGCAGTGAAAGTGGCGAAAAAACCATGGATGTAAATGCTCTTAAATCACTATTTGGTGAGTAGCCATGAAAAAAGAGGCACTATCGGATATCGAAGCAAAAAGATATGCAAGGCATATATCTCTTAAACATTTTGGTTTAGAGGGACAATTAAAACTTTTAAATTCAAAAGTGCTTATCATAGGTGCCGGAGGACTCGGTAGTCCTATAGCGCTATATCTAGCAGCTGCGGGAGTGGGCACTATCGGTATTGCTGATGGAGACGAAGTGGACCTATCAAACCTTCAAAGGCAGATCATACACTCTACCGATGAGATAGGTGTACCAAAAGTGGTATCTGCCAAAAAGAGAATAAATGCTCTAAATCCTGATGTAAATGTAGTAACATACGACTTTTTTTTAGATAAGAACAATATCTTAGATATCGTAAAAGAGTATGATTTTATTATAGACGGAACGGACAATTTTGAAACCAAATTTCTTATAAATGATGCTTGTGTACTATCAAACAAACCGTTTTCACACGGTGGGATACTCAGGTTTAACGGGCAAACGATGACCATATTGCCACACAAAAGCGCTTGCTATGCTTGCGTATTTGACTCGCCTCCTCCAAAAGGGAGCGTACCGCCTTGCAGGATCACAGGGGTACTAGGCTCCATAGCCGGAATGCTTGGCACTATACAAGCTACCGAAGCCATCAAGTATCTTATAGGTCACGGGGAACTTTTAACCGACAAGCTTTTGATATTTGATGCAGCCTCTATGGACTTTGACAAAGTCAACTTTCAAAAAAATCCCGAATGTAGAATTTGCGGAAAAAACGGCATAAAAGAGTTACAAGACTACTCTTAGCCCTTTGCCCGAGCAAAGTGAGGGTTGAGCTTTAAAAGTATCAGATCCGCTACTACATTGCCAAAAAGCGTCAAAAATGTGGATATGATAAGTATGCCCATAATAACAGGATAATCCCTACTCATAGCACTCTGAAAAAACAAAAGCCCCATTCCGTTGATAGAAAAAATAGACTCTAAAATAACACTCCCGCCTATCATACCGGGTATTGAAAGACCTAGTATCGTCACGATAGGAGGGTAGAGATTTGGTATAATAAATCTTCTAAATATCACCTTCTCATCTATACCTCTACTTTTGGCAAAGAATATATAATCACTCTTTAGTATATCAAGACTCAAACTCCTAACATACATACTAAGAGTTCCAACTCCCCCAAAAACCATAATAAATATAGGCAACACCAAATGCCAAGCAAAATCAAGATACCACCAAATACCGCTTTTTGGCTCTATACTGTGAAGTCCCGATATAGGTAGCCATTTTAAATATACGGAGAAAAAGGATATTAACAAGAGTGCTAGATAAAAAGAGGGCATAGCGTAGCTAACAAGTGCAAATTGTTTGACCGATTTATCAAGATAACTACCCTGCTTTAAAGCCGCCTTTATACCAAAATAGATAGAGAGCATAAAGACAAATATCATAGATATGAAATTCATCAGCAAAGTTATGCCTATGCGGCTAAGTATCTCATCCTTGACCATCTTTCCGCTGGCAAAAGATACACCAAAATCAAGATGCAGCATTGCCCACACCCATGAAATATACTGAACCATAAGAGGCTTATCCAACCCATAAATCTTCTTTAAATGCTCAATGGACTCTTTTGTTATATTTGGATTTAACTCTCCACTGGCAAAAAAGGAGTTGGGTGCGGCATGAATGGCTAAAAAAGATATCAATGAGATGATGAACATCATCAAAATTATATAGAGAAATTTCTTGAAAAAAAGCCTCACTCTCTAACCCTTTTTAGCAACGAACCTAAGCCATAAAAATCCAACCAATCCGGCAAATAAAGATGCACAAAGAATACCAACTTTGGCTTGAAATACCAAATCAGGTTTTCCCGCAAAAGCCAAATCCGCAACAAATATAGACATAGTAAATCCAATACCCCCGAGAAAAGCGACTCCAAATATCTGACTCATGCTACTTCCTTGGGGAAGTTTTGCAATTTTCATTTTGATAGATAGCCAAGCTACCCCAAATATTCCTATAACCTTTCCAAGTACCAAACCAGCTATAACTCCTAGAGTAACAGGCTTTGTAATGATGGAGGATATAGAACCGAAATCTATGGATATACCGGCATTTGCCAATGCAAAAAGAGGTATAACTATAAGAGCAACCGGCAGATGCAAGTCATGTTCTAGTCTTGCCGCAGGAGTACCTATGGCATCAATCCTATCTTTCAAACCGCTCAATAAAGCCTTCTGTTTCTCTTGTAGCATATAATCTTTTCCTATCTCATACTCATCAAACTCATCAAGTAACTTTTTAGCCTCATTTCTAAAACCAACGGGAGAGTATTTTGGTCTTGACGGTATCGCCAAGGCTGCTATTACGCCTGCTATGGTGGCATGAACGCCTGACTGTAGCATAAAAAACCACAAAAAAAGACCTACTATAAAATAGGGCAATATCTTATGGATA
>Ga0256843_1002736_pt1 | contig 12679 bp, 19 predicted proteins | sample AlvinellametaG_FD_191572 | JGI IMG/M metagenome (GOLD analysis project Ga0256843, IMG submission 191572) | Pompeii worm associated microbial communities from hydrothermal vent at the East Pacific Rise, Pacific Ocean - Alvinella | ecosystem: Host-associated > Annelida > Integument > Unclassified ... | reverse complement strand
TATTTTTCTTTTCTTGATTTTCTATAGCTTCAAATGTAGCTTTTAAATTAGTTCTTAAAGAGTATTCATATTCATGAAAACCATCATTATAAATACCATCTGAATAATATTGTTTATTCATATCATTAACATAATCAATAGCTTTAAATTTTGCATTATCTAAAATGCTAAAACCTTTTTTATTTAGCTCATCTTCATTAGCTTGAATTATAATATCTGCTAAATAATCTTTATTAAAATCACCCATGTTAAGCTTAACCATAGTAGAAACTACACCCTTAAAAGCATTTACTACATATTGTACTTCAGGTTTTTTTATCTCTTTATATCTTGATATATTAAATTTTGGTTCAGTATTATTAAAAGTAGAAATAATATTCCAAAGTTTAGAGATACCAGCTCTTTCTACCCTACGACGATGTGCATCTTTTGAGAGTATTTTTTTTGTACCATCTTTTAAAATACTATATCCACGATATACATCAATACATTGTTCATCACTTAAATTATTATGAGTAATTCTACTTGTAGAATAAGACCATAAATCTGGTATTGAGTTTAAAACATTTTCAAAACCATCTAGTACACCATCTTTTCCAATAAGTGTTTTTAAATGTCCTCTTCTAAATTGAAACTCAAATCTCCACACATTCTCATCTTCATTAAATTCTTTATTATGCTCCCATCTTAAAAATTTCACATATCCAGCATGTTTATTAGATGTTATTTGGTGTGTTTTATTATAAATTCTTAACATAAAATCACCTTTTCCAATACTGATACCTGTTGTTTTAGTACCAGCTGAAAAAAATGAACTATCAACATCAACAAAATCTTGTAATGTTCTATTTCTAAACTTTAATCTTTTTTTATCCATCTCATTAAACTCATAACCTTGTACATCAGTAGCAAGATGTATTTCAGAAACTTTTATTTTAAATTTTGGAAGAATTGAAGATATAATCTTTTGAACTTGATTAATACACTTTACATAACCATATCTAGTTAGATATTCACTTCTAAATTCTACTTTTATAATTGGATTACTTGATATACTTGTAATATGTTTAAATGCAATAGATAGATCTCCATTTTGTAAAAGAACTGAAAAAGATTTAACAGTTTGAGCCATAACATTAAAATTAACATCTGATAATATAGTTTTCTCAAATCTTTGTTGATTATCAGTATTTTTTATATTCATAGCATTATCTTTTAATATTTTCATATCATCTATAAAAGTATTATAAGTAGTTATTTGTTTTTCAGTTAAATCTTTATCAAAATAAAAATGTAGTTTTAAAGTATCTACCATTTGATTTATAATTCTAATATTACTCATGTTTTTTAATTCCTTTTGTTCCAATTTTAAAGCGGTTTATGGTTTGTGGTTTGATTAACTTTGTTCCAAAGATACCCCCTTGTTAATCAAGCAGGGGGCAAAGGTTTTTAACCCTTGTTTTACCCCATCAATTTCGTAAATTCTGTAAATATTGGCATTATTTGCTCTTTTCCAAATACTCTTACATTTCCCAATCTTCCAATACATAAGTATCTTTTATTTTCTTCTAATGTAGAAAACAAAGCAGATTGAACTGATGTTCTAATACTTCCACCATCAAATGTTAAATCAACATAATATGTTGATGGATATCTTTGAACAATACCATTTCCATCTATAATTGGATTACCATCTTTATCTTTCTTTTCTCCACCCTCTACAATTTCCTTACTTGCAATTTTTGCACCAAGTCTTATTGTATTTGCTTCTCTTTGTTCCATCATTTGAATAAATTTTTCTTCAGTTAAAACTGATGATGTATCGTGATTTACTAATTCTTGTTTTTCTGTTGTTTTTGCCATTTGGACTTCCTTTATTTGTTTTTTTGTGCTTTGGTTACAAAACACTAATATAAACCTAGTTATTTGACTAAACTTATATTAATATTTTAAAGTCGGAAGTAATTTAAAATTTCATAAAACCAACTATTATAAAAGCTATCTCTTCGGGAAACAATAAACTTACATTAGACAATAAATTTTCATTTCCCCACACTAACGCAGTCGCTTCGCTTCCTTGTTGCCTAATGGCTTTGTGTTCGGGCAATCGCCCTGAACAACAAGCCTTATTCGTGTTGTTGCTTCAAATATAGCCCCCTTTGAAATCAAATAAAGAGGGTTGAATCTTTTGTTCAAGTTTTTCCAAATAAGATTTAATTTTTAACAATCCAAGTTGAGTATTTTTTTTGATACTTGAAGCTGTAATTTTTATATTTTGATTTTTTAGAATATTTATAGCCTTTTGGATTTTTCTATCTTCAAAATAGTTATTTGTTTTATAATCTGTATAGTAAAAAATTATAGTTCTACATTGATTATTCATATATCTTATTTGAGAATGTTGTTCATCAAATGTTTTAGCTGGATCTAATTGATAAACAAACAGATCTTGATATACTAAATCATATTCATCTGTATAATGAGTGAAAAATACATTATGTCTATTTATTATTTTACTAGCTTCATCAGCACTAATAGACACTAAATCTTTTGAACAGTTTTTAGAATGAAATTTATATGGATTAGTCATTTAAAAAATCTCCTAAAAAACTATCACATATATTTTTACTAATAGAGAAATCTTTAGTTATATATCGTTGTGTAACTTCAATTGAACTATGACCTAAAGCATAACTTATATGTTCAATATTTTGTTTTTTCTTATTAACAGTATAAGTAGCTAATAGATGTCTAAAATCATGAAATCTAAAACTTTTAATATTAGCTTCGTCTTTAATTTTATTAAAAACTTTTCTTATATCAACATACTTAGTTAAAGTTTTTGGATTAATAAATACATAGTCATTTTTATTAACCATATCAAACTGAGAATTATCAAGATACTGCTTTTGTAAACTATCAAATAATAGATCAGTCATCATATGAATATCATGTTTTTTAGCTTTATTTTTTTGATGTGGAATATGATATATTCTCATAGAAAAATCTATTTGATACCATTGTAAGCTAAGAACTTCACTAAGTCTCCTACCATGTAATGCAAAAATAAACATTGATTTATAAATAGGGTTATCCAAATTTAAAATAGCATCAATAAGATTTTTAATATCTTCATCACTCAAATCAATATTATATTTATTATCAAATTTTGGAATAATTACAGCAGTTGCTGGGTTTCTATCACAGTATTCATTCCTAATAGCATAATTAAATATTGTTTGAACAATTGCATTTATATTTTTTGCTGTTTTAGGAGATTTACCCTTTTCAATTGCTCTATTAACAATCTCTTGACAATGTTTATATTTAATATTATCAAGATCTAACATACCAATATGATTAATAATATGATTTTCATATCTATTTTTCTTATTATAAATCTCTTTTAAACTTTGTAACGGTGTCATAAGTTCAATATATTCTTTAAAAAGTTCATCAAAAATCATTTTAAATCTTTTCTTTTAGATCTTGTTCAAATTGATTTAATAAAGCACGAATATTATAAGAAGCCTTTAATAATTGATTAACTTCATTATCATCTAATTCATCATCACTATTAAAACTAATATAGTCATTGATAATAGAGCCATTACTCCCAGAAATTTTAAGAAGTAAATCTTTGATATTTTCATTTGTTTCATTATTTTCCTTTACATTTAAAGAACATACAAAACCATATCTATTACAAATATAATCAAGTATTGGCTTTTCATGTCCTTGAAGATTATCAAGTAGCAAAAGTAGTTCTCTAACCTTTAAATCTTTACCAGTATTTGTATTTAATAAGTTAGATAAAACAGTATGTTTATTTTTTGAAGAAATAAAAAGTTTATCCGCAAAATAACTATAAGCAGTAACTCCCATTTCAACAGAAAAGTTATTTAAAGATAATTTTATAGTTTTAAAAAAATCTGTATAATCAGGTATATTTATAAATCTAGTCATCTTAATAACCTATATAATCAATATGTAATTTATTGATATCTTTATCAATAGATTCACATTTTAAACACATAGTATTTATATCAAGCAAATCAGAATTATAAAGATTTATAATATTTCTTTTTTTAGATTTTAATTTAGATATTTTGTATTCTACAGAAGAATTAAGTTTCATTGTAAGTTCCTTTATGTTAAAATAAAGGGTGCTTGGACTGAAAGATTTTTTTTTAATTTTATACATTGCAAATTTTCAATTAGTTCCATACACACCTTTAAAAAGGTAATCAAAACAAAATAAGGGATTAACTTTAGCGAGTACAACCTTGTTTTGTTAAAAAAGATAAGGTATTATACAGATTATATGTACTTTTGTCAATATAATACATAAAAAAGGTAGCTAAATTTTGGAATTTAAAGAAATATTACTTAAAATTAAGTACATAAATAATGTATCAACAGATAGAGAACTAGCTAAAAAACTAGGATTAACAGAAGATGCAATTAGAAATTGGAAGAGAAAAAAGAAAGTACCAAAAAAATATTTAAAATTATTAGAAGAAAAAAATATAAATAACAACAATGTAAATAATAGTGGTATTATGGTAAATGGTGTAAATAATGGAAAATTACAAATACATAATCATACATATGAGTTGGATAATAAATTATGTGATCTGATCAAAGAATTAAGTCCTAAAAGAAAAGAATATTATTTTTATAAAATAAGTGCAGAATTATTAGAAGATGAAAGATAAATTATAGATCAGTTAAATCAATATCAAATATTGTTTCTTCTGTAGAATAATTAGAATAATTTAATAAATAATAAGTACCTTTATTTAAATCTATATCAGTACGATAAACATTTGTACCGTCTTTATTAATTATTGTAAAATTTTCATCGAAAATATAGCTTTTATTTTCATTTTGAAAAACTGTTATTTTCAAATTTGTTTTTTTATTTAAATCAATTTTATAAAGGTTTTGAAGTGATGTATAATTATACTCACTATCTTCCAAAACTTTTAAGATATCATCATTAGCAATACAAGAAGAATAAACACCAAATTTATCATTTGGTAAATCTATATCATTAACTTTTAGGATATATTTTGATGTATTTAAATCATTATATATTTTATATGTAGAAGTAGTAGAATTATAATCCATTAAATCTTTATCATTGGAATTATTAATTTTATAAAGATTATAATTATTAGGTTGTATATATCCATTATAATTATAAAAAATAATTGAACAATTACTACCGCTTAAATCAAAAGTATAAAAAAAATCACCACTTTTTAAAGCACCATAAACACCGTTATAAATCTTATAAGGAGAGGAAAAACTACCATCACCACTTATTATATTATTATTTTTTTTAATATTTTCGGCTTCAATTCTTGCCAATCTTGCTTTCTTCTCTTCTTCAGTTTCAACTTCTTCACAAGCAACAAAAAATAAAATAATAAATACACAAAATAAATACTTCAAAATAAACCTTTTCAATAAAAAAATACACAACAAAAATTGTTAAAAATATTATATATTAAAAATGCTTATTTAATCATTTTTAGAGAACAAGTTTCTCATAACCCGTAGGTCGGTGGTTCAAATCCACCTTCCGCAACCAATCAATTAAATTTTATTTCTTATCTATCTTTACGAGATAATGGACTTCTTTACCAATTTCAGTTACATTCTTATTTAACTCATCAAGCTTTTTAAAAAGTGTATCATATAATTTTAGCGTAGTATCTACTTTATCCTCAACTTGTATAATACGAGAATTGAGTTTAAACATAAAACCAATAGATGGTAAAATAATAACAGATATAATAGCTATAGCAATAGTTAGTATTTCAATCATTTATTTAACTCTTGTAATTGTTTTCTAAGTTCTAATATTTGATTATTATATTTGTCTAAATATTCTTTATCATTTTCCCTAAGTGGTCTTAGACATTTAATTTCTAAATCTTTAATTTGCTTCAAAATATCTTGTTTTTTTTGAAATTTTAAAGTTTCAAATTCCACATCATTTTCTTCATTATGATTAGAAATATCTATTATTTCACCTACTTCTCTATTTTCAAAAATATTCTTATTCATTCTAAACCCTTTTAATTTCTAAATATATTATTTACATTCCACCAATTTTGTGGATTATCTAAAGAAATATAAGTATCAACAACACCAGCCAATGCAACTTCAATAATTGTATCCTCATCACCTACTGTTTTATATGGATGACAATATGAATAATGAATATTTGAACTCATTGAATGTCCACCACATAATGCAACACTTGATTTTTCTTTTAATCCTTGACACCACCAACCATAAGGTACTGCACCTTGTATATGCTTAACAAAAGCACCATAAGTTACATAACTATTATGACTAATTGGAAATTGAAAATATCTAAAACTATATCCTGTTCTATCTTTTGAAGCAGTAAGTCTATAAACTTTAAAACTAGATGGTGCAAAATATCGAATACCACTTAATCCCATTGCAGTAAGCCATTCTTTATCAAATTCACTTCTATCAGTCCAAACAATACCACTTCTAATAGTTCCTATTTCTTCTAATGTATCTCCTGCACTTAACCATTTTGTAAAATCTCCGAAATCAACACCAGAATATGAAACAATTTGAGGTAAATTACGAAATTGCTTAAGAGTAGAATTAGAATTTAAATTAGAAATTTTAGAATTAAAAGCAATATCATACTCTGCTAATTTATTATTAAAACTAGTATCATAATTATTTATAGTAGTTTGCAATGTGTTGTGTATCTCATCTAGTTGAGTTTTAGCTAATGATAAATCTTGTGTTAATGAACTTGTAGCTATTTGAGTATAAAAACTATATGCTTCCATTGTTTGTGATAAAATAGTATTTATATCTTCTAGTTTTAGATCTGAATTTTGTAAAGTAGTATTATACTTTTCAGATATATTTGCTAACATAGTTTTAAAACTGTCTACAGCTAAATTATCTTTATTTAATTCAATATTTTCTAATGACATTTTTTTCCTTTATTTTGAAGTTAAAAAAGTACTCTAAAATATGATACTTAATGATCTAATGAGTACTTTTATAATCTCAAATAAAAGAAGTCCGAAGACCTCTAATATTATAGCTGACCGATATTTCCAACTTTTGGATATACAGCATCAGGCTTTTCTGTTTCATAAGCTCCAGTGAATGGTTTATGTAATAAGAAAGCATTTTGTAAATCAACAACAGATGTAGTAGATTTAAATAAGATAGGTTTATTGTAAGCACCTACATATTTAGTTTTTGCTTCACTATGAACTAGTGCAATTGAATCAATTGGTAAACCACCAGTTACAACATTACTTGCATCTGCTGCACTTGATAAAGTTGTATCTTCAACTAATACAGTGATTTTACCCTCTAGTAAAGTTACGATTGCTTGAATTTCTGTTTCTTCACACTCATAAGAGAATGTTGCAACAGTAACATCACCATTAAATTTTCTTTCTTGTTTTACTAAGTAAGTTTTTTTAGCCATTTTATTTTCCTTGTTTTATATATTTTTTTTGTTTTAGTCTTGCAAAACTGTAATAAAATATTGACAAAATATAAAAATAAATACAATAGGTAATTTTAACTTTTAAAATATGTTAATGGTGGGATTTATAATAAGTACAAGTCAGAGTGCTTTTAATATAGTAAAAAAAAGATGAAAAACTAAGAATATTTTAGTTTTATTTCATCTTTATTAATTGATTTTCCAAATACTTTTAATGAATTTGTAATATGAACTAGCAAATCATCGTGTTTAATTGTATTATCAACTTTTGGTATTTTAACAGATCTATGACCATCATCAGAAAATAAACTACATGTAACACTTTTATAATAACCATCTCCGTTATCTTTTTTAATTTTTCCATCGTAATAAACAAATTTTCTTATCTCTGTAATCTCTCCATCTATTAATTTAGAAGATAAATCAAATACCTTTTGCCATGATGTAGAATAGAAATTCTCAATATATGTTTTAGAATTTCTTTTATATTGAACTTGGTATAAGTTATCATAAGAGATCGGGCTATCGCCCTTATCATAAAAAGTAATTGACACAAAATCAACTATTGGCTCATTATTAATAAGTAATTGTTTGAATTCTTTTTGAATATCTTTTTTAGTTACTGATTTTTTGATATTAAAAAGTATGTAAGTTTCACTATAATTTTGACTCAAAGCCTGGATAACTACTTTACTATAAATTTCACTAGGTTCAAATATTTTAGGTGTATAATTAATATTATAATCTTTACTATAAACTATCTCTTTTATATTTCTAACTACTGCTTTACTCACAGTAGTTAAAAAAGTTAATAATTTACTTTTAGATGTTGATTCTAAAACAAGAGTATCACTACGACCAAGACTTAATGTAGTATGAAACAACATTATATAGCTCCTTTAGTTGCTAAAGTTTTAGCTAATACTTGTGTAAGATTAACAATATTATCTTCAGTAGTTTTTGCATATTCTGTAAACTGATTTAGTTTTTTCACAAAACTAGCATTATAATTAAATCCATCTGTTATATATTCTTTAGGAATAACACTTAAAAATAATCTTTTATCTTGTGTAGTAGTATTCCATGTTCCAGTTTTCATCTTATAATTGTAAGCTTCTATTTTTTTAGCATCATTAAGACCTTTTGCATCATGATTCAGACCAAGTGTTTGCATAACTTGCCGTTTTTGTGCTGAAACTTGCATTGATGCAGTTTGTCGCTCCTGACCTACTAATTGAGTAACATTATTTATATTATTATTTGCCATATCTGCCATAGCTAATCTTTCATTTTGGTTACCAACTGCAAGAGCTGTTGATGTAGTAATTGCAGAACCTACAAATTTACCCACAAATGGAACACCACTAAAAGCACTAGATACTTTTCTTTTAATTGTATTAATAACACGACCAGCTTTTATATAACTATAAATAAAAGCACTACCAGCGACAATCTTAGCCATACCATAAGTTGAAACTCTATAAATTACAGCACTCATAATAGTAAACTTCAAAGTATTACCAGCACCCTCTAAAGCTTCATTAAATGCTTTATCCACAATATCTTCACATTGATTATTTGTTTGTTTTTTTTCATCATTAAAATAACAGTTTCCCATACTATAAACAAGAGTAGTAATACCATCATCTATAAAATCCTCTACACTATTCTCTGCAATATCTGTTGCACTAAAAGCACCCATAATTAAACCTCCTCTTTTAAATTGTTTGGAATATCATCATCTTTAATATTATTATAAATATCGCTGATAACTTTACTCATGATGTCATAATCAATTGATTCATTATTATCATCTTTATCATAATCATCATCTAACACACTAGTCCAATTAAACTTGTTTGCTTTTAACTCATCAATATGTTTTTCAGCATGATAATTTGCTTTTACAGCTCTTGGACTAATTCTTTTATTTTCACTATCTTTTAAACTCGAATCTCCATCTTTTTGGAAATCTAGATGTTCTTTTACTTTTTCATTTTTTTCATCTATTTTATTTTGATGATCTTGAACTTTAGTATTATGATTTTCTATATTAACTTGATGATCTTGAGATTTTTTATAAAATTTTGCTTCTTCAAAAGATGGTATTATTTTTTTACCATTTTCATCTGTTAAACTATCATTACCATTTAAAGCTAAATCATTTTTTTGATAATCCATAATATTTTTAGCTGTAAAATAATTATTATGAAATTCACTTCTTTCAGTTTGTTCTAAAATAGAATTAGAAACGGCTAGAGTAGATGTTGATAATGTATCCAACTTAGTACTAGATTGCTTCAATAATTTATTATTCAAATGAATTAATTTATTTTGTTCTTTAATTAAATCATTTTTATTTTTTAATAATTCATTTTGTCTTTTTAAATGTGAATTTGTATTAATTGAGTTTTCACGAAGAACTGATAATAAATCAGTACCAGTATTTGTATTTATTTCTATTGTAGCTGGTTCAGAACTTTCAACAGAAACTTGAGTATCATCTATTAAAATTACATCATCATCAGAAACAAAACCAATTTCTAAGCTACCATCATCTAAAAATTTATGAGGTATATTATTATCAATTATATATTTTTTTAACTTTTCTCTAGCAGTAAGTTCACTATCAGATAAAGTACTATCATTAAAATAATTATCCCAATTTATAGAATATTCACTTGTAAAACCACCAAAACCCATTATACACTCTCCCCAGTTATTGCTTTAATAAGAATTTTCAAAAGTCTATTCGTTTCATCTTGTTTTGTTTGAATATTAGTAGTATTAGTTTTAATATCAGTCAATGTTTGTTCACATGTTGCCATATTTTTTATCCTTTATAATTTATATTTTGTAGGCTCACACAATACGAGTAAGCAACAATCAGTTTGTATTCGTGTATCATAAACACTAGATTTATATGATGGAAATTTAAATGAAAGAACAGTGTCTTTTTCATAAAAAACTGTATAAGAGAGATATCTAAAATATGTTCCATAAAAAGAATCAATTCCATCTTTGATCCTAGAAAGAGAAACACCACCAAACAAATATAAAGATTCAGTTTGACTTTCAGAATTAAAAGATATGTTATCAAAATGACCACCATCTTTCAAAAATTCTGGACAATTTGTAGGATCAGTAGATGAAACTTTATATCCAAGCTTATCAAAAATTCTATACATACAAATCTTACCACTTAATTCTGTACCTAAATCGATACGACCATCAATATCTTTTCTAATTATAGACTTACCAGGTTTTGTATTAAAAAAATAACTCCATTCATCATATAAAAAAGCATCGATAGCAATAGAATAACTAGTATATTTACAATTATCATTATAAACCCAAGAACCGTTAACATATAATAAAACTGGACACTCATAACTTCTTGTTTTAATATATTTATCTAAATCATATAATTTAACATAATAACCCAATGTACTATTTTTTGAATATGCTTTTAATGTATATCTTCCAATAGTTTTAGTACCAGCTAATGTATCAGCCATAACTAAGCACCTATTTCATTCTCATCATAAATAATATCTTTATAATCTAAATTATTATTATCTGATTCAACAATATATTTTGCACCAGTTTTAACAAGATCTAAAACTTTATCATCTTCTTTTGTTTCACTAGAATTAATATAATTTGTAATTAATTTAATACCTAAGTTTATTAAAAATGTTTGCCACATATTAAATACCCCCTTTCATAATATTAGATAACTCTTTAGCTCTTCTTGGTGTTTGTTTAGCCCATTTAGAATCTAACATTTCTTTAGCTGCTAGATCAAACTTTCTAAGAAATACTGCGTTTAACATTTTCTTAAATTTTAATAATCCATAAATACCAATTTGGTAAGCCATCTCAATGAGAACTTCTTGAACATTCTTTTCTAATCTATGAAATACTATATGATGATATAAATCTAATTGATTAGATAATCCGTTTTTTATTCTTAATAAATCATTTTGAAGTAAATACATAGCTTCATCTTTTGTGATACCTCTATCTTCTAAGTTTCTACCATAACCAATAGTTAGTTTATTTGCTGGACATTTATACGGGTGTAATCTTAAACCCTCATGTCTAGCTATTCTTTGTGTTAAATTTTCCATTTTAAAATCCTTGTATATTTTTTAATTTTTGTAAATTGTTATTGACTGTTTTCCAAGTCAAACCAGTTTCTTTTGCGATTGAATTTGCATTTACATAAGTTTTTTTATCTTCTTTTCTTTTTTGTGTTAAATTTCCAATAGAGATCAAAATATTAAGTTGAGTTCTTGTTATATTAATTAGCATATATCATAACTCCTCTTTTTATACATTCATCAAAAAACTTATTTTTCTTTTCTTGATTTTCTATAGCTTCAAATGTAGCTTTTAAATTAGTTCTTAAAGAGTATTCATATTCATGAAAACCATCATTATAAATACCATCTGAATAATATTGTTTATTCATATCATTTACATAATCAACAGCTTTAAATTTTGCATTATCTAAAATACTAAAACCTTTTTTATTTAGCTCATCTTCATTAGCTTGAATTATAATATCTGCTAAATAATCTTTATTAAAATCACCCATGTTAAGCTTAACCATTGTAGAGACTACACCTTTAAAAGCATTTACTACATATTGAACTTCAGGTTTTTTGATCTCTTTATATCTTGATATATTAAATTTTGGTTCAGTATTATTAAAAGTAGAAATAATATTCCAAAGTTTAGAGATACCGGCTCTTTCTACTCTACGACGATGTGCATCTTTTGAGAGTGTTTTTTTTGTACCATCTTTTAAAATACTATATCCACGATATACATCAATACATTGTTCATCACTTAAATTATTATGAGTAATTCTACTTGTAGCATAAGACCATAAATCTGGTATTGAATTTAAAACATTTTCAAAACCATCTAATACACCATCTTTTCCAATAAGTGTTTTTAGATGTCCTCTTCTAAATTGAAACTCAAATCTCCACACATTCTCATCTTCATTAAATTCTTTATTATGTTCCCATCTTAAAAATTTCACATATCCAGCATGTTTATTAGATATTATTTGATGTGTTTTATTATAAATTCTTAACATAAAATCACCTTTTCCAATACTGATACCTGTTGTTT
>Ga0256843_1002735_pt1 | contig 12679 bp, 11 predicted proteins | sample AlvinellametaG_FD_191572 | JGI IMG/M metagenome (GOLD analysis project Ga0256843, IMG submission 191572) | Pompeii worm associated microbial communities from hydrothermal vent at the East Pacific Rise, Pacific Ocean - Alvinella | ecosystem: Host-associated > Annelida > Integument > Unclassified ... | reverse complement strand
TTGGTGAATGTTAGGGATGGAACCGCTTAACTCATAACTAAGGTCGATACCGCTGGGTCTGGAAAAACCGAAGTTTCGCAAACCTTTAAAGAAAGTGATCGTGTCCAGAAGGGTAGAAAGTTTTGCCATACCGATATTACTGGAGTGTACGATGATATTTTCGGTACTCAAGTAGTCGTAGCGATGTTCATCGGTGATGATACGATTCCCCAGTCTGTAGCGTCCGTTTTCGACATTGACGATGTCATGAGGTTTGATCAACCCTTCTTGAAGCAGGAGTGCATAAGTGATGGGTTTCATGACAGAACCCGGTTCGAAGATGTATCGAATTGCAGAGATGCTGGTTTTGGGAACATCGTCTTCGAGGATTTTCCCGGGATTGTAGCGTCTGGAACTGGCAAGTGCGACTAGATTGCCTGTTTTGCTGTCCATCACAGCGGCGATGATCTCTTTTGCGCCGAGCCTTTCTCTTTGCTGGTCTAAAATATGTTCGATATTCTTTTGAATACGCAAGTTGATGCTGGTGATGATATCGTACCCGTCGATACGGGTTTTAACTTCGCTGTTGTTGTCTAAAATGATATTTCCCCGTACATCACGTCTTCCCTGAATGAGTGTACTCCGGATACCTTCGAGTTGCTCGTTATAGTAACGCTCCAAGCCGTATTTTCCCCAGATGGTACGGTAGTTGCCGTCCAACCGTTTGCGTACAAAGCCGATGTAGGGTGAAAATGTATTGCCTCTGGGATAGATTCGAAACTCACCTGTTTCCCGGATACTCAAACCATTGTAGTAGGTACGACCTGTGCGCTCGTCGGTATATTTTCGAAATACCTGATAACGGTTGAGGGTGTAGCGTAGCTGTTTGAGATAGCGTGCCGATTTGGAGTCGAGCGTCATAGAGATATTGACATAGCCGAAATTTGACTGGAGTTTCTCTTCTATATAAAAAGGATCCAGTTTACTGAAGATGGAAAAAAGCTTGACAAAAAGGTCGAATTTATTGGGATCGATACAACGTGTGTCTACTTGGGCGGTATAGAGTTTTTTACTGGTTGCGATGGTATAGCGGTTTTTACTGAGTATGTCTCCCCGAATGGAACGGTCTCTCTCTGTAGCGTGTATCTTCGGAAGATCGGTCTTGTCCGAGAGGATCTTGAAAAGCGCTCCTATGAGAATCAGAAAAAGAATAGAGAGGATAAAAAAGATGATGGCAATTTTGACTTTTTTGTTTTCGGCTTGATTCATGAAATCAATTATAATGAATCAATGGTTAATTAAAAGAAGAGGTGAAGTTGGTACATAAAAGTACCAATTTCACTTTATAAAAACAAAAGAAAGTTAGAGTTGTGTACGTAAAACTTCTTTATATGCACTGAGTGCTTTGTTTCGGATTTCAAGCATTGCTTTCATGCTGAGTTCCGCTTTGTCGATGGCGATTGCTGCCTGGTGAAGGTCTTTTACCTGTCCTGTGGCGATATCGCGTACAGCTTCGTCACCTTTGATTTGCATATCGTTGACATCGTTCAAAGATTTTTTCAAAACACTCAAAAAGTCGCTTCCGCTGCTTTTTTCCTGCGTTTTGTTTGTGACACCAGCAAGAGAAAAAGGCGAAATAGATTGTATTGCTTGTGCCATTTACTATCCTTTCAAAAGATCGATTGCACTTTGTGCCATCGTTTTGGTACTTTGGTATGCTGCAACGTTTGCCTGGTAGGCTCTTGTCGCTTCTATTAAATCGGCCATTTCGATGACAGGATTAACGTTGGGAAGGGCAACATAGCCGTTTTCATCCGCATCCGGGTTGGTTGGGTCGAAACGTAATTTAAACGGCGAATCGTCACGGATGATTTTGTCGACTTTGACCGCCATCAAAGGAGGTTGGGGAAACTGTTGTGCCGCTGGATCTTCGATGGGATTTTCATCTTCGATATAACCGTTTTGTTGCATTTGCTGTGAAAGTAAGTCGGAAAAATCGACCGCTTTGAAGATGACTTCTCTTCTTCGGTAAGGTCCGCCCTCGTCGGTGCGGGTTGTGTTCGCATTGGCGATATTGGAACTGATGAGGTTAATACGAAATCGCTGCGCGGAGAGTCCGTATCCGCTGATATCGAAACCACTTAAAAATGACATATCGGTTATTCCTTATTTGTTACTGTATTTTACTTGAAGCATCGATCACGCTTCTAAAGATCATACCCTCTTTTTTGATGGCATTTGTCAACGCTTCGAACATAATGGCGTTTTTACTCATTTCCGTCGATTCGATGTCAATATCGACATTGTTGCCGTCGTTTCTGGTCGGGTGCGTGCCGCGGAAGAAAAACTGTGCCTGATAGCCGCTGCTTTCATCTGTAGCATCCATATGCATGGGATTGGTTTTTGCCATTTCCAGTTGGGGTTCATCCTGTGTGAGTGTCTGCGCCTCTTTTGCCAGAACATCTTCAAAACGAATATCCCGTGCTTTATAGTAGGGTGTATCGACATTGGCAAGATTTCCGGAGATAAGTTTTTGCCGCAATGCCCGAAAATCAAGTGCTTCTTCTGCTAAAGGGATCGACTTGCTAATCTCAAAACCCACTTTTTCTACCTCGATACTTCATGAACTATTCTGTTTTTACTTGTCAAGCAATAAATATACCAAATCTGATAATTGTAATTTATTAGTAAAAATTAAAACTATTTGAATAATAATAGCATAAATTTCACATTAATCAAAGTTTGTGTATCATCGCCGTAAGATCTGTGATGAGGTGTGGGATTTGGCAACGGATAGAACTATCTTTTTTATCGCCGTTATTTTGATAACGGTGGGGATTATTTTTTCGCTTTCTTTGACAACCTACACGAGTCTACTCACATACAATAATGAATTTCACTTTTTTATCAGACAACTTTTTACGGGTATCTTTTCCATCTTTATTATGTGGGCGATTTCACAGCTTGATCCTGACCGATACTTTCTACCGCTGGGGTTTACGCTCTTTTTCCTTTTTCTCTTTTTGATGACAGCGATGCCGTTTTTGCCTTCAAGTATCGTAACCGAGATCGGTGGGGCGAAGCGTTGGATCCGACTGGGACCAATCTCTTTGGCTCCGGTGGAGTTTTTCAAAGTGGGGTTTATCACCTTTTTGGCGTGGAGTTTCTCCCGTAAACTGGATGATTCCCATAAAAGTCTCAAAGAAGAGTTTAAAGTATTTTGGCCCTATTTTATGGTATTTGGGGTAGTGACCTATTTGATTGCGATCATGCAAAATGATATTGGACAGGTTTTGGTTCTTGGGATGGTTTTGATTGTGATGGGTTCGATGGCCGGAACGAGTACACGCTTTTTTACCATCACTATGGTAGGAATGGTTATCGTCGTTATCGTGGCGATTGCCGGTTCGGAGCACAGGATACTTCGTGTAAAGTCCTGGTGGAGCAATATTCAAAATATGGTGCTTTCATTTTTACCGGACTCTTTGGCGCAAAAGCTTCATGTTTCCGAAGTGTATGAACCCTATCAAGTCTCTAACGCTTATGATGCGATCCAAAACGGCGGACTTTTCGGACAGGGGCTTGGAAACGGTACGATCAAACTCGGTTTTCTTTCTGAAGTGCATACGGACTTTATTTTGGCGGGTATCGCCGAAGAGCTTGGGATACTTGGTGTTTTGATTGTTATCTGGCTCTTTTTTGTGTTGATTTTTAAGATGCTTAAAATCTCCAACCGTAGCGACAACAGGGTCTATTCACTTTTTGCGCTTGGGATTGCCATTATGTTTGCTGCGACGTTTTTTATCAACAGTTTCGGTGTGACGGGGATCACTCCGGTGAAAGGACTTGCCGTACCGTTTTTGAGTTACGGTGGCAGTTCTTTGCTTTCACACTCTATAGCCATAGGTATGATTTTGATGATCAGTAAAAAGGTGAAGTATTGAAACGTATAGTGATTACAGGTGGTGGAACCGGTGGACATCTTAGTATCGCAAGAGCGGTAAAAGAAGAGTTGAACAGGAGAGGAATACGTCCGATCTTTCTGGGTTCTGCAACTGGACAAGATCGTGACTGGTTCGGTGAAGATGAAGGATTTTCGCAAAAATATTTTTTCGATATTCAAAGTGTCGTGGACAAGGGTGCTTTAGGGAAAGTGAAAAGTATGGCAAAAATCTTCAAATCCGCGTGGCAGAGTCGGGAGATATTTGCAGCGGAGGAGGTTGGTGCAGTCTTTTCCGTGGGTGGCTATGCCGCAGCTCCGGGAAGTATCGCTGCCATACTGGGCAGGAAGAAGTTTTACATTCATGAACAAAATGCCGTGATGGGAAGGCTCAATGCCGTTTTTGCCAAAAAAGCGGATGCTATCTTCTCTCCCTTTGTCGAAGATTCTCCTGTGAAAGATTATCCCGTGAGTGAACTTTTTTTTCAAAATGCCAAATTGCGAACGGAGTTGAAGACGATTATCTTTTTGGGTGGAAGTCAGGGTGCGACGGCGATCAATGACTTTGCCAAAAGTGTTGCCAAAAGACTTCATGAAAAAGGGGTTAAGATCATCCATCAAAGCGGTAAACGGGATTTTGAAGTTTTGCGTAATTTCTACGATGAAGAAGGTATCGATGTGCAGCTTTTTGCATTTGACAAGAAACTTCATGAAAAGATTGCCGAAGCGGATTTTGCGGTGTGTCGTGCGGGTGCGAGTACCCTGTGGGAGTTGGCAGCTTCTCAGCTTCCGGCTCTTTATGTCCCTTATCCGTATGCGGCGGGAGACCATCAGTATTACAATGCAAAGTTTCTTGCAGATAGAGGACTTTCGTTTGTCGTTCGTCAAAAAAATTTGACCCCAAAGGATATTGAACGTGTTTTTGATGTCGATATCATGAAAATGAGCGAAGGTTTACAAGGGGTTATCTCTCCTGACGGTGCAAAAAAAATCGTTGATTTTATGGGATATTGAAAAGCGCCTGAAGTACGATTGTGCCGCTTTTTTCTTATAGGTGGTTTTAAATATTTTAAGATAAAATATCTCCAGTTTATAAAGGAATGTTGACATGGATATTAGAAAAGCGTTTTTAGATTTTTTTGAGAGTAAAGGACACAAAATCTATCCGAGTGCTCCGTTGGTACCGGATGATCCGACACTACTTTTTACCAATGCCGGTATGGTACCGTTTAAGTCGATCTTTACAGGAGAGATTCCCGCGCCAAATCCTCCGAGAGCGGCAAGTTCACAAACCTGTATACGTGCCGGAGGAAAGCACAACGATCTTGAAAATGTCGGCTATACCAACCGCCACCACACTTTTTTCGAGATGCTTGGAAACTTCTCTTTCGGGGACTATTTCAAAGAAGATGCTATCGCTTATGCGTGGGAGTTTGTAACGCAAGTGCTTGAGTTGCCTGTGGAAAAGCTTTGGGTAACGGTTCATGAAAGTGACGATGAAGCGGAAGAGCTTTGGAAAAAGCATATTGCTGCAGATCGTATTATGCGTTTTGGAGACAAAGACAACTTCTGGCAAATGGGTGATACCGGACCTTGCGGACCTTGTTCCGAGATATTTTACGATCAGGGTGAAGAGCATTTCAATTCGCCGGAAGATAAGATGGGTGGAGACGGTGATCGTTTCTTAGAGATCTGGAACCTTGTTTTCATGCAGTATGAAAGAGATGCGGAAGGTACGTTACACCTGCTTCCTAAACCTTCGATCGATACCGGTATGGGGCTTGAACGTGTCACGGCGATCAAAGAGGGAAAAATCAGCAACTACGATACATCTCTGTTTATGCCGCTTATTCATGAAGTGGAAAAACTGTGCCAAAAACCTTATGTGTATGAAGAGGGAGCAAGTTACAGAGTCATCGCCGATCATATCCGTGCCGTAACTTTCTTACTGGCGCAGGGTGTGAACTTTGACAAAGAGGGAAGAGGCTATGTGCTTCGCCGTATTTTAAGACGTGCGGTGCGTCATGGGTACTTGCTTGGTATCAAAGAGCCTTTTATGTATAAACTCGTCGATACGCTTGGTGCGATTATGGGAGAACAGTATCCTTACATCGTTGAAAAAGCGGAAACAATCAAAGAGCAGATCCGTATGGAAGAGGAGCGCTTTTTCAAAACGATCGCTTCGGGATTGGAGCTCTTTGAAAAAGAGCTTGCAAATACCAAAGATATTTTCAGCGGAGAAGTGGCGTTTAAGTTATACGATACTTATGGATTTCCACTCGATTTGACGCAGGATATGCTTCGTGAAAAAGGGATCGAAGTGGATATCGACGGTTTCGATGCGCTCATGAAAGCGCAAAGAGAGCGTGCAAAAGCTGCCTGGAAAGGGAGTGGTGACGCGGCTGTCGAGGGTGACTTTAAAGCGTTGCTTGAAAAATTCGGACAAAATCAATTTGTCGGATATGAAACAACCCGTACCGAAGCCAAAGTACTGGCGCTTTTGGATAGTCACTTTAAAAGTGTGGACAAACTCGATGCCGGTGAAGAGGGATGGGTATTTCTTGATAAAACACCTTTTTATGCCGAAAGCGGTGGACAGTGCGGTGATATCGGTAAACTCGGTGATGTTGCCGATGTGTTGGATACGAAGAAGTTTTTTGATCTCAACCTCTCTTTGATCAAACTGCATAAACCGTTAAGTGTGGGAGAAAATGTTGAAGCGGAAGTAGATGAGAGTCGTTTCGAGATAGCAAAACACCACTCTGCGACACACTTGCTTCACTCCGCACTCAAGCAGATTTTGGGTGAGCATGTCAATCAGGCGGGAAGTTTGGTGGAAGCAAATCGTTTGCGATTTGACTTTTCACACCCTAAAGCCTTAAGCAGTGAAGAAGTGGAAAAAATCGAAAACTTCGTCAATGAAGTGGTAGCCGGAGGTTTACCTGTACAAACCGATGTGATGGGAGTCGATGAAGCCAAAGCCAAAGGTGCGATGGCACTGTTTGGTGAAAAGTACGGTGATGAAGTACGCGTTGTCTCTATGGGTGATGTGAGTATGGAGCTTTGCGGTGGAACACACGTCAATAACAGTAGTGCGATCGGTGCTTTTTTCATCACCAAAGAGAGTGGTGTCAGTGCCGGTGTACGAAGAATCGAAGCGGTAGCGGGAAGAAGTGCCGTTGAGTTGGCAAAAAGTTTTCGCTCTACTGTGGTGGAAGTCTCTCATGAAGTGAAAAACAAAGATCCTTTACTGGGTATCAAACGCCTTAAAGATGAAATCGCCTCTTTGAAAAATGAACTCAAAGCTTTGGCACAAAGCAGTAAAAAAGAGCTCTCCTTTGAAAAAATAGGGGATGTTGAGGTTGCTGTGGATGTCGTAGAAGCGGGTGATATCAAACAGATGATCGATGATATCAAAAACCGGAAAGCATCAGTCGCAGTAATGCTTTTTCAAAAGAAAGGCGATAAAGTGTTACTTGCGGCGGGTGTGAAAAATGCGCCTGTCAAAGCGGGTGCATGGATCAAAGAAGTAGCACCGGTACTTGGCGGTGGCGGTGGCGGTCGTGACGATTTCGCACAGGCAGGTGGAAAAGATGCATCAAAACTTCAAGATGCGATCGCACTGGCGAAAAAATATGTGCAAGAGCAGTTGCAAGGCTGATCTTGGATACCTTTTATGTGGAGTATCTCCCTTATATCTTTATCGTACATATCTTTAGTGCGGTAATCTGGGTAGGGGGGATGATCAACTTTACGCTGACTGTCTACCCCTCCGTGCAACAAATTCCCAATGAAAAGATGTTTATACGAACGGCGCTTCGTACGCTCAATAGATTTTTCAAGTTGCTGATTTCGGTATCGATTTTGCTTGGGATAAGCGGTTATATACTGGCGATAGGCAAAGATTTTGCGCACAGAGATCCGGTGATGGCAGTTGTTGTTACCTCTAAAGAGTTTATCTGGGGATTTATGTTTGTCCTCTATCTCTACAGTTACTATAAAATCAAAGAGGCAAGGGCACGTTGTCTTGCCAGTGACAGCGAACACGCGAAAGATAATGTCAAATTGATCGCTTACTATATCTTCGGGGTGAGTATACTGCTTGGATTTTCGGCGATCTATTTTGGTTTTTTGTTAAGGAGTGTTTGATGGAAGCGCTTGGAAAGCATATACTCGCAGAGTTTTACGAGTGTGATGTGAGTGCCATCAATGATGTACGACTGGTGGAAGAGACACTTTTAGGTGCAGCTAAAGTTGCCAATGCAACGGTCATAGGCAGTTCTTTTCATCTTTTTGAACCACATGGTGTCAGTGGTGTGGTTGTCATCAGCGAGAGTCATCTGGCGATTCACTCCTGGCCGGAATACGCCTATGCTGCGGTTGATATTTTTACCTGTGGGGACGATGTGGATCCGATGGCGGCGTTTGCATATCTTAAAACCCATTTTAAAACCAAAAATGCGACCTATCAGATTGTCCGGCGCGGACAGTTGAACTTACCGACACTTCAAGGGAGGAAAATGTCATGATACTACTGGCTTCCAATTCACAAACAAGAGCAGCACTTTTAGAAAAGTTTGGTGTACCGTTTATCCAAAAGGGGTGTGATTTTGACGAAGAACAGATTCAGGCGGATTCTCCTAAAAACTTTGTCTATCAGGCTGTATTAGGGAAGTATGAAGCGTGTGAAAAAGAGTTTGGTTTGACACTGCCTATTTTGGTTGCCGATACGGTTGTGACGGCAAATGGGGAAATTCTTCGAAAAGCCAAAGACAGAGAGGATGCAAGACGTATTTTACAAGCCCAAAGCGGGAATAAAGTCTCGATCATCACTTGCATGAAGTACGTATCCACTTCTAAAATGCTGCTGGATATCTCTGCGACGGATTACTATTTCAAGCCGTTTAAAGAGGTGGATCTTGAGCGCTATCTTGAAAGCGGTGAGTGGGAAGGCAAAGCGGGTGCTTGTATGGTAGAAGGTTTTTGCCGCCCGTATATCGATAAAGTATATGGTCATGAGAGTACGGCTATGGGACTTTGTGTGGAGAAGTTGCTTCCTTTTTTGGATTTGTAAATGTATGAAAAAGAGATTTTAGCCCTTCAAAAAGCAAACCGTATGCGTACACGGGAGATCTTCGATGATTCGCTGATCGATCTCGCTTCCAACGACTACCTCGGTTTTGCCGAGGATAAATCACTCTTTTACGATGCTGTCAAATATGTAGAACAGTACCGCTTTCACGCGCCAAAAGCTTCTCAGCTTGTCAATGGCTATCACCCCGTTCATGAAATGTTTGAAAACTATCTTTGCGAACTGAACGGCTTTGAAAGCGGCATCGTCGTCGGGAGCGGTTTTCTGGCAAATCTCTCGTTAATCGAAGCACTTCCCCGTAAAAAAGATCTTTTAATTTTAGATGAACTTTATCATGCTAGTGGCGTCCTCGCTGCCAAACTCCCTGATGCGGAAGTGTGTTACTTTAAACACAATAATGCCCAAGATTTGGAAAAACTCCTTCATGAAAAAAGTTACAAACGTGCAATCGTAGCGGTAGAGGGTATCTACTCGATGGAAGGAGATTTGCTTAACAGAGATATTTTTGAAGTGGCAGATCGTCATGAAGCGCTTTTGATTGTAGATGAAGCCCATAGCAGTGGTGTGCTGGGAGAGAGATTGCTGGGTATATTTGACCATTATGGGATTATGCCTAAAGCAAACCATATCAAAATGGGAACACTGGGAAAAGCGATGGGAAGTTACGGTGCGTATATCCTGGCATCTGAAGAGATTATCACTTTTCTACAAAACAGAGCTAAGGCGATCATCTATGCTACCGCACCTTCTGTTTTTGATATAGCGTTGGCACACAAAGCCGTGGAAAAGACACAACATGAGAGAGAAGAACTCAAAACAGCACTTCATGAACGTATGAATCTAGCAGAAGAGATATTTGGCATAAGTTTGGAATCGCCTATTTTAAAACTACCTGTCAACGGTGCTTCCGAAGCACTTGCTTTTAAAGACTATGCATTGAAGCAGGGCTATCTCATAGGTGCGATTCGTCCGCCTACGGTAAGCAACTCGATGTTGCGTATCATATTGCGCAGTAATGTCGAAACAGCGCTTATTCGAAAATTGTTGAGCGCATTAAAGGAGAAGGGTGTATAAGATAGAGAAACTACAGATACGGCATCAAGAAAAAGTACTGGTTGATATCTCTTTTACGATTGAAAATGCTTTTGCTCTGGTAGGGCAGAGCGGTAGTGGTAAAAGTCTTACGCTAAAAGCGATACTGGGGATGTTACCCAAAGAACTGGATGTGATCTTAGAAGTAGAAAGTCCTGAAGCTTTGGTACGAGGGAAAACCGTTTCACTGGTGCCGCAAAACCCTTTTACTTCACTCTCGCCTTTGACAAAAATCATCGACCAATTCATGATAGAAGAGGAGCAAGCGGCAAAATTTATGGCGTATGTGGAACTGGACAGGAATTTGCTTTTTCGCTACCCATCGGAACTGAGTGGCGGGCAGTTGCAGCGTGTGGTAATCGCTATGGCACTCTCTTCACAACCACGGTTGCTTCTACTGGATGAACCGACAACGGCGTTGGATAGCAGAACCAAAGAGGCGATTTTGCGTTTGATCAAAAAGTTGCAAGGTGAGATGGGGTATAAGATACTCTTTGTAACACATGATATAGATGCGACGAGGTTACTTTGTGATAAAATAGCCATTCTTAAAGAGGGAAAAATCATCGAAGAGGGATCGGTGGAAGAGATACTGGAAGATCCCAAAACAGAGTATGCAAAAACATTGATCTCTTCCAATTTCAAATATAGAAGGAAACGCAGTTGAAATTTTTAAAATATCTATTCGGATTTATCGTAAGCCTTGGAATACTTGGGTTGATTATCGGATTGTTTGCTTTTATGCACTTTTCCAAAGAAGTCAAACTCGATGCAGATAAGTTGATCAACTATCATCCCGAAATGACAACACGTATTTATGACCGAAACGGTGAGTTGATCGCCAATATTTTCAAAGACAAACACAGACTCTATGCCCCGTTTGAAGAGATACCTCCGCGTCTTATAGAAGCATTGGTAGCGATAGAAGATACCGTCTTTTTCGAACATGAAGGGGTGAATTACGAAGCGATTTTACGTGCGCTTTTAAAAGATATTAAAGCCGGAAAGATGAAAGAAGGTGCCAGTACACTTACACAACAACTTGTGAAAAATACACTCCTGACTTCAGAGAAAAAGCTTCAAAGAAAAATCAACGAAGCGATACTTGCACTCAAACTGGAAACCAAACTTAGTAAAGAAGAGATTTTAGAGCGTTATCTTAACGAGATTTACTTCGGACATCGTTACTACGGTGTGAAAACTGCGGCACTTGGGTATTTTAGAAAACCGCTTCATGATCTCAACCTCAAAGAGATTGCTATCCTTGTGGGATTGCCTCAGGCACCGAGTAAATACGACCCGACTCGACACTACGATGTCTCTTTGAGCAGAGCCAACACCGTTTTGGCAAGGATGCGTTCTTTAGGGTGGATTACCGAAGAGGAGTTACAAAAATATCAAGCTTTACGCCCGACTGTCTACAATGACTCTTTAACCCAAAACAAACTACCTTACGTGGTTGATCAAGTTCTTAAAGATTTGAAAGAGGAGTATCCTGATATTCGCACGGGTGGTTATAAAATCTATACGACCATCGACAGCAATTTACAAAACCTTGCAAAAGAGGCTTTGCGTTTTGGATATGAAAATATCCTCAAAAGAGGTGAGGGAAAAGAGGTTGACTATAGTGATTTGAATGGAGCGATGGTTGTGCTGGATTCGCATAGCGGTGAAGTTCTTTCTCTTGTGGGAGGTATAGACTACAAACAGAGTGCTTACAACCGTGCGACACAGAGTAAAAGACAACCCGGTTCTTCTTTTAAACCCTTTATTTATCAGATAGCTTTGGATTCGGGATACTCTTTAAAGAGTAAGCTGATGGATATTTCCCGAACGTTTAAATATCATGATAAAGATGAAGAGAAAGAGTGGCAACCTAAAAACTACGAGAAGAACTTTGAAGGGTTGATCACACTTCATGACGCACTGGTACATTCAAGAAACCTGGCGACTATCAACCTTGTAAACTCACTGGGGCTTAATCTGGTACATAGAAAGATAGAAGAGATGGGTTTTAAAAATGTGCCGAACGATCTTTCTATTTCACTGGGCACATTTGGTATTTCGCCGCTTGAGATGAGTGCGATGTATACGATATTTTCCAACTATGGAACCAAACTGACACCGATTTTGGTGAAAAGTGTCGTGAACTACAAAGGAGAAGAGAAAATCTACGAAGCCAAAGCACAAAAAGTGACGCTGCCTGAACAAGCTTTTTTGATGACAACGATTTTGCAGGATGTTGTCAAAAAAGGAACAGGACGAAGAGCCGGAGTAAAAGGCTTGGCACTGGCCGGTAAGACAGGAACCACCAACGATTACAAAGATGCCTGGTTTTGTGGGTATTCGCCTGAAATCGAAACGATCGTCTGGTATGGCAAAGATGACAACAAACCGATGTACAAAGAGACAGGCGGTAAAGCGGCAGCACCTGCATTTTCCTACTTTTACAAAGAGTATCTGGCACTGCACCCTGAAACGAAGACTGTTTTTGATGTACCGTCAGGTGTGAGAGTAGTTCGTGGAAAACACGGAACGGACTATTTTACAAAGATCTCCAAACCACCTAAAGAGAC
>Ga0256843_1002734_pt1 | contig 12682 bp, 9 predicted proteins | sample AlvinellametaG_FD_191572 | JGI IMG/M metagenome (GOLD analysis project Ga0256843, IMG submission 191572) | Pompeii worm associated microbial communities from hydrothermal vent at the East Pacific Rise, Pacific Ocean - Alvinella | ecosystem: Host-associated > Annelida > Integument > Unclassified ... | reverse complement strand
CTTCAAACAGAGCTAGAGAGCAAAAACCAACTGCTCCAAGAGGGGATTGCCAAACTCAAAACGCAAGAGGCAGAGATAGAAAAACGCACCCAAACCCTACAAAGCCTCACCCAACAAGCCCAGGCACAACAGGCACTCTTGGCACAACACAAAAAGAAGATGCTCATCCAGAGTGAACAGATCCAGACACAACAGGTCATACTCTATCTGCTTGGCATACTGCTTCTGCTTCTGCTTCTCTTTGCCATCTACTTCTACCGCAACAAAAAACGCTATGAAAAGCTCAACAAAGAGCTTCATATCGCCAAAGAGGAAGCCGACAAAGCCAACCGCTCCAAATCTGAGTTCCTTGCCAATATGAGCCATGAGATCCGTACACCGATGAATGCCATCATCGGCTTTACAGAGCTGCTTGAAAATCAGCTCAAAGAGCCTAAACTACGCTCCTATATCAAAACCATTCAATCTTCAGGGCATACACTTTTGGCACTCATCAATGATATTTTGGATCTCTCCAAGATCGAAGCGGGGAAAATGCGTATTCAAAGCAATCCTACCAACCTGGCAGATCTTTGCAATGAGATGCGTTCGATCTTCTCTGTTCAACTCGAGAAAAAAGGGCTTGAGATGCTCATTAAGCTTGACAGCTCACTCCCTACAGCCGTAATGATAGACAATGTACGTATCCGTCAAATTCTCTTTAACCTCATTGGAAATGCGATAAAATTTACCGAAAAAGGTTACATTACACTTCGTGTAAGTGTACAGAAGATCGACGAGATCCAAAACAGTGTCGATCTGGACATTGCCGTTGAAGATACCGGTATTGGGATCCCCAAAGATCAGATCGGACGTATCTTTGAGATCTTTGAGCAACGAGACGGACAAGACAACCGCAAATATGGCGGTACCGGATTGGGGCTAACCATCTCAAGACGCCTTTGTGAAGCGATGGGTGGTACCATCGAGGTAAAAAGCGATGAGAACGGTACCATCTTCACCACCCACTTTTACAACCTTGCCATTATTGAACAGGCCCCTATTGTGGCTGAGGGCGATATGGTTGAAGAGCCAGAGAGCACCATTCATTTTGAAGCCTCTACCGTATTGGTTGTCGATGATATTGAGGCAAACCTCAAGCTCATTGAAGATATCTTTGAAAATACACCCGTTACGGTATATACTGCCTCTAACGGTAAAGAGGCCATTGAGGCAACCAAACGCTATAAGCCAGATTTGATTTTAATGGATCTGCATATGCCGGTTATGAACGGATATGAGGCAACCAAAGCCATAAAAGAGCAGTTTGGTGTCCCTGTGATCGCTCTTACAGCCACACTGGTTGATCCGGTTGAGTATGCCTCGCTTCAGGGGCTCTTTGATGGCTACTTGCGAAAACCTGTCTTGCAGCGTGTTCTCTTTAAAGAGATGAGCCACTTCTTGCCACACACCATCTCAACCAGATTAAAAGCCCAAGAGGAGCAGTATACACTACCCCAAGAGGCTATGCCGTACAAAGATGAGATTGCAACCTATCTGCATGAGACGATTCGTCCACACTATGAACAGATCAAACAGAGTAACAATATGAAGCAGATGAAAGAGTTTGCCTCTTTACTCAAAAGTATTGCCCAGCACTACAACATCGACTTTATGGCTAACTACGTAGAGCGGTTCGAGAATGCCATTGACTCTTTTGATATCAAGAGTCTACAGCACCTCATAAGAGAGTACCCAAAACTAGAAGCAAAATTTATGCCTTAAAGATACGAGGCTCTTTGGGCTTTCTAAAGAAGGTAAAGTATGTCCAGAGGGTAGTGCCGTAAACAAAGATAGAGAGAATCACTACCCCAATGGTAACAGATTCAAAGAGCACCTTGTGTGGAAAACTCTCTGGGATCATATGCACCAAAATAATAGACAAAGCCCCTTTCATTCCTGAGAAAGTTAAGATAAACCACCCCTCTGCCCCTACGGGTTTAATAGAGTCCATTGTCTTACCAAAAAAGGCAAACTTTGCCATAGAGAGGGCACGAATGAGTGTGGTTACACCAAACATCACCAAAATCTCAACCCTGTAGTGCCACAACTGCTTTAGATCAACCATCTCTGCAAGCACAAAGAAGATCATAACGGCTGCAATATACCCAAACTCTTTGGCCATCTCATAGATATACTCCAGACGCTCTTTAGTCGTTGCTACCACCGATGCCATACGCAGCGTACGGAAGAAACTTTTTGATTTACGCTTCTCTTTTTCATCTAAAAGTGCCAGATCCATATCGATCCACGCTTTGGTGGCAATGATAGCGGTAATGAGTGTCAAGATACCACTCACATGCATATGCTCACCCAAGACATAAGCACCATACCCCTCTATCATAAAGGCAAAGAGCTCTCCACGTTTATCGGAAAAGAGCTTCATGAGCATATAGAACCCATACCCCATACCAAGCCCCATACCAATACTGACGGCAAATACCCTCAACGCTTCGGTTGTGGCATGGATCGGATCGATACTGCCACTCATCATCCATGGCAACCCAATAAAGAAAAAGGCAATGACAGCTGTAGCGTCATTTCCCAAAGACTCCCCTTCTATGAGTACTTTGATATCGTGTCCGATCCCTTTAAAACGAGACAAGACAGACTGCACACTTACCGCATCGGTTGCCATATTGATAGCAAAGAGTGAAACATAGGCTCCCAGGCTCAACCCACTAAAAAGATCAAAATAGTAGAGACTCGCTCCTGCGGTTATAGAGAGAGCTACTGCAACTACAGCCAGGTAGAAGATACTCCATCCATGTTTTTTAATGTCACTAAAGTGCAGATGGAGGGCATCTCCCATAAAAATAAGCGGAATACAAAAGAGAATAATGGCATCAAAGTAGTGTACCAGATCGATCGGTACTGCCGCTTTAAAGTAGGTATAGACAATATAGGAGCCACCTATAAGCAAAAAGACAGAAGGGATCTTTAAGCGTGTTGCGATGGTATCTGAAAGAATCACCAGGCTTAAAATGGTAATGAGTGTAATCTCCGGAGCAAAACTATGCATCGGTTTCCTTTAAAAATAGTTTGAGTTCATCAAAGGTGCAATACCCTTTTTTGCACACCATATGGCCACTCTCATCGATCAAAACAACAGAAGGGAATGCTGTCGCCCCCATTGAACGGGCTTTGGCACGATCGTGTTCAAAGAGTGTCTCTATGCGTTCTGTTGCATACATAAATGCAAATTTGCTACTGTTGCCAAAAAGACGTTCATAGTAACCAAAGAGCAGACGGGGCTTTGTAATATCAATACCGTCTTTATAGAAGGCCTCTTGCAGGGTATACAGATAACGTAGTGCCGCCTCATCACCCAGAATCTCCCGTACCGTCACCACTGCTTTGGATGCGGGGTAGGTATCGTACTCAAAGTGCTCTTTTTGTAACAAGCTCTCCTGAAAGGGTTGTCCTGTCTTATACGCCACCTCTTGCCATGTCTGCTTTAAAAAGGCTCTGCTCTCTTCATCCCATGGCATCTGCCCTTTGGTACGTAACCCACCCATAACGACAGAGATCTTGTAGGTATCTGAAAAGTGCTCTTGCAGTTGTGTAACTACTGGTGCAAAGCCCCAGCTCCATGAACACATAGGATCAGATACAAGAATAATCTCTTTGGTTGACATCAACCCTCCTTACTAAAAGAGTGTACCGCTGTCGTTAGAGACAGGCTGTTGCGGCAAGGCACGTGAAGGGTGAAGCGGATCACTGTTTTGCATACTCTCTTCTGTCGGATCTTCATCGATCTTAATAGGTGTTGCATACCCAATGTCATCATCTTGTGCAATATCTGTTTCACCCTCTGGCGAAATCTCTTCATTTTCAGGATCACTGATCATATAGCCATCTTCATCGGGGCGATAGACAGCCCCCTGTTCTGAGAGTAGAGGCTCTTTTACCTGATTGGGAAGCGGTGAGATTTTGGTATAGAGCTCTTTTTTCCCTTCGTAGATTCCCTCATAGACACCCTCCGGTTTGGTAAATTTACGTTTAAGAGAGGGTTCTAGTGCCAAAAGATGCTTGTAGTAGTAGGCAAACGCAGGTGCCGCCACAGCACCGCCGGTAGCACCCCGGCCAATGGGTTTATTGTTATCACGTCCAAACCAGACAATCGTCTCGATCGTAGGTGAGTAACCACAGAACCACGCATCGACATTTTTGTTGGTTGTTCCGGTTTTTCCGGCAAGTTCGATCCCTTTTACCTGTGCATTACGTCCAGTACCACGCTTAATGACATCTTTAAGAATATCTGTCATCAAATAGGCTTGGGGTGGTGTGGTAAAATCTGCAATCTCTTTGGGGCGTGTCTCATAGATAACGGCCCCCTCTTTAGAGACAATCTTGCTTACCAGACGTGGTTCGATCATATGCCCGTGGTTAGAAAAAACGGTGTAGATCTGTGCCATCTTGAGTGGACTAGCCCCCAGGTTCCCCAATGCAATGGACATATCGTGCGGGATGTGCGGTACATCCAAAAATGCCAACCGTTTGCGAATCGTGCTTACACCAATGTCGGCAACAAGATTGATGGTAGCAAGGTTACGGGAGTGTACCAACGCTTCACGCAGAGGCAAAAACCCTTTAAAGTTTCGCTCATAGTTCTTAGGTGACCAGATTTTTGGTTTACCGTTTTGATAATACTGAAATGTACGTGCCAGATCGGTTAATGGAGTTGCCGGATTGTAGCCCATATCGAGTGCTGTCTGGTAGATAAATGGCTTAAACGCAGAACCAGGCTGACGCTTGGCCTGAGTAACACGGTTGAATGCAGACTTTTTATAGTCAACCCCACCTACCATCGCCAAGATATCTCCTGTTTCGCTCTCAACAGAGACAAACGCACCATTGAGTGTTGACTTCTTAGGATCTTCACGGTAACGCTTCAACACCTTTTTATGGGCATAGCTCATCGCATTTTTGGCAATCTCTTGATGCTTCATATCGATGGTTGTATAGATTTTATACCCACCGGTACGAATATCGCCCAGTTTACCCTTAAAACGTCTCAAGACTTCATCTACAATATAGGGTGCAATGTTCTGTCTGAGTGTTGTACGATAGACTTTAGGCGACTCCTTTACTGCTTTGAGGTAGGCACTCTCACCAATCCAACCTAAACTCTTCATACGGTAAAGCACATTGTTGGCACGGTTGAGAGCCCGTTTGTAGTGGCGTAGAGGGTTGTAGTAACTTGGTGCATTGGGAATCCCCACCAGCATGGCAATCTCTTTGAGTGTCAACTCATTCAGCTCTTTATGGAAGTAGCCATTGGCTGCTGTTTTTACCCCAAAGTAGTTATTACCGTAACTGATCTCATTGAGATACCGCTCTATGATATCCTCTTTGGAGAGGACATGCTCGATCTTGATAGCCAAGATCGCCTCTTTGATCTTACGTGCCAGTTTCTTCTCGTTGCTCAAGACTTTGTTTTTAATAAGTTGTTGGGTAAGGGTGCTTCCCCCTTCTACAAAACGCCCCGCCTTAATATCTTTTACAACTGCTCGTAAGATCGCATCGGGGTTGACACCACTATGCTCGAAGAACTTGGTATCTTCCATGGCAATGAGTCCTTCGACAAGCTGACTGGGAAGCTCATCGTACCGTGCATAGAGACGGTGCTGTTTCTTAAAGACATAGGCCAGTTTCTTTCCATTTCTGTCAAGAATGACAGAGGAGATCTCCGGTTTGTAGTTAATAAGTTTATCTGCATCTAAAGAGATCTCTTCATACGCATAGATAAATGCAGCAACCAAAGCCACTGCAAATATCATCATTAAGATAATGGAACCTTTAATTAAATTGAACACGTATATTGCCTGTTTTTTATCGTTATTGTACCAAGTTAACGCTAATGAGTCTTAGCATATGACGCAGCTTCTTTGTCGAGAGTCTGGTATTTAAGATCACCCGTAAAATAGGCTTCTCTACGGTGGGTTGACGAATGGCACCCACCAGATAGTTCTGCTCCAAAAGCCCCTTTTGCATAAAGAGTGCAAATTCATTGTTTGGCACCTCGATAGGCAAGATCAGACTCTCGCACACCACACCGCTCTCTTGCTGGGCGATTACCTGTCGCTCTAATATCCTTTTACGCAGCTTCTTGGCATGTTTTTGAATATATCGCATATTGACATAGGCCAGTGCCGTATCAAACACCGAAGGGGCAGTAGCATAAATAACCGATTTGGCACGGTTCTCTAAAAAGCTGATGATGGTTTTAGAGGCTAAAATATAAGCCCCGTAACTCCCATACGCCTTACCCAGCGTACCCATCTTGATATGCCGTTCATGCGGGGTGATGCCATAGTGTTCCAATACCCCAAGCAGGTTTTCCCCTATCACACCCGAAGAGTGTGCCTCATCGACAATAAGGAGTGCTTCAAATTCATCTGCCACATCAAAGATCGCTCTATTGCAGAGATCTCCTCCCATGGAGTAGACACCCTCTATAGCGATAATACGACGCTTGGCTGAATGCGAAAGAAGCTTTGCTTTAAGATCATCTGCATCGTTGTGCCTAAAGGTAACCACCTGCTTAGGGTGTAGCTGTGCGGCCAACTGCCCGGAGGCGTGGTACTCCTCGTCCAAAAAGAGCATATCGCCTTTACGCACCAACGCTTCAATGAGTGCGAGATTGGCTAAAAACCCGCTTCCAACCACCATCGCCTCTTCAAAGCCGTTCAGCTCTGCCATCTCCATCTCAAAGTGCTTATGGATGGGATGGTACCCATTGACAAGCTGACTGGCACGGGGTGCAAAAGTGTCATACTTTTTTACCATCTTCACCGCTTTATCAAACGACTTTTTACGCTTGGCAAGGCCTAAATAGTCATTACTCGCAAAGTCATCCAACGCATCGGAGTAGAGTGTGCGTTCTCTAAAACGCCCTGCTTTTTTCAGGGCTTCAAGTTCTTTTTCATACATCTTGTTTACCTTTTAATCCATCACCCATCTCATAAAAGCTTTTCAAAGAAAAGCATACCAAAATTTTTAATTTTTCATTGCTGATTTTTCATTTAAAAAGAGCCACGGCTTCAACACCTCTACCTGAAGCCCCATGGCTGTACTCTCCAGCCCTCGAACCTCTTTGATGTAGCGTTTGCAAAACCCTTCTACCATGCAACCACCCGCTTTACCTTGCCATAGTCCACTCTCTAAGTAGGCTTCAAGATCTGCCTCATCAAACGGAGCAAAGCGGTAGTGGGTCGCAGAGATGTCGGTAAAGAGGTGGGTTGTACTTTTATAGTGTAGTGAAGAGATAATAGCGATGGTTGAGCCGCTCTGCTTTTGCAAAATGGCTCTGGCATCATTGACATCTTTGGCTTTTCGCAAGATGGTACCATCGGCTGCGGCAATAACGGTATCGGCACACAGCAGCGGAACCTCTAGTCCATACAGCCGCTGGGCCGCTTCAAGTTTGCCCTTACTGGCTGCATAGACAAAATCTTTGGCAACGGTGGTGGTTATCTGCTCCTCATCAAAATCGGCAGGTTTTTGCACAAAGTCAATACCCGCTTTTTGTAATAAAAGGGCACGGGTGGGAGATTGGGAGCAAAGTACGATCATCTACAATCCACGCAACGATACACCCAAAAAGAGCGCCACAACACCCAGCACAATATTGATAGGCAAAAGAAGGTTTGGAATACGCTTCACCTTCGCTTTGGCTTCAGGCAGCTTTCCTGCTTCAAAAAGCTTCCACGCCGCTCTTCTTTGGATGTACATATAGCTAAAGTTGAGTGTCATCACACTCCAAATGATCTCTTTGGCAAGAAAGAGTGACTTGAGTGCCCCATGATGTCCGTTGGTGGCAATGGCCATCATCAATCCTGTGGCCAAGAGTGTCAGAATGAAGGGAATAACCAGATGAAAGAGCCGCCCGGTGATCTCTAGTGTCTTGCCCAGTTTCACTTTGGGATCTTCTATGCTCTGAAGCACCGGATGCACCGCCACACGAATGGCGATCATACCACCCACCCAGACAAAGGCAGAGAGTACATGTAAAAAGACGATTGTATGTGACATTACCCAACTCCTTTACAATAAAAACGGAGCCACCGCACCGCATACTGACACTATTCTCTATTCACTATTCACAAACAAAAGCGAACACGCTTTTGTTAATTCCCACCTTCTATGACTTCTGCAAGGTATCTCTTTGCCGCTTCGATCGCCTCTGCGATCTTTTCTGGTTGCTTTCCACCTGCCTGTGCAAAGTCTGGGCGGCCACCACCACCACCGCCAACGATCGGTGCGATAGACTTGATCCAGTCTCCCGCTTTGACCGGTGTGTTTTTAGAACCTGCTGCCAAGAGTACCTTTTCACCCTTTTTCTGGAAGAGCATAATGGCAATGTTCTCATACTTGTTCTTGGCTTCATCGATCATCTCTTTGATATCACCAGCCTCTACCTCATCGACTATGACATTGATGCCGTTGACATCGACAGGGGTAAGCTCCTTTTTAGAGCTGTTAAGTACGGCTTTAAGTTCGCTCTTGAGGGTTTTCACCTCCTCTTTGAGTTTTACAATTCCGGCAAGAGGGTTTTGGTTTTTCACCTCCTCTTTTACCGCATCAAGCTCACTACGCAACGCCTTGACTCTCTCAACTGCCGTACGGCCGCAGATCGCTTCGATACGACGCACACCGGCACTCACCCCACTCTCTTTGGTGATCATAAAGAGGCCTATTTGCGATGCGTTATCGACATGGGTTCCTCCACAAAGCTCTACAGAGGCATCATCGAAGCTAACTACGCGTACCTTTTCGCCATACTTCTCGCCAAAGAGTGCCATCGCACCCGAAGCCTTGGCATCATCGACACTCATCACCTCTGTTTTACGAGGAATAGCCCGTTGTACTTTGTCGTTTACCCAATCTTCTACCTTCTGTAGCTCCTCAGCGGTTACCGCCTTAGGGTGTGAAAAGTCAAAACGCAACCGCTTGTCATCATTGAGTGAACCCGCTTGAGAGATATGCTCTCCCAGTACCGCTCTAAGGGCTGCGTGTAGCAGGTGGGTAGCGGAGTGGTGCTTCTCGATCTCGGCACGACTCGCATCGACTTTGGCAACCACCGCATCGCCTACAGCAAGTTTGCCCTCTACTTCCGAGAGATTCATATCGAGAAACTTCTTCGTATCCAACACCTGCACGATACCTTCTGCGTGTTGAAGAGTGATCGTTCCACGATCGCCCACCTGTCCACCTGACTCTGCATAGAATGGGGTTTGCGCAAGCATCACCCACCCTTTGCCATCAAGGGTGTCAACCTGTTTGAAGTTCTCATCAAGGAGTGCCAAGACTTTTGTCGTTGCCTCCGTTGTCTCATAGCCAACAAATTCGTTGAGCCCAAACTGCTCTTTAAGCTGCTTGAAGTCACCGCTTGTTGCTGCGTCTCCTGTTCCTTTCCAGTTGGCTTTGGATTGTGCTTTTTGTGCCTCCATCTTGGCATTGAAGGCATCGATGTCGAGTCTGATGCCCTTTTCTCTGAGCATATCTTCTGTCAGATCAAGCGGGAAACCAAAGGTGTCATAGAGTTTGAACGCCACTTCGCCATCGAAGGTATCTTGTGTCTTCTCAAGCTCTTGGTTAAAGAGTTTGATACCCGCTTCGATGGTATCGAAAAATCGCTCCTCTTCAAGCTTCATAGAGGTTTTAATGGCCTCCGCTTTTGTCTTGAGGTAGCTGTAGTGATCGCCCATGACATCGATGAGGGCATCGACAAGCTTGTACATAAACGGTTCTCTAAGCCCCAAAAGGTACCCGTGGCGGATCGCACGACGCATAATACGACGCAGTACATACCCACGCCCCTCTTTGTCAAAGTTCACCCCTTGTGCCAAAAGGAAACTTACCGAACGCACATGATCGGCAATAACACGGTAACTCGCTGAGTTTGGTGCATCGTAGTCATAGGGTTTGCCTACGAGTGCTCCAATGGCATCAAGCAGCGGTTTAAAGAGGCTTGAGTGGTAGTTGTTGAGCACACCCTCTTTAATGGCAACCACACGCTCCAGCCCCATACCGGTGTCGATACTTGGCTTTGGAAGCGGGTGGAGTTGGCCCTGTTCGTCTCTTTCATACTGCATGAAAACAAGGTTCCAGATCTCAAGAAAACGATCTCCATCGCCTCCCATCACATCTTCAGGGGAGTTGAAGTGCTCCTCGCCCTGATCGTAGAAGATCTCACTACACGGCCCACATGGCCCCGTATCGCCCATCTGCCAGAAGTTGTCTTTGTCGCCAAAACGCATAATGCGATCTTCACTAACATGAGCCTTCCACATCTCGTAGGCTTCATCATCGCTCTCGTGCACAGTAACCCAGAGCTTCTCGACAGGCAGGTTCAGATACGCTTTTGAGGTGATGAACTCCCATGCATACGCAATCGCCTCTTTTTTGAAGTAGTCACCAAAGCTGAAGTTCCCCAGCATCTCAAAGAAGGTGTGGTGTCGTGCGGTGTAGCCAACATTGTCAAGATCGTTGTGTTTTCCCCCTGCACGAATACAGGTTTGTGACGAGGTTGCCCGTGGCGGGTTGGGAATCGGTGCATCACCGGTAAAGATGTTCTTAAACTGCACCATCCCTGCATTGGTAAAGAGTAGCGTCGGATCATCAGGAACCAGCGGAGAGCTCTCCACAAGCTGATGCCCTTTGCTCTGAAAGTAGTCTAGAAATGATTTTCTAATATCCATAGAGAAATATCCTCAATTTTAAATTGAGATATTTTAGCGAAAATCTGGTTACTACGAGGTAAACCCCTCTGCCATTCGCCTAAACAGTAGGCCAAATGTTACAGATAGAGCGTACATATATCATCTTCTACATAGTAGAAAAATCCATCTTCATCGCTAAACCCTTCTGCTCCCGATGCACACTGGTATGGAATATTCTCTACCCCCACTGCATCACTCTTCTCAATAAAGATCGGATCGTCTCTCCAGCCATAGAGCCCCTCCAGATCAAACGTACACTGCTCAGAAGGGTAGTAGAGAAAGCTCCCGTCATTGTCGGTTACAAACACCTCTGTCTCATAGCCATCATCATCGCTACAGTAGTAGGGTACATCTGCCAAAGCGTATCCATCGGCATCAACCAAGTAGTACTTTTGCAGCTGCACCGCACCCTCACGGACATCGGCACTTGAGCTACTGCTCGTACCACACCCGACTATCAGTAAGCTCACAACTGCTGCGGCTAAGATCTCTCTTATTTTTTTCATCATACAACTCCCGTCTATCATAAAAATATAAGGGGAGTATACGAGATAATTGTGGAGAGATCTAAGAGTCTTACAGATACGCTTCTAGCAACGAAGCGATCTGTTGGCTTCCCTCTTTTTCCATTACCGCCATTAGCCCCCGGCTCTTTTGAGAGAGATCTTCATCGAGCAGGGAGAGTACCTTCTCTGGCTCTATCTCATCTTCACGCATCAGCCATGCCAGATCTTGCTCGACAAGAAACCTGGCATTATGGTACTGGTGATCACTTGCCGCATAGGGGTAAGGGATAAAGAGTGTCGGCAGGGCTGTCGCACTAAGCTCCCACAGTGTCGATGCCCCTGCTCTTGCAATGGCAAAGTCAGCCTCTTGCATATACTTAGCCAAATGTGTCGTAAAGCCAAACACCTCTGCTTCGATACCAAGCTCTGTATACGCCTTTTGTACCGATTCAATGTTGTTTGCTCCGGCTTGATGGATGATCTTGATACCTCTGCTTTTTAGCTCTGGTGCGATAGAGAGTGCCAGTTCATTGATCGCTTTGGCCCCCTGGGATCCACCAAGAAAAATCACAGAAGAGATCTTGCTTCTGATACGTGCATTTTGAAAAAATTCCTCTTTGATGGGGTAGGCTTTAATGGGACTCTCTTCAAGGTAGGAAGAGATAAACGTATCGGCATAGGGTTTTAATATTTTATTGAGTGTACCCAATGCGGCATTTTGTTCGTGGATCACTAGCGGTATCCCCATGCTTTTTGCTGCAAATGCCGTTGCTGCCGAAGAGAAGCCACCCACAGAGAAAACCACTTTTGCACGGTGTTTTTTGAGTAGTTTTCGTGCTTGAAGGATAGCTTTAAACATCATCCATAGTGAGGCAACTTTGCCAAGCCCTCGCTGGTTAACCACCCCTTTTGTCTCTAAAAAGTAGATAGTGTCAAAATCGCTGTCATCGGCGAACCACGCTCTATCTTGCCCTTTGGTTGAACCGACATAGACAAGTGCAGCCTTTTTCTCCTCTTCTTTTACCAACGCCTCTTTTACCGCTTTGACAATGGCAAGATGCCCACCTGTACCACCACCTGTCATCACTATGCTCATACCACACCCTTTACAACGTATTGCTTACTGTTCATTACTTTTTGGGGGTGCAATACATTGCACCCTACATACCATTGTTGACTGCCCATCGTTCATTGCCTATTGTTCATCGTTCATTGTTCATCATTCATTGTTCATCGTTCATCATTCATCGTTCATTGTTCATCATTCATTGTTCATCGTTCATGATCTACTGTTCATTCTATTACAAAATATTCCCGTGAATATCACGTGGTACCCGCTTTGAGATCATCAGCACCATACCAATAGCGATACAACCTGCCAAGATATGAGAGCCTCCATAGCTTAAAAAC
>Ga0256843_1002733_pt1 | contig 12688 bp, 14 predicted proteins | sample AlvinellametaG_FD_191572 | JGI IMG/M metagenome (GOLD analysis project Ga0256843, IMG submission 191572) | Pompeii worm associated microbial communities from hydrothermal vent at the East Pacific Rise, Pacific Ocean - Alvinella | ecosystem: Host-associated > Annelida > Integument > Unclassified ... | reverse complement strand
AGACTCCTGACCGACCTGGACACTGGCGACCGCCGGCTGGCTCGGGGCATTGAGGTCGAACATCGTCAGGCGGCCGGAGCGGCTGATGGAGTAGGCGTAGCGGGGCATACGCTTGTTGGTGACGGTGACGTGCACGGCGAAGCCCGCTTTGTGGCGGGAGAGAACCTTACCCGTGGTGCCGTCGATGAAGTCGACCAAAGAGGCGTCACGCTCGGTGGCGAAGACGATATCCTTGACACTCTTGACATCGGTCGGCGTCGGGTATTTTTTGAAGAGAGCTTCACGGTCGGCCAGCTTCTTCCAGGTCTTTTTGATCTCGTCGAGGGAGAGTTTGAGCTCGACGGTGTTTTTCCAGTTCATCAGCCAGTCGACCATGCCGGCGGCGTCGTCACGGCTGAAAGTCGACTTCCATGCCGGCATCGCCGTACCCGGCTTGCCGTTCATGATGATGTCGACGAGCATCTGCTTGTTTTTCTTTTTGAGGGCTTTGGGGCGCAGGTCGGCGCCGACACCGCCCTGGTGAATCGGACCGTGACAGCCCTGGCACTCTCTTTCGTAGACTTTGGCGAAGTCCATTTTGGACGTACCCGCGTAGAGTGACCCGGTGACCAGTGATACGGCGGCTGCCGTGCTCAGAAGTTTTGCAATCTTCATATATTCTCCTTCGTGTAAGATGGGACGGAACCCATGTCATTGAAAAAGCGGGGCCCGAAAGCCCCGACCTCTTACCAATCGCCCTGCGGCTCGTCCTTGCCCTCTTCCAGTTTTTTCTTCTCCTGGAAGTAGATGAAGAACATCGGGATGACCAGGACCGTGTGCAGAAAGATCGTCAGCGTCAACGGACCCTGGTTCAACCACGCGAAAAAGTTTCCGCAGGCGACATCCGTACATGTTTCCCACATAGTATACTCCTTTCAATCTTAGAGTGATTCTTAAATTTAAGCGACAGGGACAATTTTTGCCCCTGCGCAGTTACTTTTCGGACTATGCCGCTGCGGCTGCCGCACCGGACTCTTCGCGCGCGGACTCTGCCTGACCGATCGTCAGCAGGTCCCACGCGAGGTAGACGAAGCCCAGCAGGGTGACGACACCCATGACCAGGCGCCAGCCGTTGGCCTGTACGTACCAGGGCAGTTCCTGGGCGATGAAGTAGGCATCCCAGCCGCCGCCGAGGTCGGCGCGCTCGACCAGAACCTGCTCGTAGCCCATGATCGTCAGCGCGACAACCATGCCCAGCAGACCGAAGGTCAGCAGGAAGATCGACATTTTGGTTTTGAAGGTCATCGTCATCTTTTTGATGCCGTAGGCCCCCTGAACGGCCAGGTACATCATGGCGATCAGGATCGTCGCATAGGCGCCGAAGAAGGCCAGGTGACCGTGAGCCGCCGTAAACTGCGTACCGTGGGTGTAGATGTTGACCTGCGGCAGTGTATGGAAGAAGCCCCAGATACCCGCGCCCAGGAAGTTTCCGAAGGCGTTGATCGCGATCCAGGCCATGGCCGGTGTGTTGTTGACCGCGTGTCCGGTTTGACCGGCTTCCGCGTGGCCCTGCTCTTTACCCCAGTCGTAGAGGACGTGGACAAACATTGCTACCAGCGGCACAGGCTCGAGAGAGCTGAACAGCGCACCGATTTCCCACCAGTATTCGGGGGTACCGATCCAGAAGTAGTGGTGACCCAGACCCAGGATACCGGAACCAAAGAGCATCAGCACTTCGATCCACAGCCACATTTCGACGATTTCACGCTTGGCGCCGATGATCTTGACCAGACCGTAAGCTGCCAGGGCGCCGACGAAGACTTCCCAGGTCGCTTCAACCCACAGGTGGATAACCCACCACCACCAGTACTGATCCATGGAGATGTTGTCGGTAAAGAACATGCCGCACAGGTACAGACCCGCCAGAGCGAAAAGGTCGGCGACCATAACGGTCATGATGCCGGTCTTGCGTCCTTTCATATAGGTAGCGAAGACGTTCCAGTAGAAGACCAGTACGACGACGACGATACCGATGTCGGCCCAGCGGGGCGCTTCGAGGTATTCGCGGCCTTCGTTGATGAACCAGATGGTGCTTTCCGTACCCGGTCCGACCTGGATGAAGATGTAGACCAGCACGACCACGGTGACGGCGGCCGTCAGAACCCAGAAGGCCAGCTTGCCGAGGCCGATGGCGACCGCTTCTTCACCCGTCTCGTCCGGGATCATGTAGTAGACCGCGCCTATCATGGCGTAGAGCATCCAGACGACGAGCGCGTTGATGTGAACCATCCGCGCGACGCTGAAGTCGAGCACTTCGAACAAAAATCCCGGATAGAGGAACTGGATCGCCGCTACGAGGCCCAGCAGAAGCTGCGCGCCGAACAGGACCAGCGCCACCCGGAAATAGTTCATCGCAAGCTTTTGCGATTCATACTTCAAATGTGCACTAGAAAGCATACGTACCTCCTTCGATGCGTTTCGCGGATTGCGAGAAGTTTCTGGGGAAGCCGTTGGTATCGATGGCGCTCATGTGTTTGAGAAACGCGACCAGCGCAACGGCTTCTTCCTTGGTGATCCCCAGGTTGGGCATCATGCGGGCGTGGGTCGGATACTGTGACGGATGCTGCAGGAACTCCGCCATCGCCTCCTCTTTGGTCGGCTTGCCGGTAATGCCCGTCATCGTGCCGTCGTTCCACTTGGGATCGAGCCACGCTTTGGTCAGGTCGGGCGCGTAGTAGGCGCCGTTGCCCAGAAGCGTGTGGCAGTCCATACAGTTTTTGGCCTGTTCGGTGAGCTTGCCTTTGTTCAGAAGTGCGGCCGCTTCCTCGTTGCTCCACTCTTTGCCGAAGAACGGCTCTTTCTCGCCGATCACCGGCACCTCGTGACCACGTTTTTCGTCATATTTGTAGTCGATATGGTAGTTGATGACGGAAGCGGCGGGAATACGGCGGGTGATCCCCTTCGCCAGCTCCTCGTCCGTTCCCATGCGGATCTGCGCCATCGTATCGAACGTCAGCCAGATCAGCAGAACGGTGGCCACGCCGGTGACCCATGCCGCCGAACGGCGCCAGAACGGTATGCTCGTCCAGACGGAAGCACTCTTCTTGCTCATCTCTCCTCCTTTATTTGGTTGGTTGACCATCTTCGGCCGCTTCGTAACGCTTCTCCGACTCCTCGATCAGGTAGAAGTACAGGTGCGGGGCGAAGAGGTAGATGATCATCGCCACGGCCAGTACCTTGAACGTGAAGGGATTGCTGTGGATGCGGACCGAAAGATCGTACAAACTGTACGCCTGCAGTATCCAGAACAGATAACCGAAAGGCTGCCACTTTTTGGGAATGAACCCCATCTTCGACAGGGTAATCAGCGCGGCGTAGCCGACTCCGAAGACCAGAACCAGCGTCGCCACGATGAAGATTCCCAGAAAATCACCCGGTGCCAGCTGCGGCATATAGATGACAGACTCCATGACACTCCTTTCATTACGCGCTTTTCTGAAGAGCGCGCATTATATGCCCCGGATAAGGCATGGAGGTATTATGACAATTTTTCTCTGCTTTGCAGTTGACCATCATCAAGAAAAAAAGGATAATTTTGAAAATCGCGGGCGTATGATTTTTTTTAGGAAGAAATAAGGTTCAGAAGAGCTTCCCGCGAGGCGTCCCTTATTTATAAAGGACGCAGCGGGCGGTAAAGAAGGGGCGGACGTAGGCGTCGGAGACGAAGAAATCGCCTTCCAGGCGCCATCCCTGGGCTTTCCGTATTATAAGCGACTGGGCCCCCTTGCGGATCATACGGCTTTCGCATATGACCGGTTTTCCCGCTTCGAATGCCTCTTTGACCTCGGCCATGCGGGAGGTGGTGACCCAGTAATGCGCCCCGATGGCCAGGGCCAGGAAAAGCGCCACCGCACCCATTCCCTTCTTGACGGCACCCTTGCCCATGAAAGGCCGGGTCGTGACGAAAAGAGTCACCAGCAAAACGATACCGCCAAGGATCAGGTACGCCCCTTCGATGTAGAAAAATTTATTCATGTGATTGCCTGTTGTGCTGAAATTTAAATCTTGGATCTAATCCTACCATAACCGCTTTTCAGAGCCTTGACGCCGGTCAAATCGGACTAATCTTATCTCTTTTTAATCTGACTCCATTTATACTTTGCAACAATTGCAGGATGTAAGGAAAAATTATGGAAATCGTTCTCACGCTCACCTTCAGCATTGTGATGCTCTTTTTCATGATTTTTCCGGCCATGAAGATTACCGAATGGATCGACAGCCGCTACCCGATTCCCGAGAAACTTTACAAACCGGTAATGCTCGGAATCGTGGTGCTGCTCTCTGTATGTATCGGACTTTTTTTGCGATACGCATAACCTACCTGGAGACGACATGCCGACCGAAGCGCTGAAACACTTCTATCTCTTCAAACACATGGACGATGCCCAGATCGAGCGTCTCAAGGAGATTTCAAGCATCGTCGAGTACAAAAAGGGGACCATCCTCTTTTTCGAGGGAGACGAGACCAAAAACCTCTACATTCTCCTCGACGGCATTTTGCAGGTCTACAAAACCGACCAGAAGGGCAACAAGGTGATTTTGCATCACTTCTTCCCCATCGACCTGATCGCCGAGATCGTCAACCTCGAACACATGCGCTATCCCGCCTCGGCGGAGTTCGAGACCGACGGCAAGGTCCTGGCGATCAACTACGAGATTTTCGAAAAAGAGTTTCTCAAAGACCCCGAAGTCGCCTTCGCCCTGATCAAATCGCTGAGCAAAAAGATCAAATACCTCGAAAACGTCATCGCCACCAACCTGGTGATGAACTCCACCGCCCGGGTGGCCAAATTCATCTGCGAGCACGGCCACGAGATCTCCAAACTCAAAAAGAGCCTCATCGCCGCCGACTTGAACATGACCCCCGAAACCCTCTCGCGGATCCTGAAAAAACTCTCCACCCTGGGACTCATCGAAAAACAGAAAGACGAAATCATCATCCTCGACAAAGAGGGCCTCGAAACCTTCTACCTCTGATACCTCCCCTTTCCAAGCGTCTCCCAAACACCCCGAAATCCCGGCATTTCGCCGGGATGCCGCGCGGCGCGTTTACATTACTTTAAAAACACTCTTTAATATCGCTTCTGACATTTATCAGTTTCGTTGACCAAAATCAAGTAGATTTCAGCCTCTCTTCTGTAGAATTGTTTTGTGTTGGAATCCTAGTGCCCGGATTCAAGGAACTATTCAGTTTTTTGAATCTGGGCGCTTGGCATTCCAGAAACGTGCAAATCTATTAGGAGGTAAATATGTCATCTATGTCACGACGCGACTTCCTCAAGAGCGCAGCGGCCGCCACGGCTGCCAGCGCTGTGGGGATGTCTGTTCCGAGTGAAGTCGAGGCGCAAGCCAACGCAGCCGAAGCGGGCTGGCGATGGGACAAGGCGGTCTGCCGCTTCTGCGGTACCGGCTGCGGTATCATGGTCGCCACCAAAGACGGCAAGATCGTCGCGGTCAAGGGCGACCCGGCCGCTCCGGTCAACCGCGGTCTCAACTGTATCAAGGGTTACTTCAACGCCAAGATCATGTACGGCGCCGACCGTCTGACCGTGCCCCTGCTTCGCATGAACGACAAGGGCGAGTTCGACAAGAAAGGCAAGTTCCGCCCCGTCAGCTGGAAGCGCGCCTTCGACGAAATGGAACGCGCCATCCGCAAAGCGCTCAAAGAGGGCGGTCCCGAAGCGGTCGCGGTCTTCGGATCGGGCCAATACACCATCATGGAGGGCTACGCCGCCGCCAAGATGATGAAAGCGGGCTTCCGCTCCAACGCCATCGACCCCAACGCCCGCCACTGTATGGCGTCCGCGGTCGTCGGCTTCTACCAGACCTTCGGTATCGACGAGCCTTCCGGATGTTACGATGACATCGAAATCACCGACACGATCGTCACCTGGGGTGCGAACATGGCGGAGATGCACCCGATTCTGTGGTCCCGCGTCACCGACCGCAAACTCTCCGATCCCGACAACGTCAAGGTCGTCAACATCTCCACCTACCGCCACCGCTGTTCGGACCTGGCGGACATGGAGATCATCTTCCGCCCCGGTTCCGACCTCGCGATGTGGAACTACCTGGCCCGCGAAATCGTCTACAACCATCCCGAGGCGATCGACTGGGATTTCGTGAAGAAACACACCATCTTCGCCACCGGTTTCGTCGAGACGGGATACGGCATGCGCATGCCCGAAGAGGCGAAGAAACTGGGCTACAGCGCCAAAGAGCTCGAGACGATCAAAGAGGAAGCCAACCACACCGTCACCGACCGTGAGGGACCGGGCCTGGCGCCTCTGGGATACGCCGCCGGCGACAACATGAAGATGGTCCACCGCGGCCACGCCCTGGGCCACTGGGAAATCAGCTTCGAAGAGTTCAAAAAAGGCCTCGAGCCCTACACTCTCGACTACGTCGCTTCCGTCGCCAAAGGCGATCCGGACGAGGACATCGAGGATTTCAAAGGCAAACTCGAAGCGCTGCGCGACCTCTACATCGACAAGAAACGCAAAATGGTCAGCTTCTGGACCATGGGTATGAACCAGCACTACCGCGGCTCGTGGGTCAACGAGCAGAGCTACATGGTCCACTTCCTGCTGGGCAAGCAGGCCAAGCCGGGCATGGGCGCCTTCTCACTGACCGGTCAGCCCTCCGCCTGCGGTACGGCCCGCGAAGTCGGTACCTTCACCCACCGTCTGCCCGCCGACATGCTGGTCAAGATCCCCAAGCACCGCGAAATCGCCGAGAAGATGTGGAAACTGCCCAAAGGGACCATCAACCCCGTCGGCTATCAGCACATCGTCAAAATTCAGCGCCAGCTCGAAGACGGCAAGATCAAATTCGCGTGGGTCAACGTCTGTAACGCCTTCCAGGATACGGCCAACGCCAACCACTGGATCAAGGCGGCCCGCGAAAAAGACTGCTTCATCGTCACGTCCGACGGTTATCCCGGTATCTCGGCGAAAGTCTCCGACCTGGTCCTGCCCTCCGCGATGATCTACGAAAAATGGGGTGCCTACGGCAACGCCGAACGCCGCACCCAGCACTGGCGCCAGCAGGTTCTGCCCGTGGGCGACGCCATGAGCGACACCTGGCAGTGGGTCGAGCTCTCCAAGCGCTTCACCGTCAAAGATCTCTGGGGCGAGTGGACGATCAAAGGGGGCAAAAAGCTGCCCAACGTCATCGAAGAGGCCAAAAAGATGGGCTACAAAGAGGATACGACCATGTTCGAAATCCTCTTCGCCAACGACTACTACCGCAGCTTCAAAGCCGACGACCCGATCATGGAAGATTTCGACAACTCCGAAGTCTTCGGCGACAAACGTAACGTGGTCGGCAGCGACGGCAAAGTCTTCAAAGGGTACGGCTTCTTTATCCAGAAGGCGCTCTGGGAAGAGTACCGCAAGTTCGGTATCGGCCACGGCCACGACCTCGCCGACTTCGACACCTATCACCGTGTCCGCGGTCTGCGCTGGCCTGTCGTCGACGGCAAAGACACTCCCTGGCGCTTCAACGTCAAGTACGATCCGTACGCGCGCAAACACGCCAAGCCGGGCGAAGAGTTCGCCTTCTACGGCCCGCTGCTCAAAGTCCTCAAACGGGGTGACCTCAAGAAGATCGATCCGGCCAAAGGCAAGATCAACCTGGCCAACAAAGCCAAAATCTTCTTCCGCCCCTACATGGATCCGACCGAGCAGCCGGACAAAGATTACCCGATCTGGCTCTGTACGGGCCGCGTGATCGAGCACTGGCATTCAGGCACCATGACGATGCGGGTTCCCGAACTCTTCCGCGCAATGCCGGAAGCGCTCTGCTACATGAACCCCAACACCGCCAAAGATCTGGGCGTCCAGGACGGCGACCTTGTCTGGATCGAAAGCCGCCGGGGCAAAGTCAAAGCCCACATCCAGACACGCGGCCGGAACCGACCGCCCCGCGGCCTGGTCTTCGTGCCCTGGTTCGACGAGCGCGTCTTCATCAACAAAGTGTGCCTCGACCACACCTGTCCGATGTCGAAACAGACCGACTACAAAAAGTGTGCGGTCAAGATCTACAAAGCGTAAAAGGTTTCGCGGCTTCGGCCGCGGCCTGAAATTTTATGAAAAAGGTGGATTGAGTCTTTGAACACTCAAGATCCGAAGAAAACGACCAAACCCAAAATCACGGAGCGTCGGCGCTTTTTGACCATCATGGCCCAAAGCGCGGGACTGTCGGCGCTCGGCGGCCTGGTCTGGACCGGGTACGTGGAGGAGGCCAAAGCCGCTCCATTGACCCTGCGACCGCCCGCCGCGCTGCCGGAGGACGACTTTCTGCGCACCTGCATCAAGTGCGGGCAGTGCGCGGAAGCGTGCCCCTACGACACGCTCATCATGGCCAAGCCGGGCGACCGGGTGCCGCTGGGAACGCCCTATTTCATCCCGAGGGACATCCCCTGCTACATGTGCGAGGATATCCCCTGCGTGCCGGTCTGCCCGACCGAGGCGCTGGACCAAAAGAGCGTCACCACGGTCAAAGACGGCAAGCCGGAGCTCGACATCAACAAGGCGCGCATGGGCCTGGCCATCGTCGACCACGAATCGTGCATCGCCTACTGGGGCATCCAGTGCGACGCCTGCTACCGCGCCTGCCCCCTTCTGGGCCAGGCGATCAGCATCGAGTTCATCCGCAACGAACGGACGGGCAAGCACGCCAAGCTGGTACCGGTGGTCCATGCCGACTACTGCACCGGCTGCGGCCTGTGCGAGCACGCCTGCGTCACGGAGAAGGCGGCCATTTTCGTCCTGCCCCGCGACATCGCCATGGGCAAACCGGGCGACTACTATGTCAAAGGGTGGAGCAAAAAGGACCAGGAGCGCATCAAGGAGCGCGATCTGAGCAAGATCCGCACCAAGACCAAAATGAGCGAACGGTCCGCCATCGACTCCCTCAACTCGGGAGACGAGGAGCTTTTCGATGATCAATAGGCTCTACAAGATGCGATACCTGATTCTGCGCCGTTTCACGCAGATCGGCCTGCTCTTTCTCTACTTCGCGGGCAACGCGTGGGGATGGAACGTGCTGAAAGGGACGCTCAGCGCCTCCCTGGTCTTCGGCACCATTCCCCTGGCCGATCCCTTCGCCGTGCTGCAGATGCTCAGCGCCGGCGCGATGATGGGCGTCAACATCTTTATCGGCGCGGCGATCATCGTGCTTTTCTACGGCATCGTCGGCGGCCGGGCGTTTTGCAGCTGGGTCTGTCCCATCAACATGGTCACCGACCTGGCCAACTGGCTGCGACGGGTGCTCCTGCTGGACAAGGTGGAGCGCAAGGTGTGGGTCAGCCGCAACGCCCGTTACTGGGTGCTGGGGCTCTCGCTGATCGTTTCGGCGATCACGGGCCTGGCCGCTTTCGAGCTGGTCAGTCCCATCACCATCTTCAACCGGGGCGTGATCTTCGGCATGGGGATGACGGGCGGCGTGCTGGCGGCCATCTTTCTTTTCGACCTCTTCGGGGTCAAGAACGGATGGTGCGGCCACATCTGCCCGCTGGGCGGGTTCTACTCGATCGTCGGCAAATACAGCCTGATCCGGGTCCGCCACAACGAGCCCAACTGCACGCTCTGCATGAAGTGCAAAGAGGTCTGCCCCGAAACGCAGGTGCTCTACATGATCGGAAAGAAAAGCCAGATCGTCGACATGGGCGAATGTGTCAACTGCGCTCGCTGCATCGAAGTGTGCGACGACGACGCCCTGGGGTTTAGTCTGAGAGATTTTGCAACCAAAAAAGGAGAATCACAATGAAAAAATTGATATTTACGGCGCTTTCGGCCGCACTGCTGCTCAGTCTGAGCGCCTGCGCCGACAAGAGTGCTTCCGGTGCCACAGCGAAAAAATCGGGCAACCCGATGGCAACCGACATTAAAATGGATGAGGCGGAGCTCGATTCCAAGGGAGCCCCGATCTATACCGAAGAGGAGCTCGGCCTTCGCAAAGAGAACCTCTACAACGAAAACACCGTCCCTGTCGAAGCCAAATACACGACGGCGGCGCCCGGTACGGCCAAAACCTTCGAGCGCTCCTACATGAACGCCCCGCCGCTCATTCCCCACAGCATCGAAGGGCTCGTGCCGATCACCAAGAACAACAACGCCTGCCTCGGCTGCCACCTGCCCAGCGTCGCCCCGAGTGTCGGCGCCACGCCGATCCCGCCGACGCACTTCATGGACTTCCGTACGCACAAAAAGCTCAACCACCTGGCGGAGCAGCGCTACAACTGTACCCAGTGCCACGTACCCCAGGCCAACGTGCAGCCGCTGGTCAAAAACATCTTCAAGCCCGACTGGACCAACCCCGAGCTGAAGAAAAAATCGAACCTCATCGACGTTCTGAATGAAGGGGTTCAGTAACATGACCGACCCGAAGAGACGCGGGATCCTTACCTCGCTCTCTTCCGCGGTCAGGGGAGAGAAGGCGGACGGCCCCCGCGTCGTCCGCCCCCCCTACAACGCGGATCCTTCGCTTTTTCAGACCCTTTGTCCCGATTGCGAGAGCAAAGCGTGCGCCAAAGTGTGTGAAGAGGAGATCATCGTCATTCAAGACGACGGGACGCCGGCGCTCGATTTTTCCCAAAGAGGCTGCACCTTCTGCGACAAGTGCGCCGAAGGGTGCGACGCCGATGTTTTAAGCGACACCTCGCTAAACTTCATTTCGGCGAAAATCGAGATCGACGTGCTCAAATGCGTCGCCTGGCACGGGGTGATGTGCAGCAGCTGCAAAGACCCCTGCCTCGAAGACGCCATCCGGTTTCTCGGGCTCTTTCGCCCCGAAATCGCAAGCGATCGCTGCACCGGATGCGGCTGGTGCCTGCCGGTCTGTCCCACCCAGGCGATCGAAATCAAATAGGAAGGCATACGATGCGAGCAGCAGTACTCTTTCTGGCGACCCTGATGGTCGCTTTCGCCGCCACGACGGTCAAACCGTTCCAGGCCATCGACGTGGCCGGAAACGTCATCGACATGGTGGTCCACGGCGACGACCTCTACGTCGCCACCGACGCGGGAAAAATGGAGGTCTACGACTGGAAAACCCGCAAACAGACCCGGGTGATCCATTTCCCGAAGATCAAAGACTTCATGGGCGACCTGATGGATCCGAAAATCTTCGGCGTCGACGTCAACAAAGCGGGCGACAGACTGCTGATCCAGGTCCAGGACGAAGGGGGCGAACGGATTCTCTACCTCTATGAGGGCGACAAACGCACCCGGTTGCTGGACAAAAACGACCACATCCAGATGCGGGAGGTCCGCTTCGTCGACGACGGCCACATCCTCGTCGCCACCATGAGCAACGAACTGATCTACATGAGCATCCCCGACAAGAAGATTCTCTGGCAGAACAAACTGAGCCTTTCGGCCTTCTCCGACTACCAGCTCAGCGAAGACCACACCAAAGTGGCCAGCACCTGCGAGTCGGGCATCGTCTACGTCGTCGACGTCGCCTCCGGCAAGATTCTCAAAGTCCTCGACAACGGCAACAAGGACAACGTCTTCAAAGTCGACTACAAAAACCACCATGTTCTCGCCTGCGGCCAGGACCGCAAGGCGGTGCTCTATTTCCTGGGGCGCAAACGGCCGATCATCTACGAGACGACCTTTCTCGTCTACGCCGGCGGGCTCAACAAGGACGCGTCGCTGAGCGCTTTTCAGATCGACGAGAACAACGACATCGGCATCTACAACAACCGCACCCGCTCCATGCGCTACAAACTGGTCGGGCAGCGCTCGGTGCTCAACAACATCGTCTTTATCGACGACCACACCCTTATCAGCAGCAGCGACGACAACCATATCATCATCTGGAGGATTCCATGAACGTTTCGAGTATCGTAGTACAGGTCAGGCAGGAGTATGTCGACGAAGTGGTCGAAGCCCTCAAAGCCGCGGACTTCTGTGACTACCACTTCCACGACAAGGCGATCGGCAAGATCATCGTCACCGTCGAGGGCGAAGGAGTGAGCGAGGAGATCGCCAAGCTCAAAAAGGTGCAGGCGGTACCCCACGTCATCGCGGCGGACATGATGATGGCCTACAGCGAAGAGGAGCTCGAAGCCGAGCGCAGCAAGCTGGAGATGGGGCCCAACATTCCCGACATGCTCAACGACGACACCCTCCGGGCCGAAGACATCGTCTACCACGGGGACCTGAAAAAGATGGACCTTTGATCCTCCTCGGTTTTACGGCATAAAAATAGGCGCCCTCCCCGTCGGGAGCGGCGCCTTTTTTCGTTGGCAGGGTTTCGTCACGAAGCTTTCCGCCCCGCGGCGGATCCGCAGCGGACTCGCGAAGATCAGGCGTGGCGGAGTTTCATGACGGCGAAAAGCCCGTCGGCCGTCTGCTCCACATGGTATTCGGAGTCGATGGGAGGTTTGCGCTGTTCGAGCACCTCGGAGAGTTCGTGCAGCACCAGGCCGAAGTGGTTGAGCAGGGGCACGCGGATCTCCCTGATCTTCGCTTTCGACACTTCGTCGGCGATGCGCTGCAAAACGCACTCGTAGGCCGCTTCGTTGGTGACATACTGCAGGTAGTAGTCGTACATCGCGTCGATGTTGCCCAGCCAGGCGCGACGCCCCTCTTCCGAGATGTTTTTGTGCTCCTGGACTCTTTGGCGGAGCTCCTCGACC
>Ga0256843_1002732_pt1 | contig 12689 bp, 10 predicted proteins | sample AlvinellametaG_FD_191572 | JGI IMG/M metagenome (GOLD analysis project Ga0256843, IMG submission 191572) | Pompeii worm associated microbial communities from hydrothermal vent at the East Pacific Rise, Pacific Ocean - Alvinella | ecosystem: Host-associated > Annelida > Integument > Unclassified ... | reverse complement strand
TGGCGACTGCGGGTAAAAGCGGGTAAAAAGACCTGCGTAAAAGCACCCTCGGCAAAGATACGACGAAAAAGATTTGGCAGTTTAAAGGCGATAAAGAAGATATCGCTATAGATGGAAGCACCAAGTATAGAAGCGGTTAAAAGATCACGGATAAATCCTAAAATACGGGAAAATAATATACCAAAACTGTTGGTGAAAATTGCTCTGAACATAGGTCTCTTTATAATAAAGTTTTAAGTTTTACGAAATTTTAACAAATATTTGGTTAAAATCAGCTCTAATTTAAAAAATCTGGAAGTATAAGAATGGCACTCTTTGGATCAAGTAAAAAATCTCCTGTAACAAAAAAAGTACGTCCTACTGTTGTAAAGACACAAAATGTTGCTAAAGAGATATTTAAAATTGCAAAATCTTATGAAATGGAACCGGAGCTTCTGGATTTTAATATACTTGATGTTAAAACCTATACCCGTGTTGTAAATGAAGATACAAGAGAGGGAGAGTGGGAAGAGATCTCTGTAGAAGATGCACAGAGTTTCAATGATGAAGCACTGCTGTTAAATCCCCGTTTTCAAATAAAACAGGTTTATGAGATAGAAATTTTTTCAAAAAAAATCGTCAAAGAAGAACCTTACGGTGAGTTTAAAATAGCAGTAGGTGCCAATGCTACAAAATGTAAAGTCTATTTGAGTATTGCACAGGGTTCAAAAGTTGAGTACCATCAACGGTTTGAACATGACCTTATTGATATGATCTATCGTAAAAAGATTCGTGCGGGTATTTTGATCTATATGTTTGATTCAATGATTGAACATGTTGCATCCAAGATATCTGCTCGTGTACGTATTGCAGGAAAGTTTACGTTTGAGCAGAGTGAAACACATCTGATTTCAGAGGCCTATGAACCGACTGCAACACGAAATGACGCATTGATACTCCATTATGAAAATACAAAAGAGCTGGATGAAAATGAACGGGTAGATTATGCTTCAAGAGGTTTTATTCAAAGTGTATCCGAGGGACAGCTGCTTATTGAGTACATAAAAGCGAAAATGGGTAAACCGGGACGAAACTGCCGTGGTGAATATATGGAACCAAAAGAACCTCTTGTTACACATGAGCCGAATTTTAAAGTTGATGAGAGTATTAAAGTTGTTGAAGATGAAGAGTCTATCAAATATTATGCCAATGAGAATGGCTATATTGCATTTGAAGACAATACCTATCTTATAAAAAAAGAGGTTGATGTCGGTGAGATCAGTTTTAAGACAACAGGTTCTATTGACAGTGGAATTGATTCGGATGTAAATATTACCGTTACTGAAGCAGATGCGATTAAAGATGCTGTGGGCAGTGGTATGCGTGTTGAAGTTTCAGAGATTGAGATTGACGGAAATGTAGGATCCAATGCAACGGTAGTAGCCAAGAAAGCAAGTATAGGCGGTCAAACACATAAAACTGCAAAAATAGAAGCTGATGAGTTGCAGATTAATGTGCATAAAGGAGAAGCAAGCGGTAAAAATATTCATATTACACGTTTGGAACATGGAAAAGTAGAGGGTGAAACTGTTGTAATTGCACAGGCTATCGGTGGTAATATCCGTGCAAAAGAGGTAACAATAGATATTTGTGCTTCGCATGTCAAAGCAACAGCATCAAAAAAGATAGAGATAGACAAAATGCTTGGCAGTGAAAATGTTTTTACTATTGATCCGCTTTTGAGTCGGGATGTTCAAAACTCTGTAGAAGATAATGAAAAGAAGATAAAAGAGATTGAATCCCGTATTAGAGAAGTGAAAAAAGAGGTAGAAAAATATACGAACTTGATAAAAAACGGTACCAAAGCTTTTCTTGAGATTAAAAAAAGATTACTTCATTATCAAAAAAACAAAGTAAAAATGCCTGAAAGTTTTGTGAAAAAATATAAGCAGTTTCAAAATATGCAACAGCATCTTAAAGAGTTAAAAGAGGAGTATGCGGAGTTACAGGAGCGTCTTAACCTTTTAACAACAAGAACGGCATCTTTTCAGGACAATATCTTTGATGCCCGTGTAATTAACAGAGACAAATGGGTAGGCTACAATGAGATTAAGTTTAAACTTGTTGATCCTCCGATTGAACTTGTCTATAAACCTTTGGAAGGCTCTTTGGATAAGGTTTTTGGTTTAGTAGAATTAAATGAGGGCGAGTATGCTATTCGTCCTGTAAAAGAGTAGGGAGTGCTATGATAGTAGGAGTAAACGGGGAAGTGGTTCACAAAGAGCCTGCCTTTGTTCATATAAATGTAAACGGTATTGTTTATGAAGTTTTTATATCATTGCATACTTTTTCTGCACTTGGCAGTAAAAAGGTATCACTCTTTACGATGCAGATTATTCGTGAAGATGCAAATCTTCTTTATGGTTTTATGGATTTGAGTGAAAAAAAACTTTTTGCAAGATTGATAAAGATTAACGGTGTAGGGCCAAAAGTTGCTATGGCTATCTGTTCAACCTATACACCCTCTCAGTTTGCAACTATTTTAAGTAACAAAGATCTCAAGGCGGTGCAGAAAGTTCCGGGAATAGGACCAAAGAGTGCAGGGCGTATTTTGGTAGAGTTAAACGGTTTTGATGCAGAGATGCTGCAAAGTGGTTCTACTCCATCTGCTTCGCTTGCATATAATGAAGCGAGTGAAGCACTTGAAGCACTCGGATTTAAAAAAGAGAAAATTTCAAAAGCACTTGCTGCCTGTGAAGGGGAGGATACAGCCTCTCTTGTAAAAGGTGCTTTGAAGTTACTACAGACAATTTAAAAGATTATAAAGAAAGAAGGAATTATATATTGAAATTAACAATTTTATTTGGCGGTGCAAGTTTTGAACACGAGATCAGTATTGTCAGTGCTATTACACTAAAAGAGAAGCTTGCTTCTTTTGATTTGACTTTTGTTTTTTGTGACAGTGATCATACATTTTATTTGATAGAAAACGAAAAAATGCAGGCGGTGACATTTTCCAAAGGTGAGCATAAAGCAATGCCGCAAGTGACATTGACAAAAGGTGCTTTTATTGAACAGAAAAAAGGGCTTTTTAGCAGCAGTAACATAGAACATAAAGCTACTGTTTTAAACCTTATTCACGGTGCTGACGGTGAAGATGGAACAATTGCCGCACTTTTGGATTTTTATGCTCTGGATTATATCGGTCCGCGTCTGGATGCTTCTGTATTTTCTTATGACAAGCGTTATACAAAATATCTTTGTGAAGCTGTCGGTGTGAAGTCTGTACGTTATGAAGTACTGCATAAAGATGAGATGAAAGATATTAGTACATCCTATCCTATTATTGTCAAACCAACACGTTTAGGCAGCTCTATAGGTGTGAGCATTGTCAAAGAGGAGAGTGAACTTGATTATGCGCTTGATGTCGCTTTTGAGTTTGATTCTACTGTTTTGATTGAGCCGTTTTTAGAGGGTGTCAAAGAGTATAATCTTGCAGGATACTATGCAAACGGTAAGATGCACTACTCCATAGTTGAGGAGCCTCAAAAAGAGGAGTTTTTGGATTTTGACAAAAAATATATGGATTTTTCACGCTCTGAACAGGTTTTAAAAGCAGATATTTCAGAGGAGTTGGAGAAAAAACTTAAAAGTAATTTTGATAAAGTCTATCGTAATCTTTTTGAGGGGGCATTGATTCGTTGTGACTTTTTTGTGCATAATGATGAGGTACTTTTAAATGAGATTAATCCTATTCCGGGCTCTATGGCAAACTATCTTTTTGAAGATTTTACAAAAGTGATAGAGGATTTGAGTTGCTCTTTGCCTGAGAAAAAACGTATTAAAGCAAGTTATGAATATATTCATTCGATTTCTCAGGCAAAAGGAAAGTAGCAGATGGCAGTAAAGTCTGTTCCATATAAACAGCACAATTTTGATATCAGTTACGAGATAATCAATCCTCGGGCAAAGAGAGATTTTATTGTTCTGCACGGCTGGGGAAGCAATAAAAATTTGATGAAGCAGAGTTTCTCAAAATATATGAAAGATTTTCGCCATATCTATATTGATCTGCCGGGTTTTGGTAACTCTTCAAACACAATGGTTCTGACTACAAAAGATGTAGCTGCTATTATGGAGATTTTTTTAGAAGAGATTGCTGCAACAAAAGATATTGTCTTGGGACACTCTTTTGGTGGGAAGGTTGGGCTTTTACTCGATCCGAAAATGCTTGTTTTGGTAGCAAGTGCCGGTATTTATACAGAAAAATCAACTTCTGTAAAAGTGAAAATCGCACTTTTTAAGTTGTTTAAACTTTTTGGGCTTGCAAAATTTCGTTCTCTCTTTGTTGCACAGGATGCAAAAGAGTTGACTCCCGAGATGTATGAGACTTTTAAAAATGTTGTTAATGAAGATTTTTCTCAGGAGTTTGCAGCTTACAGTGGACGTGCATTGCTGTTTTGGGGAGAAGAAGATACGGCAACACCACTCTCTTGTGCACATAAAATTGAAAAACTTGTAAAAAATTCTGCTTTGGAAACCTATAGTGGGGATCACTACTTTTTTATGCAAAATACGGCAGATATTGCACATAAAATTGAATCAGATTTTTTTAAAAATATAGGAGAATAGATGGAGAACTATGAAACGTTAGTGGCCTTTGTGGTTAATGTTGTTTTTGTTACACTGCTTGGTTGGTATCTTATTACCAATCTGCAGTGGTATGATTATAAGTTGGAGCGTGTTCTTTTAAAGCACCATAAACCACACTGGCATATTCTCTATTTTATTATTCCTCTTGTTGCATACTATACGACAGGTAAATTTTTTCCTATCTTTTTTGTTTTTGCTGTTATTCCCGCTATTGTTCTATGGTATAAGGGGTTGGATAAAAAACTTGTACTTACATGGAGAGTAAAACGGTTTCTTATTTTACTTGTTTCCTTGACTCTTTTTCAGGACATTTTATGTACAGTGAAAGAGAGCTGTGGCATCTATGGTGTTATGATGCCTTTGGCACTTGCCTATATCGGTTCGACACTTATTGAGAAATTTCTCTTTAAAGTTTATCAAAAAGAGGCAAAGAAAAAATTACAAGCTATGCCTGATCTTGAGATTATTGCTATTACAGGCAGTTATGGGAAGACAAGCATTAAAAATTTTGTAGCACAGATTCTATCTTCAAAATTTGCTGTTTATGCAACACCAAGAAGTGTGAATACCATTGGCGGTATTATTGCTGATGTAAACAATAATCTTCCTGAAGATACAGCGATCTATGTTTGTGAAGCAGGGGCAAGAGAAGCAGGTGATATCTATACGATCACACGTTTTTTGGAACCACAGTATGTTGTTGTCGGACGTGTCGGAGAGGCCCATATAGAGTATTTTAAATCTTTGGAAAATATTGTTCGTACAAAGCTGGAGATTATTCAGTCACCTAGATTGCAAAAAGCTTATGTACATACCTCTGTAACAGATGAACCGCATGAGAAGGTTACCTTTTTCGGAGATGAGATAGAAGATGTAGAAGCAACACTTGAAGGGACATCCTTTGTTTTGGATCTTGATGGTGAAAAACTCTCACTGCACACTAAGATATTGGGTGCATTTCAGGCGATGAATATTGCCGTGGCTGTTCGTCTTGCCAAAGATTTTGGAATGAGTAATGAGGAGATTCAAAAAGCAGTTGCCGCTTTAGAACCTGTTGAACATCGTCTGCAACTTATAAAAGCAGGTGGTAAGATTATTCTTGATGACGGCTATAACGGAAATATTGACGGAATGCTTGAAGCTATACGACTCTGTTCTACACATCAGGGGAGAAAAGTGATTGTTACTCCGGGACTTGTAGAGAGCAGTGAGGCTTTAAATCGTAAACTGATAGAAGCTGTTAATGATGTTTTTGATATTGTTATTGTAACAGGTTCACTCAATGCAGAACTTTTTGAAAAAAATCTTCATGTTAAAAATAAAATTATGCTCTCTGATAAATCCGGCTTGACAGATCTCCTGGCAAATCAGACAAAAGCTGGTGATATTATCCTTTTTGCAAATGATGCACCAAACTTTATTTAGTAACAGAAAATATTAAGTATAGTTTGTTTATAATTGTTTAACTTTAAAAAAAGGTATATAACATGAAAAAATTGTTAGTAAGTTTAGCAGCAGTAGCTGCATTAAGTACGGCTTCGTTTGCAACAGTAAACAGCCAAACAGGTTGTGGTCTTGGTTCAATGCTTATCAAAGATAACTCTTCGGCATTAATGCTTGCACTTCAAGCAACAACAAACGGTACTTCAGGAAACCAGACTTTTGGTATTACTTCAGGTACTTCAGGATGTAAAAAAACAAAAATTGTTATGAATGAAAGAGCACAAGAGTTTGTTGCTTCAAATATGGATATTCTTGCAAAAGAGATTGCAGTTGGTCACGGTGAGTCTCTTGATACTTTAGATGAGCTTTTAAATGTTCAAGATAAAGTAGCTTTCAATGCAGCACTTCAAGCAAACTATAACAAAATTTACAGCAGTAAATCAGTTAAAATGGCAGATGTTTTAGATAATATCTCTACAACTGCACTCTAAATAAAAACTCTCACGCACATCCTCTGGCGTGAGAATTTTTTACTACAAAGGTTCTATTATCAAAAGCTTTATTATTACTGTTTTTATACTTTTTAACACTTCTGTGATCTTTGCCTCAAGTGTTCAAAATTATAAAAATCAGGCAGAAAAACTACACCTTTCTCAAAAAAGATATTGGCATATTCTTCTGCATACCAATGCAGATGAGAGTGAGATTGATGATCCGAATTTCTTCTTTGCCAAAAACGGAAAACAAGATCCAAAAGCAGAACTCTTTGCAACACTTGATGCTTTCTTTTTGGATAAAAAGCGGGATGACAACTCAAGTATCTGTCGTTTTCCTGCTCGATATGCATGGTTGGAAGAGCAACTTCATGCAACAGATTTTCCAAAAGCAAACTGTAAAGAGTATAAAAAAATTTTACATCGTGTTGATCCAAAATCGGTAACACTTGTTTTTCCTGCTGCGCATATCAACTCTCCGGCTTCTATGTTTGGACATACATTTTTACGCATCAACTCCTCTTATAACTCAAAACTGCTCTCTTATGCTATCAATTATGCAGCTGATGCAGACTCTTCCAAAGAGAATGGTGTTGTTTTTGCTATAAAAGGGCTTGTTGGCGGTTACTATGGACTTTACTCTCTACTCCCTTATTATGAGAAGTTAAAAGAGTACAGAGACAGTGAACAAAGAGATATCTGGGAGTATGATCTCAACCTGACACAGGCAGAGACTATGCAGATGTTTCGTCATATTTGGGAGTTAAACGGAACACACTCCTACTACTACTTCTTTACAGAGAACTGCTCATACAATATGTTATGGCTTTTAGAGGCTGCTCGTCCCTCTTTACATTTGCGAGAGCACTTTTTGTATGAGGTGATTCCTTTGGAGACGGTGCATGTTGTCAAAGATGCAGGGATTGTCAATGGTGAGCACTACAGAGCTTCCAAACGAACAATACTTTTAAAGTATGAAAAACTTTTGGCAAAGAGGTATCAACATCTGCCTCTTGAGCTTGTTGCTGCAAAGATCAAAGCAGAAGATATAGCACAAAACAGTGCTATTGAACTGGATCAAAAACGCTATATTTTAGAGAGTGCCATAGAGTATCTTGAGTATCGTTACAGTCGGGGAAAAATTACAAAAGAGGAGTATCTTGAGCTCTTTCATGAGATGACGACAGAGCGTGCGAAAATGGGGATTACAAAACCATTGGTGATAGAGACTCCTCCAAATCCGGTTGACGGGCACAGAGCAATACGGGCAGAACTTGGTATTGGTTCAAAAGAGGGTGATTTTATATCCTATCTTGGTATTCGTCCTGCCTATCATGATCTGCAAGACAGCAGTTATGGATTTTTACGTGGTACACAGATTGAGTTCTTAAATCTTCTTGCATCTTTTTCAAAAACAGAGAATAAAATAGAAGAAGCGACTATTATCTCTATAGTCTCTATTGCACAGCGAAGTCTCTTTTTTAAAAACTTCTCATGGAGAACAAAAGTAGGGTGGGATAATGACTATCTCACTACAAAAACGAGATTTAATTTTCGTGTCGGTGCAGGTTTTTCATGGGGTAATGAATTCGGATTTCTCTACTGTATGGTTGATCCGCTTCTTTATGTAGATGATCGTGTTCATGGCGGTATAGGAGGGAGTGTAGGTTTTAAAATTGACAAATATAAAGAATATGGTAATTTTAATATGGAACTTACGCAGAGGTTTTATGATAATGGTTACGATCAACTGCTTCTTGAAAGCTCTTTTGGTTTAAGAACAACACAAAATTCTCAAATAGTGTTACAATACGATTACAAAGATAGAGTTATTGAAAAAAAGAAGAAGAGTGAAGATACATTTCGTATGATGTTGAAGTACTACTTCTAGATCTAGAGGATTGTGTGTGAAGTTTATTGATGCTGTTACAAAATATATAGCCTATATTACAGCTGTAATTTTGGCTCTGTTAGTGATCTTGGTTGTTTTTGATGCAACAAGTCGTTATCTTTTTTCTGAGGGTTCAACTGCTTTACAGGAGTTGGAATGGCACTTTTTTGATGTTGTGATTTTGTTGAGTATTGCCTATACGCTCCGAAATAATGCACATGTACGTGTTGATATCTTTTATGAAAAGTTTTCACGCAAGACAAAGGCTACTATCAACATCCTTGCATTTATATTTTTTATCTTGCCGCTCTCGTTTTTAATTATCTATATAGGTATTGGTTTTGTGGAGATGAGTTATCTGCAACATGAGGCATCTTCGGATCCGGGTGGTCTGAAGTATCGCTGGATTGTAAAATCGCTTATGCCGCTCTCTTTTATTCTTTTGGCACTACAGGCTTTTAAAGAGCTTGTCAGTGAGATAAAAATCTGGAGATCATTATGATAGCATTGGTAATGTTTGGTGTAGCACTCTTTTTACTGCTGCTTGGTATTCCTGTTGCCTTTGCTTTTGGCGGTGTGGCAATGATCTTTGCATTTTTGGTACCTGATCTTGGTTTTGAGGTCTTTAATATTCTTCCTTTTCGTATTTACGGTATTATGAGTAATACTACGCTGATGGCTGTGCCTCTGTTTATCATGATGGGGCTTTTACTGGAGAAATCGGGTATGGCAGAGAAGTTGTTACTCTCTATGAGTGCACTCTTTAAAGGTGTTCGTGGCGGGCTTGGTGTGAGTGTTGTCCTTGTCGGTGCCATACTCGCTGCATCTACGGGGATAGTCTCTGCAAGTGTTGTTATGATGAGTGTTATTGCTCTCCCTTTGATGTTACAGGCCGGTTACAATAAAGGGCTTGCATCTGGAACAATAGCAGCAAGTGGAACACTCGGACAGATTATACCTCCTTCAATTATTTTGATTGTTCTTGGTGATGTGATGAGTGTGAGTGTCGGTGAACTTTTTATGGGTGCCGTACTTCCGGGGATGCTTCTTGTCGGACTCTATATCCTCTACATCTTAATTCGTGCATATTTAAATAAAGAGGATGCTCCTGCACTTATAAGTGAGGAGAGTGTTACATTGCTTGATCTGCTTAAAGCTATTATTCCTCCTTTACTGCTGATGATAGCTGTTTTAGGCAGTATATTTGCGGGAATCGCTTCACCGACGGAATCAGCTGCTTTTGGTGTCGTGGGTGGTGTGCTTCTCTCTGCTTTTAACAAAACACTTAACTTTGAGATGATCAAATATGCACTCTTTGAGACAATGAAACTCTCCGGTATGATCTTTATGATTCTTATTGGTGCAACAGCATTTTCTCTTGTCTTTAACGAGCTTGGCGGAACCGATCTGATACTTGACTTTTTCTCGCATGATATCGGAAATGTCTGGGTCTTTATCGGTGTATCGATGCTTGCTATTTTTATTCTTGGTTTTTTTATAGATTTTATAGAGATCAGTTTTATCATTGTCCCTATCTTGGTACCGGTAATGGAGGCTTTTGGAATTGATCCTATCTGGTTTGCCGTACTTATTGCCATGAATCTGCAAGCCTCTTTCTTGACACCGCCTTTTGGTCTTTCTCTCTTTTTCTTAAAAGGAGCAGCAGGAGGCAAAGTAAATACCATAGATATCTATAAAGGTATAATTCCTTTTATTCTCTTACAGCTTTTGGGACTGGGACTTGTCATTCTTTTTCCAGATCTCGTTTTTGCATTCATATAGAGTAAAAGGCTTTTTTAAGGAGAAAAAAATAAATAAAATATTATGATCAATTACATTTTGACTACAAAAAAGGGAATATTATGGAGTTTAAATCTATCTCAATAAGTAAAAAAATATATATCCCGTTAATTGCATCTATTTTTATAGGTTTTTTAATTATCCTTCTTAACTATCTCTATTCAATCAAAGATCTGAAAAATGATGTTTACAATAAAGAAGAACTCTCTTTGCGTTCTACTTACAGTGAACTGATGCGTGCAAAAAAAGATATCGGGCTTACCAATGCTATAAATATTGCAAACAACTACAGTGTTGTGCGCGCATTACTTGAAAATAACAGAACAATTGCCATTGAGGGTCTGCAGAGACTCTCAAAAGAGTTTTCAAAATATACACACTATAAAAATATTAAAGTACATGTTCACGATGCAAAACTTCACAGCTTTTTGCGTGCATGGAAGCCTGAAAAATATGGTGATGATCTCAGCTCTTTTCGACATACTATAGTGGCTCTTAAAGAGAATAAAGAGCCTCTTGTTGCTATAGAACTTGGTCGGGCAGGTTTGGTTCTCAGGGGTTTGGCTCCTGTTGTCTTTGATGAAAAATATTTGGGATCGGTTGAGTTTATGCAGGGATTGAACTCTATTGTAAAGCTGGCAAAAGAGATGCATCATTATAATGTTGTTATTGTCATGAAAAATGAATTTTTACCGATTGCAAGTCAACTCAAAGATGCTCCAAAAATTGCCAACTATACATTGGCAGTCAACCAAAAGAGTATAGATAGTAGATTTTTTCAAAATTTAAATGCTGCGGCAATAGCCAAGCAGAGTGGTTTTACAATTACCGATAAATATTTTATTGTCTCGCAACCTGTTAAAGATTTTTCCGGTAAAACTGTAGCTTATGCTGTTATCGGTGAAGATATTGATACTGTAAACAGTATTATATCTCAGTCTGAAGACTCTCTTTTAAGACAGGTCTATATTATGGCGCTTGTTGATCTCTTTATGCTTCTCTTTTTACTCATAGTGATTAAAAAATCTGTAACAGATCCTATTATCAACCTTGACAGAGTTGCAAATGAACTGGCACAGGGAGATGCAGATTTGAGTAAACGACTTCCTGTAAAAAGCAATGATGAACTTGGACGTGCAAGTAAAAGCTTTAATGCCTTTTTGGATAAGGTGGAAAATATTGCTCTTGCTGCTCAAGAGGAGGCACAAAAAGCAGAAGCAGCAGCAAAAGTTGCCGAATCGGTTGCTGAAAACAATAAGTTGACACTGGCACTCTCTTCGGAGATGATTAAAGGTGCCGTACGCAATGCAGATAATTTACGAAACAGTATGAGTGAGAGTGTTGAGAGTGTCAATCAGGCAAATGAACTGAATGCAAAAACTTCTGAAGTGATTCAGGAGGTAACAGAATCAACAGGTAATATTAAAAATGCTATTAACAATATTACCGAGATGATTAGTGAATCAAGAAACTCTACAGAGGAGTTGAATGCAAATGTGGAGGAGATCTTTAATGTTATCTCTCTTATTAAAGATATCTCTGATCAGACAAATCTTTTGGCTCTTAATGCTGCCATTGAAGCTGCACGTGCAGGTGAACACGGGCGTGGTTTTGCTGTTGTTGCCGATGAAGTTCGTAAGCTTGCAGAGAGAACACAAAAAGCGACAAGTGAAGTAGAAGCAAATATCAGTGTTTTAAAACAGAACTCAATGAGTATGAGTGAAAACAGTGAGAAGATAGAGGAACACTCTTTGGAATCACAGCAGACACTTGATGAGTTTGTAGCGATCCTCTCGCAACTGATTGAAAACAGTAAAGTTATCTCACGTGACAATGAAGTGATTGGGCATGAACTTTTTGCAAATATGGCAAAACTCGATCATATGGTTTATAAAAACCATGCCTATTCATCAATGCTTGAAGGGAAATTGAATTTTAATTTAACGGATCATACGGCATGTGGATTTGGAAAGTGGTATACAGGGGAAGGAGCCGAATATTTTGGAAAAAACAGAGCATTTCAGGCTATCTTAAAGCCGCATAAACGACTGCATGATGATATTATGAAAGTTATGCAAAAAATTGAGAGCAGAGAGATTGATGAAGTAATTAAACTTTTTGAAGATGCCGAAGAGGCATCAAATGAACTCTTTGAGTATCTTGATAATATCATTAAAGAGGAACATTAATCCTCTTTAATCTTTTTTAGAACGTAAAATAAAGAAAAAAATCCCTGCAATAACTATGAAAATAGCAACACGAAGGGTTAATGTAGTAATATCATGTGTATCATTCATCTTATGGATCCTTTAGAGTAGTTTTTTCATCAGTTCTATATGGTAATTTTCCTGATAGTTGATAAAGTCAAAAAACTTGGAGAGTTTTTCATCTTTGATAGCGTCGCTCAGCTCTTTACACATCTCTTTTGC
>Ga0256843_1002731_pt1 | contig 12689 bp, 12 predicted proteins | sample AlvinellametaG_FD_191572 | JGI IMG/M metagenome (GOLD analysis project Ga0256843, IMG submission 191572) | Pompeii worm associated microbial communities from hydrothermal vent at the East Pacific Rise, Pacific Ocean - Alvinella | ecosystem: Host-associated > Annelida > Integument > Unclassified ... | reverse complement strand
CCATTCACAAGTCCAAAGGGCTGGAGTATAAGCATGTTATTGTAATGGATAGAGTAGGGCGAGGGAGCAACCAAAAAGAGAGCATCATCTATGAGTATGAGGGTATTGAGCTACAAAACCTCTACCTGCGAACCAAAGGGCGTGAGAGTTTAGATGCAGCCTATGCAAAAGCGCTCCAAAAAGAGAATGCGTTAGAGCGTGAAGATAGTCTCAATGCTCTCTATGTTGCCTTTACTCGAGCCAAAGAGAATCTCTTTATCATTCAAAAAGAGAAATCTTCTGCCTTTGGCATAGTTGAACTTTCTGTGATGCAAAGAGGAGAGCTTTTGGTTGAGCCAACGCCAAAAGTAGTGCATAAAAGCCATCTTCCGTTAGTCTATGAAGAGCTCTACTACGGTACACAGAGTGACCTGCTTGCTACGCAAAAGAGTGAACAAGAGGATCTCTCAGCCATCAGTTTTGGTCTGGCACTGCACTATATGCTTGAGATGATGGAGACTTTTGATGAAGCATCGATAGAGAGTGCAAAGATGCTGCTACTCAATAAGTATGGTGCTACTTTAAGTGCAGATGAGATAGCTGATATCACTTCTAGAGTCAGGATGCTTGTTAATAATGAAGCGTTTTTGGAGCTGAGTGATGGAGTCTGCTTTAGAGAAAAGGCGCTGCGATATAAGAAAAACCTACGCTATCTTGATCTTTTGGTAAAAAAAGAGGATGGTTCATATGTGATAGTTGATTATAAAAGTGCAACAACACATGCCGATGAGCATAAAAAGCAGGTTGCCTCTTATGTGCATGCGGTAAAGAGTATAACAAAAGAGAGTCGTGTCACTGGCTATCTTTGTTATCTTCTTCAAAAGGAGATTCGACTAGTTCAGGTTTAGGCTCTGCAATGTAGTAGCCTTGGGCATAGTCAGCACCTATCTCTATGACATAGTCAAAAATCTCTTTTGAACTTACATACTCGGCAATAACAGGCAAGCCCTTTTTATGCGCAAAATCAATAATGGTACTGGTGACAATTTTACAGTTGGTATCGGTTGTAATGTGCTTAATAAATGTTCCATCTATCTTAATGCAATCGATTTTCAGGTTATTGATCTGTGCAAAGTTTGAACAGTGGGCTCCAAAGTCATCTATGGCAATTTTAAATCCGTAGTTATGAAGATCATTGAGTAGTTTTTGAATGTTTTTGTCATGTGAGATACTGGTATGCTCAAGCACTTCAAATGTGATGCGTGAGGGGTCGATTTTACACTCTTTGATGGTTGTGTTTATAAAGCTGCTAAAGTCGGGATCTTTAATATCATACTCACTGACATTGATGGTAAATTCTTTATTGTTAGTTTGTGCAGCTTTACATACATTATGAAACATCAGTTTAAATATCTCAAAAATCTGACCACTGTAAAGAGCCGCATCTAAAAAATGGTAGGGTGTGTAGATCTTGCCATTATACTTTAGTCGAACAAGTGCTTCATACTTTGCAACTTCTTTTTTGTGTAAGTCATAGATAGGTTGGTAGTAGGTAAGTACATTCTCTTTTTCAAAAGCCTCACGAATGCGTCCACTCCAAAGAGAGTTTGCATGAATGGTTCGAACAATATTGAGATCTTCACTGTAGGTAGAAGCGTTGTTCTTTCCATAGAGTCGTGCCTCTTTGAGGGCAAATTCTGCTTTTTGGATGATGTTGCCATCTTCATTTAGAACAACTCCAAGGCTGGCTGTAAGGTGGATCTTCTCCCCACTTGGGAGTTGGAACTCATGTTTTTGTATCTGCTCTTTGATATCTCGTATACATCGATCAACTATGTGTGGTTCATTTTCAAAACAGAGCAGGGCAAAAATATCTGACTGTAGATGAAAAACCTCCATCTTCTCTCCATAGCTATCTAGTAAAAATTGAGCAAAGGCACGAAGTACACCATCTCCATACTCAAAACCTTTATGGTCATTTAAAAGACTAAAATCATCAATATTGATAAGAATAAGAGATTTGTTGCCAATGGAGTCAACTCTCTCAAGCAGCTTCATTCTGTTTGGTAGCTGGGTTACCTCATTGGTTGTCATCTGTTTGTAGATGGCATCTCTGCTCTCTTTGAGCTCTTTAAACTGCGAGTACTGTTTAATGGCTGTTCGAATGACATTAAAGAGTTTGTGCTCATCAATCTCATCATACTCTTTGTAGTCATTGATGTCATACTTCTCTATGATCTCTTCTGCTGGCATAGAGATTGAGCGACTTGCTATGAGAATGATGCGGGTGAGCATATTTGCAAGATCATTGCGAATATAGTGAATGAGCTCTAGCTCTTGGCTAAAACTTTGCATGGCAATATCTATAAAAGTAACAGCTATATCGTGATGTTCTTGGAGGAGACTTTTGGCAGTTTGGGCATCTTTGGCGTGAAGAACGACAAGCTTTTTGTTTGTGATATAGATATTTTGTGCAGCTTTTTCTATAACGGAGTGGAGTCTGTCATTATTTTCAATGAGTAGAATTTTCCAGATTTTCTCTTGCATAAGAGATCCTTTAAAACTCGGATGTCTCCATTATAGCATATTTAATTTTCCATCCTTGAGTTCATATCTATCAGAGGCGAGGCGCTCAATCTCCTCTTTATCGTGACTAACCATGATAGTGGTCGTATCAAAGCGTTTGTGAAGCCTAAGCAGTTCATCTTGTAGTTTGTAGCGCATATCTGGGTCAAGTGCAGAGAGAGGCTCATCTAAAAGCAGTAGTTTTGGTCTGCGCATTAAGGCTCTGGCAATGGCTACTCGCTGCTTTTGTCCACCGCTGAGGTTTTTAGGGTAGCGTGAGGCAAGACCTTCAAGCTCCATCATATGTAGCAGTTCATCGGCTAGCTTTTCATCTTTTTGTACAAAGAGCAGGTGCTCTTTTACTGTCATATTTTCAAAGAGTGCATAGTCTTGAAAAACAAAACCAAGAGAGCGTTTTTGAATGGCTAGTTTTTTACCCTCATGCAGCCAAAACTCACCATTCACCTCTATAGAGCCACTTGCCTCTTCAAGCCCTGCTATGATTCTAAGAAGGGTACTCTTGCCACTGCCGCTTCTTCCTGTTATGGCAAGAAACTCCCCTTTTTGTATGGAGAGTCTAACATCAAGCTCAATAGTCCCATCGGCTCCTTGGAGCTCTTTTTGGATTGTGATGTTGACCATTAAAATCGTCTCCTTTTTTGCATTGCATTAAAGAAGTAGACACTCAGCAGCACTACAAATGAGAGTGCGAGCATAATAGCGCTGTAGATATGTGCCGTGCCATACTCCATGGTCTCAACCATCTCATAGATGGCAACTGAAGCCACTTTTGTCTCTCCTGGAATGCTTCCACCAACCATCAAAACAACACCAAACTCTCCCACAGTATGTGCAAAGGTGATAATAAGCGCTGTAAGCAGGGCTGGCTTCATATTTGGCAGAGCGACAAAAAAGAGTGTCTGGAGTCTGCTTTTGCCTGCAATATAGCTAGCTTCTATCATGTGTGGGTTGAGGGATTCAAAACCGTTTTGCAGTGGTTGTACCATAAAAGGCAGGGAGTAAAAACAGCTCGCAACGACAAGTCCACTAAAGGAGAAGACAAGCTTGATGCCAAAGTGCTCCTCAAAAAAAGCACCAATGGCAGCATCAGGAGAGAGTGCCCACAAAAGATAAAAGCCAAGAACAGAGGGTGGCAGCACAATAGGAAGAGCTGTAAGCGTCTCTAAAAAAGGCTTGGCAAGTGAGCGTGTTTGTGAGAGGTACCACGCAAGGGGCAGTGCTATACAAAAGAGTATGAGTGTTGTAATGGCAGCGAGTTTAAATGAGAGAAAAAATGGTTCAAAACTCATTGGTAACCATACTTGTGTAGAATTTCTTGAGCCTCACGGCTAAAGAGGTACTCATAAAAAGCTTGTGCTGCTTTGTTGTTCTTTGCATGCGTGAGCAGCAGTGCTCCTTGCTCAATAGGTGTGTAGAGATTGCTAGGGACATCTATCCAGTTTCTGTTTTGTTCAAACTTTTGAAGCTCTGGTGCATAGAGTGCCGACTTTGCGATAAAGCCAAGATCACTTGCGTGAAGTGTATAGTTGAGTGTCTGGGCGATGGACTCTCCATAGATCAGTTTGTGTTGTATTTTTTGGTAGAGATGAGCATTCTGGAGTGCTTCAAGTGTTGCTTTTCCATAGGGTGCTGTCTTTGGATTTGCCATAGCGATGCGTTTGATACTACTTGCTTCTAAAATACTAAGACCTTTTGAGAACTCTCTAGGCTTTACACTTAGCAGAATCAACGAGCCTCGTGCATAGACCTTTGGCTCACGCAGCCCTTTTTTAAGCGTGTAGAGCTTTTGTGGGTAGAGAGTGTTTGCACTTAAAAAGATATCATAAGGAGCTGAGTGGAGTATCTGTGCTGCGAGTTTTCCGCTGCCTCCAATAGTTGTTGCGATATGTGCGTTTGGATGCCTTTTTTCAAAAGATGCGCTTAACTCTTTTATGGCAAAGCTGAGGTTTGCTGCAACGGCTATGTTGATAGTTGCCGCTTGTAAGAGAAGTGTCAATGAAAAAAAGAGAAAAAGTATTCGTAGCATAATCAACGACTCCTAAAAAAGATAGTTTAACTCAAAGCGTGCATCAAGATAATCACTCTTTTGTGAAGAGCTTGCTATAAAGTCTCTATACCCAAGGCGCACCTTATACTGAAAGTTCAGTAGTGATGGCAGGTTTTGAATAAGCGCAGCATAGTAGTAGAGACTCTGTGCTGTAGAGGACTTCATACTGTCTCCATCTATATAGAGCAGTGATGTCTGGATATAGGGTTTTTTGTATATCCCTTTTTGCTTTGCACCTTTTACTAACTCAATTCTATACGATTTTGTGTTTGCTTTCCAGTTGTAGATACCCATCGAGCGTGTGTAGCCACTTGTAGGAAAGCCTCTCCACGGTGTGACAAGATCGGCTTTGTTAAGAATGTTTGTATAGCCAAGGTTGAGTTTATAGTCTGAGAATTTGGCAACGACTCTTGCTGCAATCATATCTGCTTCAAGTGAGTCTGGATCTTTGTAGCTGGTATCACCATCTTCAAGCGGTGTTAGCGATGCACCGCCAACAGCTCCCGCACCATGATCAAACTGATGGATATAGCGCACACCCGGAGTGAGACTAAAGCCTTGCAAGTTGATCTTGTAGTTTGTCTCAAGCATAAGTTGTGAGAGTAGCTCTGGAATATGATAAGAAGAGAAGCTAAGGCTAAGGTCTTTTAAAGAGCGGTTTTTTCCCTCGAAAATTATCAGCGGTGCATCTGTTGGTTTACCTGCTTCTAGAAGTGCTGTGTATGTAAGCCCTTTGAGCATCACAGAGTCATCATTTTCACTCCATTGTGGATTGATCGCATTGGGAGCAGAGAGTGAGTCTCCTACCATAAAGAGTGCATGGCTCTCTTGGTGGTCACGCAGTTTTTGCTTTACAAGGTAGGCAAAGGTGAGCTTTGTCTGTGGTAGTTCAGCTGTTCTTGCAACAATCCCGTCAAAAGTATTTGGAATCATTTTGGTGTCATTTGATTTTGTGTAGAAGGTCTCTACAAGTTGTCTACCAACTCTTATCTCTGTTTTGTTGTAGCTATAGCCAATGTTTGCCTGACCCAAAACAGTCATATCATCTTTGCCACTGTTAATGTAGTCAAAACGGCTAAGGGTATCTTTTCCTGACTTAAAGAGTGTGGCATCATCAAGAGAGTGAAATGACTTGGTATAGTAAAAGGCAAGATCTGCATCAAAACCATAAAATCTGGCACTCTTAAGAAGAAGACTTCCACCTACGCCACTCATTAGCTGTGTTTGGTGGGTGTTGTCTTGATCTTCATAGATATAGTAGAAGTTATTGTTACGAAGTCTGCCATAAACATCTGCTTTTTGAAAAATATCTGTAAAGTTTGTTACATCTTCCCTTTGTGGAAAATAGAGCAGTTGAGAGTTACTCAGTAGTGCCTGCTTTACAAGAGAGTTTTGTGCATAAAGGTTGATGGTTATAAGTAAAAGAGAGAGAAGTAGCGTTTTGTTTGGCATAGATAGATCCTAAAATAAGAGAGTTTTAAAATGTTTTATTTTAGAATAATATTCTCTTTTAGATAAATATGGGATGAAAAAGCACTTTTATAACTCTTCAAAAGCTTTAAAAATACTTAAATTCAGTTAATTATAAGTTTATACAGCTATACTTCCACAACTAAAACAGATGTTTACTATGTAATCATTATAGATATTTGTTATAAATTCCTAAACGAAAGGTTCATGAATGAAATTTACTAAAATTGCAACTCCTGAACAAATCGATCAAAAATGGGTTTTGATTGATGCAGAAGGTAAAACTTTCGGTCGTTTAATCACAGAGGTAGCTACTATCCTTCGTGGTAAAAACAAACCATGTTTTACTCCTAATATTGACTGTGGTGATTATGTAGTAATCATCAACGCTTCTAAAGCAAAATTCAACGGTCTTGGTAAAATCGCTAACAAAGAGTATTTCTCTCACTCTGGTTACTTCGGTTCTACTAAGAGTGTTAAAATGACTGAGCTTTTAGAGAAAAACCCTGAGAAACTATACAAATTAGCAACTCGTGGTATGCTTCCTAAAACTAAGCTTGGTGCTAAAATGCTTAAAAAATTAAAAGTTTACGCTGGTGCTGAGCATCCTCACACAGCGCAACTAGCTAAGTAAGGAGTAATTACATGGCTGAAAAAATATACGCAACTGGTCGCCGTAAAGCGTCTGTAGCAAAAGTATGGTTGACTCCAGGTTCTGGTAAAATTACTGTAAATGGTCTCTCTTTAGACGCATGGTTAGGTGGACTTGAAGCGAAAAAACTTCGTGTTAAACAACCTTTAACTATCACTAAACAAGATGAAAATGTTGATATCGTAGCTACTACTACTGGTGGTGGTTTCGGTGGTCAAGCTGATGCACTTCGTCACGGAATCTCTCGTGCACTAGTAGCATTCAACCCTGAACTTAAAGCTGTTCTTAAACCTGAAGGTATGATGACTCGTGATGCACGTGTTGTTGAACGTAAGAAACCAGGTAAGAGAAAAGCACGTCGTTCTCGCCAGTTCTCAAAGCGTTAATCTTTTATCGTTTTGTCTCTTTTCAGAGTTTTTACTCTGGAAAGAACTTTTTCTACACTTCTAAACACCCCTTACAACAGATCATAATTATCTTCTTCTTATAAAGCTTTTGCTATCATAACAGCGAAATTTTAAAGGAATAAAATATGACATATAAAAACAAACTTTTATTTGCAGTACTCTTTGCAACTTCTTTAAGTGCAAATTCTGATGTAAATAGTTTCAGTGAGCTTTTTAGTGAAGGAAAAGCTTATGGTAATATCAAATACTACTACATTCAGACAGACAAAGATAAAAGCTACACAAACGAAGAGGATACATCTGCTAAAGCAAACTCTATAGGTGGGCAGGTAGGTTTTCATACTGCACGCTTAAAAGGTTTTAGTGCAGCAGCTACTTTTATGACAACAAATCCATTTTTAATCAGTGATGACCCTGCTAATGTAGATACATCTATTATCGCAAAAGATAATGGCGCACTTGGTGGTGATGCTACAGAAGGTTTTAGTGTTGTTGGTGAAGCATATATCTCATTTGACTACAGTGGATTTAATGCTACTTATGGTAGAAAAGTGATTAAAACACCATTGATGCATGCCAAAGAGGTAAGAATGTTACCTTCAGCATTTAACGGACTCTATACATCATATAGTATCAACCAAAACCAGAGTATAGGGCTTAGCTATATTACTGACTTCAAACAGAGAACATCAGATAGTTTTGTAAATGTAATAGAGCATGCTTTGGGTGAAAATACAAAAGAGATTATCGGTTCAGATAGTGGTTCAGTTGTCGTGGGTAATTATAAATACAGTGCAAAGCAGCTTAGTGTAAATCTCTATGACTACTATGCAAAAGATTTTTTAAACTCTATCTATCTAGATACACACTATGCTTATGACTACGGGAGTCTCAAGCTACAGTTTGGTGCGCAATATATCGATCAAAGAAGTATAGGAAATGCGGACAGAAATCTTGCAGAGACTACATCACTGACAAACGGACAGACGATAGAGGCAAAAGCATTTGGTGTTATGGCAAAAGGAACACTTGCTTACGGAACATTGACAATGGCATACTCAAAAGTATTAACGAATGACTCAAAGCATGACTCTTTGGTACTTCCGTGGGATGGAACTCCACTCTTTACAAATATGATAACATCAAATGACCTTTTTCAGTCACTTTATGGCAACGGGCTCAAGTCTGACAGTATCTATATTGGTGGATCAGAGGCTCTAAAAGTTGCATATACGCAGCGTTTTGATGGCTTAGGGCTCAAAGGTCTCTCTCTTACTGCCGCTGCGATGCGTACAGATAATGCTAAATTTAGCAAGGGTGCACAGTATGACTACAATGCTGTACTTGCATACAAATATAACAAATCACTCTCTTTGGCACTCAAAGGTATCTGGGTTGAGAATAACTCTGCTGCAGATATCAATGGTGTAGTAACACAGTTAAAAGAACTCGACCAGTATAGAGTGATTGCAAACTACAAGTTTTAGCATTAATGAAAATTTTTATATAATACCCTCAAAAAAGAGGGTATTGTTTTTATGAGAGCAGTTTTTTTACTTTTACTTCTACTTCTCTCTTTAGATGCAAGCAGACTAGAGCTGGCAACCTCTGCTAACCCCTCAAGACTCAACCCTCTCTTGGCAACAGACTCCTCCTCTTCTGAAATTACAGGTTTTTTGTTTAACGGACTTGTCAAGTATGACAAAGATAACAAAGTCATTATTGGAGATTTGGCTAAGAGTTATGAATTTAGAGATGATAAGACTCTGATTTTTCATCTTCGTCAGGGAGTAAAGTGGCATGATGGCAAAGAGTTTAGTGCTGCTGATGTCCTCTTTACTTTTAAAACACTCACTTCAGACAAAGTTGTCTCTCCTTATGCTTCTGCTTTTCGTTTTGTCAAAGATGTGAAGATCTTAGATGCCTATACTATAGAAATTGATTATAAAAAACCCTACTTTAAAGCTCTAGAGACATGGATGATGGGTATTTTACCTGAGCATATTTTAAAAGATGAGAAGAACCTTATGCAGTCATCTTTTAACACCCATCCAATAGGTACAGGTCCATACAGACTTACGCAGCTGGAGTTTTCAAAAAATATTGAGCTTACTGCTTTTGATGAGTACTTTGAGGGGCGTCCTAAAATAGACAAGATAGTCTTTCATGTTATAGCTGACCCAATGACGCGGCTTTTGATGCTTAAAAATGGAGAGCTTGATCTTGGAAGCATAGAGCCGCTAGTTATGGAGCGACAGCTCAAAAGTGATTTTTTTGAGAAGTTTAATATCTATGAGAAGATCTCGCTTTCTTATACCTATCTTGGGTTTAACCTCAGAAAAGAGAAGTTTTCTGACCCTCGCGTGAGAGAGGCTCTCTCTTTGGCGATCAATCGTCAAGAGTTGGTAGATATACTCTTTTTTAAACATGCAAAGGTCTGTACGGGGCCATTTTTGCCTGGGAGTGCTGCATTTAACCCTAATGTAAAAGCTCCCACACAAGATATAGCGCGTGCGCGCAAGCTTTTGCGTGAGGCAGGCTATGATGAGCAGCACCCTTTTGTCTTTGAGATAGCAACATCCAACTCAAGCTCCATTCGCCCCTATGCGGCAGAGATACTACAGTATCAACTCAAAAAAGCAGGGGTTATTGTCAAACTGCGCGTTATGGAGTGGCAGGCATTTTTAAATATGGTCGTCTTCCCGCATAAGTTTGATGCGGTACTGCTTGGATGGGGACTCTCACCTACACCTGACCCTTACCTCTTTTGGCACAGTGAGAGTGACAAGCCAGGGGGCTTTAACCTTGTAGGCTACCATAACCCTACAATAGATAAACTCATAGAGAAGTCGCAATCTATGATAGATACAAAAGAGCTGGCAAAAATATGGCAGGAGATCTTTGCTATTATTGTAAAAGATAATCCTTACCTCTTTTTATATATACCAAACTCTATAACAGCGGTAAATAAAGATATACATCCAATTAAACCAGCCCTTGGCGGTATTTGGCACAACTACATACAATGGGAGAAAGAGTGATAATACTTTTTGATTTAGATGGAACACTCATAGACTCAACAGAGGCTATTTTAGAGTGTTTTCATAAGGCATTTGATTTTTACAACTATCCACATCCTAGTGATGCAGAGATAAAGGCACTTATAGGACATCCGCTTGATGTAATGTTTGCACGACTTGGTGTCCAAGAGGATAGAGTGTGGGATTTTGTAACAGTCTATAAAGAGAACTACAGAGAGATATCTACACTTAAAACTAAGCTGCTCCCTCACGCAAAAGAGGCAGTAGAGCTGGCTGCAACATTTGCAGAGCTGGGGATAGTTACGACAAAAACAGGGAAGTACTCAGAGATACTGATGGAGCACTTTGGACTTATGCAGCACTTTAAAGTACTTATAGGCAGAGAGCATGTAGAGCATCCAAAACCTCACGCAGAGCCAATCTTAAAAGCACTCGAAGCCTTTAGTGAGTTTTCCAAAAAAGATGTCTGGATGATAGGTGATACAGAGCTTGATCTTATATCTGCAGATGCAGCCGGAGTAAATTCTATTGGAGTTTTAAGTGGTTATGGAACAAAAGAGAAGCTTGTTCAATTTAGTGATGTTATTTTCGGTGATGCATATGAGGCAGTAATCTGGTTAAAAGGTAGAGATTTATCACAATCATAACTTACTCACTTATGTATATCTTATTATCAAGCTATATTTAAGTGGCGGTTGCCTAAAATACTGATAAATAGATATTGAGAGAAAAAGAGAAACTTTTCTTGACACAAAAGAAGGAGAATTTATGCTAGAAATCAGATGGCATAGTCGTGCTGGTCAAGGTGCTGTTACAGGTGCTAAAGGTTTAGCAGACGTTATTTCTACAACTGGTAAGCATGTTCAGGCATTCGCATTTTACGGTTCTGCAAAGCGTGGAGCTGCTATGACAGCGTATAATCGTGTTGATGATAAAATTATTATGAACCATGAAAAATATATGGAACCAGACTATGTCTTTGTAATCGATCCAGCATTAGTATATACATCTGATGTTACTATCAACCACAAAGATACTACAAAGTATATTATTACGACGCATATGACAAAAGATGAACTCATTGCATCTCAGCCAAAACTTGAAGGCAAGGAAGTATATACAGTAGACTGTATCAAAATTGCTCAAGAGACTATTGGTCGTCCTATTCCAAACACACCAATGCTTGGTGCATTTATGAAAGTTTCTGGAATGTATGATATCGAGTTTTTTAAAGAGAGCATGAAAAGAATTCTTGCAAAACTACCACAAAAAATTATCGATGCAAATATGATCGCTATTCAGCGCGCATATGATGAAGTGAAATAAGGAGCTGATGATGGCAAATACAGGTTGGGATGAATTTGAAATTGGAGCAATGCTCCGTACTTTTGATGAGCCGATAGAAAATATCGCAGGGACACTACAAGAAGATCGTCCATATTCAGAAAACAGCTCTTTTCGCGCTAGTGTAGCTGACTGGAGAATTGAGAAGCCGGTTTTTAATAAAGACTATTGTATTGATTGTCAATTTTGTTGGGTTTATTGTCCGGATATCTCTATTATCTCTAGAGATAAAAAGATGATCGGTATCGATATGGACCACTGTAAAGGGTGTGCTATCTGTGTTGAGGTTTGTCCTACAAATCCAAAATCATTATTGATGTTTGAAGAGAAAGCAGATGAAGAGGAGGCTATTGCAAACTGGCCTACTAAAGAAGAAGAGGAGAAATAGATGGCATTTGATAAAATGGAATTAAGAGATGTAGAAGTTTGGGATGGAAACTTCGCAGCTGCACAGGCAATGAGACAGTGTCAAATTGATGTTGTTGCTGCATACCCAATTACTCCATCAACTCCTATCGTTGAAGGTTATGCTAAGTTCTTGGCTGACGGATATGTTGAAGGTGAGTTTGTAATGGTTGAGTCTGAACACGCTGCAATGAGTGGCTGTATCGGTGCTGCTGCTGCTGGTGGTCGTGTTGCAACTGCAACTTCTTCACAAGGTTTTGCACTTATGGTTGAGACACTTTATCAGGCATCTGGTATGCGTCTTCCAATCGTTCTTAATGTAGTAAACCGTGCACTTGCTGCTCCACTAAATGTAAATGGTGACCACTCAGATATGTACCTTGGTCGTGACTCTGGTTGGATTCAGTTTGATGCTTACTGCCCACAAGATGCATATGACTTAAACTTCATCGCATTTAAAGTTGCAGAGGATCATGATGTAAGACTTCCAGCTATGGTTCACCAAGATGGTTTCATGACTTCTCATACGGCTCAGGGTGTACATACATTAGATGATGATACAGCTTACGGTTTTGTTGGTGACTTTAAACCAATGAACGATATGCTTGACTTTGAAAACCCAGTAACACACGGTGTTCAGACTGAAGAAGATTGGCACTTTGAGCATAAAGCTCGTCAACACAATGACCTGATGACAAAAGTTCTTCCTAAAATTCAAGATGCATTTGATGAGTTTGAAAAACTTACAGGTCGTAAAT
>Ga0256843_1002730_pt1 | contig 12693 bp, 12 predicted proteins | sample AlvinellametaG_FD_191572 | JGI IMG/M metagenome (GOLD analysis project Ga0256843, IMG submission 191572) | Pompeii worm associated microbial communities from hydrothermal vent at the East Pacific Rise, Pacific Ocean - Alvinella | ecosystem: Host-associated > Annelida > Integument > Unclassified ... | reverse complement strand
GACTCTGCCATATCCCGGCATGACCCCGGCGGTACTGGGACGGGCTCAATGCATGTCTGGCTTCGTCCTTGACCGATTGGGGCAGGAGATAGACGAAACTGCGTTTAATCTGTTTGATGATGTCAGGGTAGCTATCAGGATCATCAGGGGTGATGATCATGTGGAGATGATCGGGCAATATCACGATAGCATCGATATGATACGCATAACGCTCCTTGCTTTTGCGAAAAGCTTCACGAAGCAGATCAATGTGTTCGACCAGGAGAGGTTTGCGCCGATACGTTACCAGCGTCAGATAATAGCTGTGTCCCGGGAGGAATAATCGTCGGTATTTCATAGGAGTATTGTAGAATATTTTTCAACTAAAATGGAAAAATATGTCACATTGTCATATTTTTTGGACAATGCGTACCCGGAAACATGTTACCCCGCGTCAAATCGGCGATATTTTGGGCGATATGGATGTCGGAAATATAATCGGCACACCTCCCAAAAACATCCCAGCCCCGCGTAGGTCGGAAACGTTGTTTCCGACGATCCCGGACGATGGAGCATAGATGATGGTTTTGTACGGGATTGCGGTACGAGCGAATATTGCGGGCGAAATAATCGTGGACGGTAATTGAAATGTCCATTGTCGTAATCGGCGATTACGACCTACGCGAAATGGATCCAGTCGCATCGCCTATCCAAAAAAGATATCCCAACCCGCGTAGGTCGGAAACGTTGTTTCCGACAATCCCCGGACGGTGTAACGTGCATGATGGTTTTGTGCAGGATCGTGGTGCGCATGAATATTGCGGGCGAAATGATCGTGGGCGGGAATCGGAATGTCCATTGTCGTAATCGACGATTACGACCTACGCGAAATGCATCCAATCGTCCGTATTTTGGATCATGTAAACAATGAATATATTCTTGATATAATACCCCCATGAAAACAAAAAAGATCGACCTCCACAACCACACCGTCCGCTGCAACCACGCCGAAGGCACCGTCGAATCCTACATCGAACGCGCCATCGATCTGGGCATCGACATCTACGGCTTCAGCGAACACGCGCCGATGGATTTCGACGAGGGGTATCGTGTCTCCTTCGAGGAGATGAAAGCATACGAAACCGACATCCTCAGGGCCAGAGAAACCTACGCTGACCGCATCGATATCCGACTGGGCTATGAAGTGGACTGGCTCCCCGGGCATATGGATGAGCGGGTACTGAACGCCGGGGTGGACTTCCTCATCGGATCGGTCCATTTCATCGACAAATGGGGCTTTGACAACCCCGAGTTCATCGGGGAGTGGCACGAGAGAGATGTCGATACGGTATGGCGGAACTACTTCGAAGCGGTCACGGCGATGGTCCGCTCGGGCCATTTCGACATCGTGGGGCACCTCGATCTGATCAAGCTCTTCGGCGACTGGCCCACCACCGATGTGCGCGCGCTGGCCCGCCCCGCGCTCGAAGCGATCGCCCGCAGCGGCATGGTGCTGGAGATCAACACCGCCGGGCTGCGCAAACCCGTCGGCGAGCTCTACCCGGCCCGCCCGCTGCTGGAAGAGGCCCATGCGCTCAAGATCCCCGTCACCTTCGGCTCCGACGCCCACGCGCCCGGGCAGGTGGGAGCGGGTCTGGAAGAGGCCTATGCGCTGGCGCGTGCCGTTGGCTACACCGAAGCTGTTACCTTTCAGAACCGTCAACCCCAAATGATCAAATTTTAATCACCCCATCTCAGCTTCTTCAAAAAAATACGGCTATAATGTACGGATAAATTTCAAACAGGAGAAAAGAGACATGGGAAAATTTGTCAACAACCTTTCCGAATTCAAGACCTACTGCGCCGACAACGAAGTGGAGTTCGTCGACTTCCGCTTTACCGATATCAAAGGGGCGTGGCACCACATCACCTACAAATACAGTGCCATCAATGATGAGATGCTCGAGAACGGCCTGCCGTTCGATGGAAGTTCCATCGAGAACTGGCAGCCGATCAACGAATCGGACATGCTCCTCAAGCCCGACGTTCCCACCGCGTTCCTCGATCCGTTCACCGCGGACCCCACCGTGATCGTCATCTGTGACGTCTACGACATCTACAAGAACGAGCTCTACGCCAAGTGCCCCCGCTCCATCGCCAAAAAAGCGCTCAAGTACCTCGAAGAGCAGGGGATCGGTGACGCCGCCTACTTCGGACCGGAGAACGAGTTCTTCATCTTCGACGATGTCAAGATCGTCGATGCGGACAACCACCAGTCGTTCAAAGTCGAGTCCGACGAGGGTCACTGGGCCGATGCCGAGGATTACGGCGAGTACGGCAACATGGGTCACCGCCCCCGCATTAAGGGTGGCTACTTCCCCGTCATGCCGACCGACTCGATGGTCGATCTGCGTGCCGAGATGATGCAGGTACTCGAAGAGGTCGGCCTCGAAGTGGTCCTGGGTCACCACGAAGTCGCCCAGGCACAGGGAGAGATCGGGATCGTCTTCGGTGACATCATCACCGCGGCGGACAACGTCCAGAAGTACAAGTACGTCGTCAAGATGGTCGCCCACCTCAACGGCAAGACAGCCACCTTCATGCCCAAGCCGATCTACAACGACAACGGAAACGGTATGCACGTCCACCAGTCCCTCTGGAAAGACGGCAAAAACCTCTTCTACAAAGAGGGTGAATACGCCAACCTCTCCAAGACAGCACTCGATTACCTCAGCGGTATCTTCAAGCACAAAGAGGCCGTCGCCGCCTTCACCAACGCATCGACCAACTCTTACAAGCGCCTGCTCCCCGGTTTCGAAGCGCCCCGTATCCTCACCTACTCGGCCAAAAACCGCTCGGCTGCGTGCCGGATCCCCTACGGTGCCGGAGAGAAATCGACCCGCATCGAGACCCGCTTCCCCGACTCAACCGCCTGCCCCTACCTGGCGTTCACCACGCTGATGATGGCCGGGATCGACGGGATCAAAAAGGGCGGCTACGAGCTGGTCGGACCGGTCAACGAAGACCTCTTCGAGTGGAGCCGTGACGAGCTCAAAGAGCGCGGCATCCCCGAGCTTCCCAACTCCTTCCGCGAAGCACTCGAGGGCCTCGAAGGCGACCACGACTTCCTCCTGCCGGTCATGAACGAGGAGTTCATCTCCACCTACATCGACTACCAGTTCGAGCGCCACGTCGTACCCGTCGAGGGACGCCCCACCGCCTACGAGTACATCTCTACCTACTCCTGCTAACTATCCACTCCGGGGATCTTTCCCCGGAGCCCATCTCTAACCACCCGTTTCGTTTCGCTACACAATGTATCTATCCCCAACTCCACAATTCTTTGCCAGTATATTTGTGACAAGCGTGTGATACAATCGTCATTACTTTGCTCTCAAAAGGATATCTCCCATGCGTACAACATCTTTAATAGCGATATTAAGTGCATCCGTTCTGTTTACCGGCTGCGAATCGACCAAAGAAGAGGTCGTCGCCAAACAGTACAACCTGATCGTTCACAATGTCAGTTCCATGGCATGCAGTTTTCTGGTCATGGATACCATCGAAAAAGAATATGAGATCGAAGGGGTACTCTACCATGAGGATGCTAACGGAGTCACCTGTGCCGACTACAACCATACTGACGGGGATACGTGTAAAGTGGTCGATGCGCGTGAGGAGCTGGGAGAGGATCACTCCGGTATCGGTGACCGTTCCTGCATACTCGCTTCGGATAAAAAACCGGGCAAAAATTTCCGCTATATCGAATCGGTTGAAACCCAGAGCGACCAGCTCTCTTCTGATTGATCCCTGATCATGTCCCGGTTTCTACCGGGGCCTTCTCCCGATATTCCTCAACCTGCGGTTTCAGCGCAGCCGATTGTTCACATACCGTATCGTCAGGAAAAGCCCTACCGATACCAGGATCATCGCCGCGGCTACCGGTGCGGAGTACTTGAGCCCGTAGCTGTTGAAACGGTCATAGATAAGGACCGGGGCTACCATCGGATGGTAAGCGATGATCACCACTGCGCCAAACTCCCCCAGCCCCCGGCTCCACATCATCAGCGCACCGTTGATGATGTCGTTGCGGGCATTGGGCAGGGCGATCGTCCAGAACGCGGCAAAAGGACCCGCCCCCAGGGTCCGGGCGACCCCCTCCAGACGGGGATCGACCTTGCGAAACCCCTCTTTGGCCCCGTTAATGAGGAACGGGGCCGAGAGGAACATCATCGCCGCGATGATCCCGGTGGTGGTGTCGATCAGCTCCAGCCCCATCCGCTCCAGCCACCCGGCGATCCAACCGTTCCCGAAGGCCACCAGCAGGGCGATCCCCGCCGCAGTATGGGGGACCATCACCGGGATATCGAGCAGCGACTCCAGCAGGGACCGGCCCGGAAAATCGTACCGGGCGATCAGGTAGGCCAGCGGGATCCCGGTCACCGCCACCAGCACCACCGCCGCCAGCGCCGTCCAGAGCGTCAGTCCGATGCTTGAAAGCACCTCCTGATCGCTCAGCGCACTCCCCAGCCCCTTCAGGCCGACCCCCCACAGCAGCTGCATCAGCGGCACCAGCAAAAAGAGCACCACCAGCGATCCCAGCAACACGAACAACAGCACAAACCCCCGATCCCGTCTCATACGCTCACCACATCCTCATCTTTGATACACAGATAGCAGGCCACCCCCTCGGCCAGACCCAGCTTTCGGTACATGTTCTTGGGTACTTTGGCAAAGACCCGCACCTCGCCTACTTTGGCAAAGACTTTGTAGTGATCGGCGATCCCGATCACCTCGTCGATCGTACACGCCAGGCAGTGCTCCCCCTCCACTCTCTTGCGGGAGAAAAGGATCGCATTGGGATCGACGGTGAAGTACCCTTCGCTCCCCTCCTCCAGTATGGTGCGTGGGAGGATGTTCTTAAAGCCCAGAAAGCGTGCCACTTCCATGTTCGCCGGATGGTTGAGCACCGTATGGCTTTCCCCGACCTGCAGCAGTCTCCCGTCAAGCACCACCGCGATCTCATCGGCCAGTGTGGCGGCCTCTTTGAAGTTGTGCGTGACGTGGATAATGGTGGTATCGTAGCGGGGAATGAGGTCTTTGAGGGACTTCATGATGGCGTTCTTGAACGTCGGATCGACCGCGCTGAGCGGTTCATCAAGCAGCAGCAGCCGGGGGCGGGAGTAGATAGCCCGCGCCAGCGCGACCCGCTGTTTCTCGCCGCCGCTGAGGTTCGTGATCCGGCGATCGAGCAGGCCACCGATCCGCAGGAACCCCACCACATCCTCGAACAGCGCATCGGCCCCCTCGATCGTACGGTAGCGACTGGAGTAGCGAATGTTCTCCCGAACACTCAGGTTGGGAAAAAGCGCAAAATCCTGATAAACAAACCCAAAGCCCCGTCGCTCCGGCGGCAGATCGGTGATCGCCTCATCCCCCCAATAGATCGCTCCCTCGATCGCCTGAAGCCCGGCGATCGACTCAAGCAGCATCGTCTTGCCGCTGCCGGTCTTGCCGAGGATCACGCAGTAGCTGCTGGTATCGACCTCCAGAGAAATGGGTCCGAGCGTAAAATCCCCCCGGGTGACGCGCAGCTCCTCGATCCGCAGCATCGGTCTTTACTTTAGGATGGACGCATCACCGGTGATGACCGGCGGATCGATCACCCCCTGGCCGTTCTTTTTCATGATCGTCTGCCCCTCGGGCGAGAGGACGAACCGCACGAACGCCACCGCCCCGTCCCGGTTGCGCGGCAGTCCTTTGGCCCTGTTCTCCACGACGGTGATGCCGTAGACCATCGGGGCCCCTTTCTTGGTGATGTAAGTGCCCGGCTTTTTGCCGGTGATCTTGAACGTCGCCTGCGCGTAGAAGTCGCTGTAGGTCTTGTCCCCCAGACTCACCTGCGGCGGGAGCGTGACGTAGCGCAACCCGTGCTGGGCGGCGACGGAGCGGTAGATGTAGAGATAGTCGTATGCGCCCGCTTCAAGCAGGCCGAGCAGATCGGTCTCTTTGGGGCGGACGATCACTTTGGCTTTGTTCTCCTCCCCGTTGGTATAGCTCTCGCCGTAGCCCATAAGCTTGTCGTAAAAACCGGGGATCTTGTAGTATGTTTCCGCCAGTTTGGTCACCAGGATACTGCGGTAGCCGCACGGATCGAGGTTGGGGTTGGAGTGGCCCACTTTCACCCCGTCACGCAGAAAGATCTCCGGCCAGTTGGTGGCGTTGATCTCCTCGGCGTATTTGGACTTTTCGGTGTACGCGATCGCCATCTCGTTGGTCGCGAACTGCGCGTTGAACTTCGCGTAGTCGGGGATCAGCAGGTTGTCGATCACCTTGTACGCCGCGCTGGCCATCACATCGGCCGGTTTGCCGATATCGGTGATCTTGCGCGCGCACGCCCGGCTGCCCGCGGCCTCGCGCACCAGATCGTACTGCGGGTACTTCGCCTCGAAGGCCTTCTCCATCTCCCCGAACGGCACCGAAAGGCTCCCGGCATGGAAGACCACCACCTTCTCTTTGGCCCATCCGGCCAGACCCAACAAAACAACCGCCAACACCACTTTCCTCATCCGGACTCCTTTTTATGGGCTGTATCACTAATATGCAAAATATGCATATTAGTTGCCGTCACTGTATCGCAATCAAGATTAAACCAATATAAAATCAACGGTTTTGGGTATCTTTCCGGCTTCGGGCCGTCAAAAAAAGCTGCTTGAACTGCGCGTCGGCGTACGTTTCGATCCGCTCCTGCATTTGCCGGTAGTGTGTGATGAACTCCCGGGCGATCGGGGTCAGTCGGGTGCCGCTGTCGCGGCCCGATCCTTTGCGGGTGATGAGGATCTCATCGTCGAGGTTCTCCTGAAGGGTCTTGATGTGGTTCCACGCTTTTTTGTAGCTCATCCCCATCGCTTCGGCCGCTTTGGCGATGGAGCCCAGCGCATCGATCCGCTCCAGGATGTCGATCTTCCCTTTGCTCAGCACCAGCTCCTCATCGCGGTTCTCGATCCAGCTTTTGGTCTTGAGGTAGAGCTTGGTCTTGCGCCGCTGCCCGAAACACCCCAGCGCGCAGTGGGTCACCTCCATCCGACCGGCCAGCAGGGTCCCCCGCACCGTATCGAACCCGACCTGTTGGGCGATGGCCATCGCATCGGCACAGGTGATCCGCTCCCGGGAACCTGCCCGCTCCACAAGCTGCTGCCAGACAGCCTCATCGAACTCCCCCTCTTTCAACGACCCGAACTGCCCCAGCAGACAGTCGCTGATGCGGATCGCTTCGGTCTGGGCGATCGCGCCGACCTCAGCAAGGGGCAGCGCATACTCCTGCGCCATTTGCATCGCATTCTGGCAACTGAGCTTTCCGTTTTCAGACAGATAGGTGTGGACGATCTGGGACATGATGGGGACTTTGTTTTTGTGCTATTATAGCGAAGATCGGCAGTGAGATTTCTCAGGATGTTCTGTGGTTTTGGATCTGTAGGGGCAATCCCTTGTGGTTGCCCCTGTTTTCAGGCACTCTCTCCATTCATGGGCGACCATAGGAGCGATTTGTCAACCTTTTAGCGGTTGCTCACCCCGTTGCTCTCTGCCATCGCCATCGGGGCCATCGGGACCACCCGGATCGTCTCTCCGGCTTCAGCACCGCTGCGCTCTTCGCCGAAGACCGCGACGGCGTTGGACTCCATCAGAGGGGTGAGCATCCCTGAGCCGTACTTGTTGTTGCGGGTGACGTGGAAGCGGCCGTCACGGAGTGTTCCCAGGACGAGATTGGTGCGGCCGGGGCGGGCTTTGAATGGGACTGCATTTTCGGCATGGACGAAGGGGTGATACCAGGCTGAGGCTCCCTGAAGCTTGAACAGGACCGGGATCGAGAGGAGGTGGATGTTGACCATGGCCGTGAGGGGATTGCCCGGCATCGCCATGACGAAGGTGCTGCCCATCATCCCCATCATCGCCGGGCGGCCCGGCTTGACATTGACCCCGTGGAAGATCGGCTCCATCCCGTTGCGTTCGAACGCTTCGTAGAGGAAGTCGGCATCCCCCATACTGATCCCGCCGGTGGAGATGACCACATCGTACCCCTTCAGATCGGCGATGAACGCCACCGTCGCCTCCAGACTGTCGGGGATCGATCCGGCATAGGTAGGTGCGAAGCCGTACGTGGAGAGCAGCGCCGTGATCCCGAAGGCGTTGGCGTTGTAGATCTCATCCTCAGTGCTGCTCTCCCACGGCTCCCGGATCTCATCGCCGGTGGAGACCACCGCGATCCGCAGCGGCGTGTAGGCCGTCACGGCGACGATCCCCTGTGCCGAGAGCATCGCGATGTGTGACGCCTCCAGCCGCACACCGGCGGGGAAGAGGGCGCTCCCCTCCCGCTGCTCTTCGCCCCGCAGGCGGATGTTGTTGCCCGGTTTGAGATTTTCCGGCAGGGTCACATGGGTCTGGGTCACCTCCGGGCAGTTCTCGATGGGGACCACCGTCTCCACCCCCGGCGGCACCTGCGCGCCGGTCATGATCCGCCACGCCTCCCCCGGCCGGAGCGGCTGCCGGGGCGGGATATCCCCGGCGTAGATCGTCCCGATGACCCGCACACGCTTTCCGGCGTCTGCCGTGCGTACCGCAAACCCGTCCATCGCCGAGTTGTCGAAAGCGGGCATGTTCTTGCGGCAGATCACCTCATGGGCGATCACCCGCCCCAGTGCCCGGTCGATCATCACCGTCTCTTTGCGGCGAAGAGGTACCGCCGCGCTCAAAGCCATCTCCAGCGCTTCGTCAAAACCGTATACGTCCAGTTGGGTCATGGGTCACTCCTGTGTTATGCGTTGATCGTGGGTGTAGATGTTCATGCTGTTTTTGCGCGCGAATCCCACAAGGGTCAGGCCGAATTTCTCCGCGATCCGTACCCCCAGACAGGTGGAGGCGGTGCGGGAGACAACGATAGGGATAGCGTGCATCACCGCTTTGGCCACCATCTCCGACGAGAGCCGGCCGCTCACAAAAAGCGCGCTGCGGGTGGTATCGGCCCCGGCGAGGCGGGCCTTGCCGATCGCCTTGTCGACGGTGTTGTGCTGGGCGATGTCCTCGGCGATGAAGGTTTCGCCGCTCTCCAGCAGCAGCATCGCCGTGTGGACCGATCCGGTCTGGCGGTAAAGCCGACAATGCGCCTCGAAACCGTTCATCTCTTCGCTGATCCGCGCCGCCGGGAGCGCGAAATCGACCCGGTTGACCTGCGCGGCGATCGTGTCGGGATCGATGTTGGCCGTTTTGCTCCGGCCGCATCCGCTGATGACGACCCCTTCGGCGTTGAGTTTGTCTGCCGCGGCGGTATCGATGGTCCCCCGCAGATCGACCTGCGCCCCATCTTCCCCCAGCGCGATCGCCTCGATGTCGCTCACATCGGCCAGGATGTTCTCGCTCATCAGATACCCCACCGCAAGGGCCTCCTGATCGACCGGCGTGGCCATGAGCGCGGCCACCGGCTCTCCATTGACAGCGATGGAGAGTTTGATCTCCCGTATCAGGATATCCTCGAAGGGCTCTTTGCGCCCCTGACGTACGCGTGTGATCGTAAACGGCTGTACCGGCTCCATGTTCGCCTCCCCGATAGGTTACTGGCGCTAATCATGCCATACCTTTGATAGCAATCAGATGAATTCGGACTCTTTTTGTCCGCTTAAAGCGCCATTTTTTCGTTATTCTGATGTAACATCTTTCTGTTATAATTTTCCCATGCGATGACCTCATTATCCGCATAACGCTCATTCAAAAGGAGAAAAAATGTCTGACAAGATCTATCGCGTAAACATGAACGACCTCAGCCACAGCATCGAGGAGGTGCCTCAGGAGTGGCTGGGTCTGGGAGGACGGGGACTCACCTCGACCATCGTCTCGACCGAAGTGGACCCCGAGTGTCACCCGCTGGGGCCCAACAACAAGATGGTCTTCGCCCCCGGGCTGCTCTCCGGGACCGCCGCGGCCAACAGCGGACGGACCTCACTGGGAGCCAAAAGCCCGCTTACCGGCGGGATCAAGGAGAGCAACTCGGGCGGAACGAGTGCCGGCATCATGGCCAAGCTCGGCGTCAAGGCTCTCATCATCGAAGGGGTACCCGAAGATGACGAGACCTTCTACCATATCCATGTGACCAAGGACAACATCGAGATCGAGCCCATCCCGGAACTGGTGGGCAAAGAGAACTTCGAGGTCCTCGATACGATGATGGAGCGCTACGGCAAGAAAGTCGCCGTCTTCAGTATCGGGACCCCCGGTGAGCAGAAGATGCTCATCTCCAACATCTCGGTCAAAGACCCGCAGGGGAAACTCCGGAGTCTGGGACGCGGCGGTCTGGGTGCGGTCATGGGATCGAAAAAGATCAAAGTGATCACCATCGACGCCAGCGGAGCGGAGAAGACCCCCATGGCCGATCCGGAGAAGTTCCGCGCCGCCAACAAAGCCTTCACCAAAGCGCTCAAAGAGAACCCCATCAGTGGTGAGGGACTGCCCGCCTACGGGACCGATATCCTCATCAACATCATCAACGAAGCGGGCGGTCTGCCCTCGCTGAACTTCCGCTACGGTACCTCGGACAACGCCGAGGAGATCTCCGGCGAGCATGTCGCCGAGCTGATCCAGGAGCGAGGCGGGAAAACCACTCACGGCTGCCACGCCGGATGTGTCATCCAGTGTTCACAGGTCTACAACGACAAAGACGGCAACTACGTCACTTCGGGATTTGAGTATGAGATGATCTGGGCGTTCGGGGCCAACTACGGCATCGACAACATCGACGACATCGCCGAGATCGACCACATCATGGACGACATCGGGGTCGACGCGATCGAGACCGGTGTGACCTTCGGTGTCGCGGCCGAGGGGGGCCTGCTCAAATTCGGCGATGCCGAAGCGGTCAAGAACATCCTGCGCAACGAGATCCCCAATGGCACCCCGCTGGGACGCATCATCGGAAGCGGTACCGGCAACGTCGGTAAGCTCTACGGAGTGGTGCGCGTTCCGGTGGTCAAGAACCAGGCGATCCCGGCCTACGAGCCCCGCGCCATCAAAGGACAGGGAATCACCTACGTCACCACCCCGATGGGCGCCGACCACACCGCCGGATACGCCGTGGCCACCAACATCCTCAACAGCGGCGGCCACATCGATCCGCTCCAGAAAGAGGGTCAGGTGGAGCTCTCCCGCAACCTCCAGATCGCCTCGGCCGCGATCGACAGTACCGGTATGTGTATCTTTGTCGCCTTCCCGGCACTCGATGACCCCAACTGCCTGCCCGCGCTCATCGACATGATCAACGCACGCTTCGGTGCCGAACTGACCGCGGATGACGTGACCAACCTCGGCAAGAACATCCTCAAGATGGAGCATGAGTTCAACCTCAAAGCGGGTCTGACCAGCGCCGATGACCGCATCCCCGAGTTCATGAAGTACGAGCCGCTACCGCCGCACAACGTGGTCTGGGACTTCACCAACGAAGAGATCGACTCGTTCTGGAACTTCTAATGGCCGACATCACCGTCACCGTCAAGCTCTTCGCGCAGTACCGCGAAGGGCATTTCAAGATCGAAGAGCGGCGTTACCCCGAAGGGGTGACCGTCGAGGATATCATCGCCGAGACGGGGATCCCGGTCGACCGCTTCCCCATCGGAGTCATGATCGTCAACGGCCGTCACGTCGACGGGGACCATCCGCTGCAGGATGGCGACACGCTGGCGCTTTTCCCCAAGGTAGGCGGAGGCTGATCGCCATGACCATTACGCTCAACGCGTTTTCGTTCGCCAGAGCAACCCTGCGCGAACGGAACATCCCCTGCATCAATGCCCCCTATGTTCTCGACGACGGCCAAAGCGCGCACGATCTGATCGACCGCCTCGGCTTCGCGCCCAAAGAGATCGAGGGAGTATTTGTCAACGGCAGGATCGTCCCCAAAAGCACCCGCCTGCACGACGGGGACCGCGTCGCACTGCTGCCGCCGGGGACCCCCGGCTCATACCGGCTGATCCTGGGGATCAAGGCGATGAACGACCAAGGAGACACCCCTGAATGATCTGACCAAAGCACTCACCACCCACGCCATTGATGGGCTCCTGCCGTTTGAAGCACAAAGTTTGCTTGCCGATAGCTGGGGACTCAGTTTGTATGCGATCGAAGAGCAGGCGCTGGCAGCGGGGATCCTCCCACTGCGTTATGCCCGCAACCGGCAGACGATCACACTCCACATGCAACGCAAACTACTTGGGTCACGGATCGCAATCCTTGGCTGTGGCGGACTGGGGGGACAGGTGGCCGAGTTACTGGCCCGTATCGGTGTGGGTCACCTGACCCTCATCGACCCCGATACGTTCGAGGAGCACAATCTCAACCGCCAGAACTTCTCTACTTTCGATGTGATCGGCCAGGCCAAAGTGCTGGTACTGCGTCAGGCACTGACCCGGTTCAACCCCGTCATCCAGATCCGCCCACTGATCCACCGGTTCGATCCCGCAGACGATATGGCTCTCATCACCGATGCCGATGTCGTCATCGACGCACTCGACGATCCGGGGCTCAAACGTACCCTTGCACAGGCCTGCCACGACCATGCGCTCCCGTTCATCCACGGCGCCATCGCCGGGATGGACGGTCAGCTGGCGGTCAACGCCACCCTGGAACATCTCTATCACGACGGAGGACACGGTGCCGAAGATACCGCCGGCAACCTCCCCT
>Ga0256843_1002729_pt1 | contig 12701 bp, 15 predicted proteins | sample AlvinellametaG_FD_191572 | JGI IMG/M metagenome (GOLD analysis project Ga0256843, IMG submission 191572) | Pompeii worm associated microbial communities from hydrothermal vent at the East Pacific Rise, Pacific Ocean - Alvinella | ecosystem: Host-associated > Annelida > Integument > Unclassified ... | reverse complement strand
ATAGTTTGTAATAGTAGAGTTGAAGATATTAGATATAAAAACAATAAATATATAGTAAAAGCCAAAGATAAAACTTTTGAGAGCAAAAAAGCAGTAATAGCCACAGGACATCAATCATCTCCACAGCTTGGAGGAGTTAGAGATGGTATTGATTTGGCAAAGTTATTTGGGCATAAGATAATAAACTCTTATCCCTCTCTAGTTCAATTAACCTCACCTATGCCAAAACTAAAATATATAGCAGGTGTCAAAATAGAAGCAAAAGTTAGATTTAGAGATATAAATAGAGTTGGAGATATACTTTTTACCAAATATGGTATATCAGGATTGGCTATTTTAGATATTAGTAGGTTTGTTGTATTGGAACTTGAAAGAAAAAAGAGTGTAATTTTATATCTGGACTTAATGCCAAAGATAAGTGCTAAACAGTTATTAGCTCTTTTTAAAAGAAGTCTAAAAGAGACATCTATAAGACCCATAAATATATGGCTTGAGGGTTTTATAAATAAAAAGCTTATAAATCATATAATAGAGCCGCTAAAACTCAAAGATAAACTAACTTCAAATCTATCAGAAAAGAGTCTAAAAGAGTTAATTAAACAGATAAAATCATTTGAGTTTGTTATAAATGGAAGTAGAGGATTTACAGGTGCAGAGGTAGCTACAGGAGGAGTAGATACTAGAGAGATAAATCCAAAAACTATGCAATCAAAAAAACAAAAAGGTTTATATTTAACTGGAGAATTACTTGATATAGATGGAGATAGAGGAGGATTTAATCTCCATTTTGCGTGGCTTAGTGGGATAAGGGTTGGATTGGATATTTGAGTTAGTTTGAATAATGTTGTAAACTCTTTTCAAGCTTTTTACAATAAGCTTTTTGTAACTCTTTTGGTTCAAGTATAATCAAATCAGGTAACCACTTTTGAATAAAAGGTAGTATCTCTAGCTCTTGAGTATATTCAACTGTAAAAATAACACTTCCATCTTTGCATTCTTTTTGGAATTTTTGAGAGAGCATAAATTTTTTCATACCTTTTTGAAAATATTTTGCAATAGTTGGAGTAGCTTTTATAGTAGCTATTTTCGTTTTTTTCTCATAAAGAGTCATAGAGTTTTGAACTTTTTTTAAAAATTTTAGATATGGAGCTATCTCTTTTTTTTGAAATTTTTCTTTTGAAGAGTATCTAATCTCTTTTATAAAGCTAAGTCTCCTAAATCTAAGTTTTGAGTCTTCATTAATAAGGGCAAGATACCAATTATTATCCATAAATACGAGTTTAAGGCATTTTACATTTGTCTCTATTCTAGTTGTACTATGTTTGTAAATTATGTCTCTATATTCATTATTTCTGATAGCAGATTTGAGGTTTTTAAAGATTCTTTTTTCTTTATCTGTCTGAATATTTTCCATAATAGAATTTTTGAAAAGAAAAATATTTTTATCACTATTAGCTACTTTTGATAGAGTATTATTTTCTATCTCTTTGAGTATTTTTGGGTCAAATTCTTGAGCCATTAAAAAGAGTTGAGCAATATCTTCACTATTTCTAATAAACTCTTCAAATATATCCGATACCCTAATAAGTTTCCAAACCTTTTTTCTACTCTTTTTAATAGTAATAATATGACTATATAGAGACTCTAAATCTTTTAAATATCTCTCCAAAGTCTTAGAAGAGCAATCAAATTCATTTAAAATATCTCTATCATATGAACTTATCTCTTTTTTATCCAAAAAGAGTTTCATTAGCCTAAATAGTGCTTTTGTTTTTTTATCTGTTGCCATTGTTTATTCTTTATCAAAGTAAGCTTTAAATTCTTTTAAGAAAAATTCTAACTTTTGAATATCTTGATTAACTTTATCTTTTCTGTCACTTAATTGATGAGCAATATTGTTTCTAATTTCAGAAATGGTATCTCTATCTTTATAACTAAAATATAATCTACTATAAGGATAGTCAATATTTCTTTTTGCATCTTCTCGTACATATTTATCTTCAGCATTGGCATCTGGAAATTTTAATTCACAAGTTTTTGTGATAATCGCTTCTGCTAATGCCATATAACTTAATGCATAATTTTTATTTTCATAAAACCACCAAGCTAATTCATACTGGAAATCCGACATTTTATCTTTATTTAATCTATTAACTATTTCTAATACATCTTTAGAAAGAAGTTTTACTATTTTATTATTACTATTTTCAATAAATTTGATTTTTTTATTTGCTCCTTTTATAAATTGCCATAATGAAGCCATATTTGCAATTCTAACATTTTGACCAAGTTGATGGAATGTTTTTCTTACTTGTTTATCTACATCTGTTTCTATCATTAGTTTAACTAACTGTCCTGAGTTAGCATAATTTTTAAAATTATTAACAGCCTTTGCCCAATCCAAAAGTTCAAAAAATATTTTTAAATCTATTACAGGAGATTTTTCATTTGATAGCATTCCATATAAAAGACCTGAAAGTTCAAAGTCTTCTCTCATCATATGCATAAACTCCATAACAATAAATAGTAAAACAGGTAAAGAACGAAAAGCATGAGTAATATCTAAATAAACTTCGTCACCTTTTCTAATATATTGATTGATTTTATACATAATTTCAAAATTATCCCACATTTCATCCTTATTTTGACCATACTTTACTAAGAGACATTTTGAGCCTTCTTGATTGGTATACTTATTTAAAACATCTTCTATAAGTTTAAGATGTTCTTCTTCTATTCCTTTATCAAGTTTTGCATCATTTAATATTTCCCAGTTTTCATCTAAACTATTATTTGTAAATCCTAAATATGCTCCATCCCACATAGATTTATTTGTTCCAAGAAGAATGACTTTATCTATTTTAAAATGTTCAATAAGAGCCTTTGATATAAAGGTTTCATTTTCATATGATTTATCATCTATGATATAAGTTGTAGATTGATATTCGCTATCACTATCTTTTATATTTCTTCCTGTTCCAAGTGAACTAATTAAAATTTTTGCCATTTTTTTATCCTCTCTTTTTATTAAAATAATCTAAATCTAATGTGTTCAAAAACCGAAGTTTTAACTATTTTGCCGTGAACTTTCTTTTCTACTACATTTCTTTTTGTTGTGGCATAGGTAGCTACTCCTCCTATGGATTTGACAAATGAAGCTATGGCACAAGTTGCTCCAAAGTCTCCTTGGACTAATGCTATATCATCTATCTCCATATTTTCTACTAAAAAGCTTCTAATTGGTTCTAAATACTCCTCTAATTCTTCTAATTCTGGTGGAATATTTGACCAAAGTTCTTGGAGAGTGTTTGGTAATGCTATAAACTCTTCAATATCAAATCTCTCTTTTGCATCTCTCTCTTGGGCTTTTGTAAGTGTATGTGAAAATAGTAAAATCATTTTTCTCATTTTGATAGTTCCTTTTTAATTATTAGTGCCATTATATACTATTTTTGGGTCAAACTCTGTCGAGTTGGAGAGCTTTTTATCGAAATAATACCATTAACCTCAAAATTAATTTTTTTTGGATATAATTCGCACCAAAAAATTGTTGTCTCACCCAAGAGTGTTGCAACGACCTCCAATATCTGGAGAAGAACTTATAGATTGGCTTTTATAAGTTAGAGCAGGTTAGTTGCCTGACACAAAAAACTACATCAAAGGGTATAAAAATGAAAAAAGGTATTCATCCTGAATATAAAGATTGTGAAGTAACATGTGCTTGTGGAAATAAATTTGTAATTAGAACTACAAAAGAGTCAATGACTATTGATATTTGTAATGAGTGTCACCCATTCTTTACAGGTTCTGAGAAAATTGTTGATGCTACTGGTAGAGTTGACAAATTTAAGAAAAAATACAATCTTTAATCTTTTTGTGAGGGAAACCTCACTTTTTATATGCTAAAATTTATCCCTACTCCTATTGGAAATCCCCAAGATATTACTATTAGAGCTTTGAGAGAGTTTGAACAAGCTTCTCTATTTTTGTGTGAAGATACAAGAAATACAAAAAAATTATTAGATATTTTAGCTCAGAGATTTGAATTTACTATTCCTAATGCACAGTTTTTATCATTTCATGAACATAATGGCAAAGAGAGACTCAAAGAGGTAGCTAGTCGCTTGGAGAGTGAAAATGTGGTTTATGTGAGTGATGCTGGTATGCCTATTATTTCAGACCCTGGGCAGATACTTGTTGAGTATTGTCAAAAAGAGGGAATAGAGTATGATATTCTACCAGGTGCTAATGCTCTTTTGGTTGCATATAGTGCAAGTGGATTTGATAGTGGAAAATTTCTATTTTGGGGATTTTTACCACATAAAGGTTCAAATAGAAGCTCAGAACTTTCAAAAGTATTGAATATGCAAGTAGATGTAATATTGTATGAATCTCCACATAGAATAGAAAAACTTATTTCTGAAATAGTAGATATAGATAACACCAGAGAGCTATTTTTGGCAAAAGAACTAACCAAAAAATTCCAAAAATATTATAAAGGAACAGCTAGAGAGATTTTGGATAAGTTTAAGACTATAAACTTAAAGGGTGAATGGGTAGTAGTGATTAGAGCAAAAGAAAATCAGGACAAAGTTTTATACTTAGAAGATATTTTAAAACTAGATATAGCACCAAAAGTGAAAGCCAAAATTCTCTCAAAACTTACAGATAAAACAACAAAAGAGTGGTACAAAGAGCTTATTGGATAATCAAAAGTTATACTCTGGTAGAAGTTCTTTATCTATAATTTCTAACCCTATTCCCTCAGGTCTCTCTATCTCTTTTAATTTCTCTTTAGCTAAATAGAGGGAGTTATCTGCTTTTATTATCAGATTATTTTCTTCTAGAGAAAAATCAAAATCTTTTATAGATGAATTTTCATGTAGAGAAATAGATATAGAGTATATAAAACTTAATATCTCAAGTTCTTTTTTATGAGGTAACAAAATCTTATATTTCTTATAAAGTTCCTTTTCATATAAGCCTTTACCTCCAAATCTTAGGAGTAGGGCAGTTAAAATTATTTCTTTGTGGGTTACTCTATAATTAAATTCCTGCATGGTTGCATAAAATGCATGTTGATATGATTTATAAATATTAAAAGTATATCCTATTGGGGTAATCTCTATGGCATGAATCAGGGTTTTTAGATATTTTGATTTTACCTTTTTGTCTTTTTTGAATAGTTCAAAAATTGCTTTTCCACTAATTTTTGCTCTATCTGTATGGATAGAATGGGTTTTAAATCTATCTAATATACTTACAATGCTTGGGTTTATATCTTTTGGAAATTGACAGTTTTTATCTTTTAGAAAATCTTGTAAAAATACTCCCTCTCTAACTCCAACTCCACTAGTTATAATCTCTTTTGCTCCTATATGTTCTAGAATACTTATAAGTATTAAAGTTCCCTCTCTAATAGTGTCAAAACGAGCTTTTGGAATATATAAATAGGGAAGTAGAGATTTGTTTGCTATTGTTATATTTGAAAAATACTCTATATGATTTTTTATTTTATAGCTAAAAGCGTGTAGTTTATCTAGGGGGTATTCCTCTTTTTTCATAATAGCTTTAGCTAATGTCCTAGCTGTTCCACCTATACCTATTGCTTGAGCTTTTTTAAAAATTTTTGGAACTTTTTCTAACTCTTGATAGATAAATTCTTTTGCCTCTTGTATAGGTCTATTTTTATCAAAAAAAAGCTCTTTTAGTCTAACAGTACCAAGATTTATGGAATAAGTATCTATAATTTTTGAATCTTTAATAAGAGCTAAATCTGATGAACCACCACCTATATCAATAGTAATTCCATTTCGTATAGGCAAGAGATTTAAACCTGCTATCGCTCCAAACTTTGCTTCTTCTTTTCCATCTATGATATTTATATCTAAGTTTAATTTTTCTTTTATCCACTTTGTAAAATCAGAACCATTTGGTGCATCTCTAAGTGCTGAAGTAGCAACACAGATAGTTTTTGTTACTGGGTATAATTTTATTGTATCTATAAACTCTTTTAGAGCAAAGTAGGCTCTTTTTATTCCTATTGGTTGTAAATAACCACCCTTTTCATATGCACCCTCACCAATTCTGACTTTTGATTTCTTTTCACAAATTAGATGAAAGCCATATTCACTACTGGCTTCATAGATAACAAGTCTGGCTGAGTTTGAGCCAATATCTATAATAGCTGTTGTATTATTTATCATATCTAAAACAGAAGAGATTTTACTCTTCTGCTTCTAACTGTTGAAATTTAAATTTTAATTCTTCAACACTCTCCACATTATCTGGGTCAGATATAATACAATCAACTGGACAAACTGCTATACATTGAGGTTCATCGTAGTATCCTACACACTCTGTACATCTATCTGAATCGATAATATAGATTGGGTCATTCTCTTCAATTGCTCCACTTGGACACTCTTCTCTACAAGCATCACAAGCAATACATTCGTCTGTAATTTTTAAAGCCATATTTTTCTCACTTATATTGATATTATTTTTAGCACTCCTTAAGTACTTAATTAGTTTTATATCTTATCAAAGCTTATAAATAATTTAATTTATTAATGATTATGTAAAAATCTATCAAATGGAAATAAAATACTGGCGATTGCACCTTGTACTCCATCTGTTCTATTTTTAAGAGAAATCTTTACTCCCATAGACTCTGCTGCATTTTGTGCCAAAAATAGTCCCAATCCAGCTCCAGTAGATTCTGCTGAGCGTTTAAATGGTGCGAATAGATTTTCTGATTCATCTATCCCTTTTCCTTCATCTATAATCTCTACAATAAAGTTTTTCTCATCAGTTCTAACAGTGACAGTTACCAATCCACCTTCTGGTGTAAATTTGAGTGCATTTTGGACAAAGTTTTGGAAAATATGCATAAAAAGAAGAGGTTGGATATTGATTATAAATCTCTCTATTTCAAAGTTGTATATAAAATCTCTATTTTGAGAGTGGGCTAATAGTTCATACTCTTCTGACTTTTGTGCCAAGAAACGAATAATATTAATTCGTTGAGCTTTTTCAAACTGTTGTCCTTCTGCTCTCCCATACTCTAAGATATTGTGAATCATATTGTTTAGAGTATCTATTGATTCTATATTTTGTTGAAATGTTTTTTTGTTTTCTAATAAAAACTCTTTTGGGTCATATTTCTTTTTATACTTCATTAGAGTTATTTGGTTTTTGAGTCTCATTACAGCGAGAGGAGTTTTTAACTCATGTGCTGTACCTATATATAACTCTTTTCTATAATTAATTGAGGTTTGAATCTTTTTGATTAGGTCATTAAAGGCATCTCCAAGCTGTTTGAATTCGCTTGGTAATTGTTCTGTTTTTATAGGTTCAAGCAGACTTTCGTTCATATTATAAAATTTATTAGTAATTGTATTTAGAGGTTTCATCATCTGCTTGGATAATTTTGATGCATAATATATTATAAAAATAAACCCTACAATCAATACAAAAAACATAATATAGTATATATTTGTTAGCATATCCTTTTCATCTGTTATGTTTTTTGTTATAGCAATAACTTTATTTGAGTTTGGATAAGGATATGTAACTTTTATATAGTAGTTATCATCTTTGGAAAATCTTTTTATAGGTAATTGATTTGTTGAATCTTCCATAGATACCTCTAAGTCAAATATTCTTTTGAGATTAAAGGTATCGAGTTCTTTTATCAAATCCTCTTTGTTAGGATAATATCTAACTATTGTGGCAGCCTCTTTTTGGAGTGTTTTTTCCGTATTTTTTGTAATATACGATGATAACATATATGATATAAATATCATTATGGCAATGAGCATTGCTGTCATTACGACAACAATCTCAATAAAAAAACTACTGCCTAAGCTCCTTTTGGAAAGCAAAATCTATAACCTCTTCTTCTTACTGTTTCTATTGTTGTAATATTTAGTGGTTTATCCATTTTTTGTCTAATTTGATTGATAGCCACTTCTATTACATTTGGTGTTACCAACTCAGGCTCTTCCCAAATAGCATCAAGAAGTTGTTCTTTTGATACAATTTGGTCTTTGTGCATAGCAAGGTGAGTTAAAACCTCAAAAGGTTTACCTTTTAGCTCAATCTCTTCACCATCATAGATAATTCTCTCTTCTTCTGGATTGATAATTAAGTTATCAACTTCAATAATATTTGAACCACCAAATCTGAGTTTTGCTTCAATTCTAGTTGTCAAAACTTCAAAGTCAAATGGTTTTCTAATAAAATCATCAGCACCAGCTCTAAGAGCTTCAATTTCACTCTCTTTGTCGTCTCTTGCTGATAAAATTATAACAGAAGTTTTTGGTGCTTTTTCTTTTAGCTTAGCAATTATATCGATTCCATTTCCATCTGGTAACATCCAGTCTAATAATACTAAATCATAGTTTCTAATCCCTAAATAATATTCGCCATCTTTTATATTTGATGCCACATCATTTTGAAATCCGAACTCTTTGAGTCCATCAGAAAGTGTTTTGCTTAAAGTAACTTCATCTTCTATAATTAATATTCTCATTTTATTTAAAACTCCTTGTTTAATATTTTTTTAATATTATAACACAAATATATTATAGTTTAAAGTTTTTTTAAATAAATTTCGTTAAATTTTGAATATTTTTTCAATTATTTTATATTATCGCTTGTTATTGTTAGTTAAATCCATGTTTTTGATATAGCCACAGAAGCGTTTGGAATAATATTTGGTTTTGAGATTTTTAAGTAAAGAGAATTTATTTGAGGATAATCCCTCAATATTGAATTACCTATATCTTCTATGGCATCTTCTATAAGTTTATATTCTTTTTTTATTAGTAGATTTTCTATTTGGTTTATAACCGTAGCATAATCAATAAAACAATTTTCTGTATAATTATAGTTAATTTTTGTCTCAACTATAACTGTCTGTTTAGAAGTACGCTCAAAATCTAAGATACCAATGATAGTATCGATAGTTAGATTTTCTATGTGTATTGTCATACTACTTTTTCTTCTTCTTTTTTGATGAGTCTAATGATATTTGGTATATGTTTATAGAAAATAATAAAAGCTATAATCCAAATAGGTGCATGGGTATATATTTCTGGAATTGTTGGATGTATTATATATGATGCTAAGATTAAAAAAGCTAATCCAATAAGAGAGGAAAGAGAAGAAATTTTTAGAACTTTCCCTGATATAAACCAAACTCCAATAGCAATTAGTGCCTCAATAGGAAGCATCACAAGTAGCACTCCAAATCCAGTAGCGACACCCTTTCCACCTTCAAATTTTAGAAATGGACTAAAACAGTGACCCATAACACTTAAAACTGCCATTGTCCATAATACATTATCATCTGCACCAAGTGCTTTTGCAATTAATAACATTGTAGCACCCTTTAATGCGTCTAGTGCAAAAGTAGCTATTGTAAGTTTTTTTGCTAATTTTGGGTCTTTTGCTTTGACTACTCTAAGTACATTTGTAGCACCAATATTTCCACTTCCCTCTTTTCGCACATCAACTCCAGCAAAAACTTTTGCCAATATAAAACCAAAAGGTATAGCTGAAACTATATATGCCATTAAGTATAGGAATATATTTAAATTCATAAAATCTCCATTTATTTATTGATAATTGTCGAAATTTTAACTAAAAATATGGTACTTTTAGCTAAAAAAAGGCTTAAAATATGAGTATTGATTATAGAAAAGAGATAAAAAGATTAAAAGAGAAGTTGCCAGTAACTGTCGTTGGACACTATTATCAGATAGATGAAGTTTTTGAAATGGCTGATATAGTGGGTGATAGTTTAGAACTTGCTAGAAAGTGTAAAGCTGATGATAATCCATGGGTAATTTTTTGTGGAGTTGGATTTATGGGGCAGAGTGTCAAGATAATAGCACCTCATAAAAGAGTTTTAATGCCAAAAGTTGCTTGTTGTGCAATGGCTAGAATGATTGATGCTAGTTATTTTGATGATAGTGTAAAGTATATGACAGATAGAGGAATTAAAAAAGAAGATATACTTCCAATTACTTACATTAATAGTGATGCAACAGTTAAAGCAAAAGTTGGTGAGATGGGTGGAATGGTATGTACCTCTTCTAATGCTTATAAGATTATAGAAAAAGGTTTAGAGAGTGGAAAAAAGATATTATTTGTACCAGATAGATGTCTTGGACAAAATTTTGCTAACTCAATGGGACTAAAGTCTTGTGTAATAGGAGAGGGAGAGTGTGACCCAAAAGAGGCTGATATTATCTGTTTTAATGGTTTTTGTTCGGTGCATCAGCTTTTTACTCTTGATGATATAGAATTTTATAGAAATAGATACCCAGATATTTTAATAGCAGTTCATCCAGAGTGTGACCCAAAAATAGTAGATGCTTCAGATTTTGTAGGTTCAACTTCTCAACTTATTAAATATGTAGCTAGTTTAGACCCAGACCAAAAGGTAGCAGTTGGAACAGAATATAATTTAGTTAATAGAATGCGTCCAAATGGAAATACTTTTGTACTCTCTTCTACAAAGCCAGAGTGTCCAACAATGAATGAAACAACACTAAAAGATTTGTATTTGACTTTAAAATCTATTGAGGATGGAAATCCTATTAATGAGATATTTGTTGATGAGCATACTACAAAATATGCAAATTTGGCATTAGAGAGAATGTTAGCTATCAATTAAGATTTTTTAGCTTTTTTTAGAAATAGTTTAAGAGATTTTTTTGCTTTATAATCGAGCCTATACTCAATAAAATTGAGGTACCATAATAATTCTTTTGGAGTTATTCCTCTTTTTTGGGCTTCTTTTTTGAGTATATATTGAGGTATTTTTATAGGCTGTTTTAAAAAATCCTTTGTTAGCTGTTTTATTAATTTTTTATGACGGTTATAGCATAATCTTGCAAAAACCGTTGGTAGAGATGTTTTTTGGTACCATTTGGTTGCCAAATCAATTCCCTCTCCACCTTCTAAATAATACTTTAGTGCTTTATCCCCTATAATAACTTCTCCTTTGAGTCCCAAAATAGATGCGAGTTTATTTGATGTAGCTGATTCCTTATCTATTTTGTGTTCTCCTTTGATAATAAATACACTATATACTGCTTTGTTTGCAATAATTCCCAAATCACTACACTTATATCTACTTGATTCTATACTTGAAATAAAACCAGCATTTATCTGTTTGTAATATAGAGCTTTATTTATTTTGCTTGGTACATTTTTTTTGTAGTGTAGGGCTGTTTTTATATAAGAGTGTTTAATATATTTTTTCAGAAAAACTTGAAAAGGTAATAGATTTAGGTAGCTGATAGAGCCAAATATCATAATAGTTCACCTATATATTGGATTTAAGCGTAATTATATCAAACAACTTTTATAATCGACTCAATTTTTTTAAAGTAGGTACATTTATGGTAAAAGTTGAATTTTTAGGCCCGATAGGACTAGAACCTATTGAGATAAAAGCAAATACTCTAAAAGATATTGCAAATGAGTTACAAAATATAAAAGAGTTAGAGGAGTGGTTGGATAAGTGTGCAGTAGCATTAAATGATAAGATAGTCACAGATTTATCTACCCCTCTAAAAAGTGGGGATAGAATATCTATTTTACCACCAGTTTGTGGAGGCTAATATGGAGCTTTATAATGGAGCTTTGGAGATAAAAGAGATATTTGGTAGATGGTTAGATGAAGAGAGAGAGTCTAACTATGGAGCATTTATTCCATTTGTTGGTACAGTGAGAGCTGAGAATGGAATAGACGGTTTGAGTTTTGATATATATAAACCAATTTTACAAAGCTGGTTTGATAGTTGGCAAGAGAGAGCCAAAGAAAAAGGTGCAAAAGTAAAAATGGCTCACTCCATAGGGGATGTTTTAATTCATGAATCATCTTATATCTCTGCTGTTTTTTCCCCAAAGAGAAGAGTAGCTTTAGAGCTTATAGATGAGTTTGTAGAGGATTTTAAGGCAAATGCACCTATTTGGAAATATGATATTATAGATGGCAAGAGAGTTTATGCAGAAGATAGAAGTACCCCAATGAGTGGTAGTGGAATATTAAAGGAAAAGTAATGGCATTTATGCATTTTGATAATTCTATAAAAATTATTAAAGATATTAAAATAAAAGAGTATAAAAAGAAAAAAAAATATTTAATGGATACTTTAGGGTTTATTTTAGCTGAGGATATTATTGCAGACTATAATTCTCCAGAATATCCAACTTCGGCAATGGATGGATATGCAGTTAGATATGAAGATTTAAAACTGGGAAGATTAAAAATTTCAAGTATTAATCCAGCAGGAAGTGAAATAGTAGATGAGGTAAGAGAGGGAGAGTGTATCAAGACTTTTACAGGTTCACTTATGCCAAAAGGTGCTGATACTCTTATTCCTATAGAGAATGTAACTGTTGATGGAGATGAGATTATAATTAATGAAAGTGTTCCTTATGGTTTTTCAGTTAGAGAAGTTGGAGAAAATTTTGCAAAAGGTGAAAAATTAATTTTAGAGGGTACAAAAATAGATTTTGCTCATATTGGGGTAATGTCAAGTCTAAATATAGTGTCAGTTTTTGTATATGAAAAGCCAAGAGTAGCAATTCTTTCAACTGGAAGTGAGCTTTTAGAACTTGGAGAAATTCAAACAAATAGTTCTCAAATTAGAAGCAGTAATAATTATATATTAGAAGCT
>Ga0256843_1002728_pt1 | contig 12705 bp, 11 predicted proteins | sample AlvinellametaG_FD_191572 | JGI IMG/M metagenome (GOLD analysis project Ga0256843, IMG submission 191572) | Pompeii worm associated microbial communities from hydrothermal vent at the East Pacific Rise, Pacific Ocean - Alvinella | ecosystem: Host-associated > Annelida > Integument > Unclassified ... | reverse complement strand
TCAGTTTATCAATCAGGTTGATAATAACTTCTTTATGGTCTAGCACCACTTCTACATCGACGGGTAAATTCATATCGCGGGCAAAAGTGCGAATGATTTTATACATCATTTTATCGATGGTTGTCAATTGAAAATCGTCGTAGTGGTGTAATATTTCGGTCAGTCGTTGCTGACTGCGTTTAACAATTTCGGCTTGATAATCTTTATCCGAAGTAATACCTGTTTGCCTTTTGATAACCTCCTCGGACTGCAAGGCTACCTGTGCCATTACATCCGTTATTTGTCCTTTGGATGCATTGATCAGGTTTTGCAAAACACGTTCTTTCATCTCGGCAGCCGCTTTGTTGGTAAAAGTGATGCCCAAAAGCCTGTAAATATAGGTGGGTTCTTGTGCCTGAATTAATTTATTTAAGTAATGTGTGGCAATTTGAAAAGTTTTTCCGGAGCCGGCACTGGCATTGTATACAACAAAACGATTATCCATAATAATATATTCTTGATTCAAATATACAAGAAATTATTGGATGTTTGACTTTGATAATCTTTTGGTTTTCTAAAAAAATTCGAGTACAAAAAAGAATGAAATAATTTGCATAAAAATACCAATCATCAAGCCCATGGTAATTTCTCTAAACGAATGTGCTTGCAGATATAAACGCGCCGATACCACTAATGCTGTCTCAAATATAATGATAGAAATATATGACAATATGTTAATTCTTGAATAATAACTCCATATCAAAAAAAAAGTCAGCACCCCCGAAACAGCAACTGTATGGATGCTCGGTTTGATGTTTTGCCAATTAAAAACGGCTAGCATCATCAGAGATAAAAATATGCCGAAAAAGAATGGAAGTAATTCTAAATAATCATGGAAAGCAATCAGTTTTGAAAAAATAATAAGATAGACACTTGCCATAATAACCGTAAAAAATAAGCGTTCACGAGGGCTTTGCAATTGAAAACTTTTGATTATTCCGACAAATCTTAGCACAAATAAAAACAGTAGTGGAATAGCAACTGAAACAAGTAATAAATAGTTGGTTAATGAATTGATATTCTGTGATAAAAAAAATCTGGGAGAAACATGAAAATACAATAAAACGGCATAAAACGGCACAAAAACAGGATGTAAAATAAACGACACCACTTCACTAAGCCAAGATACTACGCTTCGTTTTGGATTACTCATTTTCATTAAATTTCTTTTCTGAGTCGTGCTACCGGAATATCTAATTGCTCACGATATTTGGCAATGGTACGTCTGGCAATCGGAAAGCCTTTTTCTTTGAGAGCTTTGGCTAAATGTTCGTCAGTCAGTGGCTTACGTTTGTCTTCCTTGTCGATAATCTCTTGCAAAATATGCTTGATTTTGATAGTTGAAACATCTTCGCCATCGGCTGATTTCATCGATTCCGAAAAGAATTCTTTAAGCAATTTAACGCCATACGGGGTTTGCACATATTTGCTGTTGGCAACACGCGAAACGGTTGAAATATCCATACCGATACGGTCGGCGATATCTTTTAAAATCATCGGTTTGATGGCTTGCTCGTCACCGGTCAAAAAATAGTCGCGTTGGTACTCGGCAATAGACATCATAGTGCGTAGCAAAGTGTCGCGGCGTTGATTTACCGCATCGATAAACCACTTGGCGGCATCGAGTTTTTGTTTGATAAACATGACGGCATCTTTACTGCTTTTTTCTTTGTTTTCTTTATAACCTTTGAGCATTTCGGTATAACCTCGCGACACATGTAATTCGGGTGCGTTTTTGGCATTGAGGGCAACGTCAATCATATCATCTTCGACGGTAACAATAAAATCGGGGATAACATGTTCGACAAAACCGCCTTTTGAATTAAAAGAGCTGCCCGGTTTTGGGTTTAATTTGACTACTTCGTCAATGACTTCTTTGAGTTGTTCTTCCGAAATATCAAATTTGGCTTGTAACTTCTTGTATTTTTTATTGGTAAAATCATCAAAACTGCGTTCTAATATTTTGATTGCCAATTCGCGTGTGGGTGTTGGTTCTTTGCGACGTAATTGGATCAACAAAGTGTCTTTTAAATCGCGTGCGCCTACACCCGGAGGGTCTAATTCTTGAATTACACGCAATACTTTTTCAACCTCTTCTTCGGTGGTAAAAACATTTTGTGTGAAAGCCAAATCATCAACAATATCGATAATTTCGCGACGCAAATAACCATTGTCATTGATGCTGCCAATCAAGAAATCGGCAATTTTTTTATGTTGTTCACTAAGCGGAAAGGTACTCAGTTGTTTTTTGAGATATTGCGTAAAACTCTCGCCTTGTGCATAAGGTACTTTTTTATCATCATCGTCTGCCGAGTAGTTATTTACGCGCAATTTGTAGTCGGGCACTTCGTCGTCACTTAAATATTCATCTACATTAATATCCGGCGCTTCAATTACTTCGCCTTTATCTTCAAACTCGTCAGTATTGTCAAATTCGTCTTTTTCTTCCTTCTCTTTACCTTCTTCCAAGGCGGGATTCTCTTCAATTTCTTGTTTAAGACGTTGCTCAAAAGCCAAGGTTGGCAATTGAATCAATTTCATCAACTGAATTTGTTGCGGTGTGAGTTTTTGTTGTAATTTATGTTGTAAACTTTGTCTAAGCATCGATGTTTGATTATTTTATAATGGCAAAAATACACATTTTAAACTAAATCACTATAGATTAACATTCTATAAATTTGATCAATGACTATTGTTCGCCATTTTTTTGTTAAATAGTCAGAAGTAAGAAAATAAAAGTAGGGTAAAATTATTTTAGTCAGCAAATTAAACATAAAGAAACTATTACTTCAACCACATAAGTCACATAAGCCGTTTTGCAGAGCAAAATATAGTCTGCGTCAAAAAAATTACAACAACAACAAAACACCGTGTAACGCTGTGCGACGCTGTGGTTAATAATAATACTTTTACGTAGTAAAATAATATCCGGACAAATATGCCTGACCGGTGTGCAAATTACACCAAGCCAATATGTCAAACACAAAAAACTATTGATTCAACCTATAAAATCAAAAATCCGAATTTTATTAATATCTATAATATTCCGGTTTATAAGGTCCTTCTTTTCGAACACCTATATATGCAGCTTGTTCTTCTGAAAGTTCGTCGAGTGCTACACCCAAATGTTCTAAATGTAGGCGTGCTACCATTTCGTCAAGGTGTTTGGGCAACATATAAACTTTGTTTTCATATTTTTCGCCATTTTGCCATAACTCCATTTGTGCCAATACTTGATTAGTAAATGAGTTGCTCATCACAAAACTGGGGTGCCCGGTAGCAACGCCCAAATTCATCAGGCGTCCTTCGGCGAGTATAATGACGTCGTGTCCGTCAACAGTATATTTATCTACTTGTGGTTTGATGGTATCTTTGGTGTCACCGTAATGCTTGTCAAGCCAAGCCATATCAATTTCATTGTCAAAATGACCGATATTTGCCACTACTGTTTTGTCTTTCATCATTTTAAAATGTTCGGCGGTAATAATATCTTTATTGCCGGTAGCAGTAACAATGATATTGGCTTCTTTAACGGCATCTGCCATTTTTTTGACTTCAAATCCTTCCATAGCCGCTTGCAAAGCACAAATAGGATCGATTTCAGTCACAATCACGCGAGATCCTGAGCCCTTAAATGAGGCGGCGGTTCCTTTGCCTACATCGCCATAACCTGCTACAACCACTACTTTTCCGGCAAGCATCAAATCAGTTCCACGGCGTATGGCATCAACGGCAGACTCACGACAACCGTATTTGTTATCAAATTTAGATTTGGTTACCGAATCGTTGACATTAAAAGCCGGCACGGGTAAAGTGCCGTTTTTCATACGTTCGTACAAACGATGTACGCCGGTAGTGGTTTCTTCGGAAATACCTTTGATTCCTGAAACCAATTCGGGATAATTGTCAATCACCATATTGGTCAAATCGCCTCCATCATCTAAAATCATATTTAGAGGCTTGTCATCATCAAAAAACAATACTTGCCGTGTTGCCCAATCATATTCTTCTTCGGTCATACCTTTCCAAGCAAATACAGGAATACCCGCTTGTGCCATGGCTGCCGCAGCATGATCCTGAGTTGAAAAAATATTGCATGTTGTCCATCGTACTTCGGCGCCCAGTGTAACCAAAGTTTCGATGAGCACGGCAGTCTGAATAGTCATGTGTAAACTACCGCCAATGCGTGCGCCTTTTAGGGGTTGGCTTCCGGCATACTTTTTTCGTAGAGACATAAGTCCCGGCATTTCAGCTTCGGCTAATTTAATTTCTTTGCGTCCCCAATCGGCGAGACTGATATCTTTTACTTTATAATCAATTTTTTTGGAAGAATTGTGCATAATAAATATTTTTGACCGCGTAAAGGTACTTATATTTTAGAAAAAATACAATTCTAAATTCTGATAATATTGACGGAGTTGTTCATTATTAGTCATGAATTATCAGATTATTAACAAAACACTTGTATGTTTATGATAATTGTCATATTTTTGTATTTTAAAACAAATTTTTATGAAAAACGTAACAAAAGTAACATTGTTTTTATTATTATTTGGAATTTCAATTAATTCTAACGCACAATTTTTAAAAGATGTGCAAACTAAGTCTATAGTTGAAAATGTTTCTGCTAGTGATTTTTCTGCTAAAATAAATGCTGAAAAGAATTTGCAATTACTTGACATTAGAACGATAGGAGAATACAAATCAGGACATTTAAAAAATGCAAAATTAATTAACTTTTACGATCCAAATTTTGCCAAAAATATTGAGGCTGCCGGTTTAGATAAAAATATTCCCGTATATATTTATTGTAGAAGTGGCAACCGTAGCGGTCATGCAGTAGCTTTGTTCAAAAGACTAGGTTTTAAACATATTGTAAATTTAGCTTATGGCATTAATGATTGGTATCGCTCAGGTCTACCAATTGAAAAATAAATATAGTGTTATAACTATTTGAGCTTTACATTAATATAACAAAATACTAAAAAAATGAAAAAAATATTATTATTGTCAATTTTACTTCTTGGTTTAGCATCATGTCAAAATGATACAGTAAAACCAAAAGAAGCAAAAAAAGAAACAACTCCAAAACCTGAAAAAGCAAGTTTTGACAGGAAAGCCTATAAGATGAAAGGCAAAAAGATTGCCATGGGCACATTTAAAGTTTTTAAAGGAAAAATAGAAAGTATTGGTAAAGCAAAAGGCCTGCCCGAAGTTGTAAATTTTTGCAACAAAAATGCTGTATTATTGACCGACAGTATAGGAAAAGCCAATCATGTTGTTATGACACGCACTTCACATAAGCTCAGGAACAGTGACAATAAACCTAATGCTGACCAACAAGCAATTATCGAGAATTATTTAGAAACACAAGAAAAGCACGAGGAATTGACCCCTATGGTTATGAAGGACGATGAAGGGTATGTGCATTTTTACGCACCCATTAAACTAAAAAAGAAGTGCTTGCAATGTCATGGGCAACCCGGCAAAGAAATAAATGACATGGTTTTAAAAGTAATCAAAGATAATTACCCCGGTGATAAAGCAACCGGATTCAAAGAAGGTGAGTTAAGGGGTATTTGGGATATCAAGTTTTTAGATAAGTAAACTCTAAAAACCTCAACAACAGCAACTTGAAAAGCCCGTATTTTTTACGGGCTTTTTTCTAAAAAATTTGGTAGATTATAATAATTGCTTTAAATTTGTATACTCAAAAAAAGGCACCTTAGCCAAGTGGTTAGGCAGCGCTCTGCAAAAGCGTCGACAGCGGTTCGAATCCGCTAGGTGCCTCTCAAATACAAAAATCGACAACAGTTTTGTTGTCGATTTTTTATATTTTAGTTGTACTGTTGAGCGAAAAAATTTGTAATTACGCAAACAAAACACACTATGATGCTTTTGAATTCTCATAATACATTAATGAGAGCTTATGTGCATCTTTACTGATTTTGTTTGTTAGTATATAAATAGTATTAATCATATTTAGATTCTTGTTGGCAGTAATTTTTTTTAGCATTAACCAATTAGATTGAATATTCTTAATCAGCTGTGTTTGCTTATCTGAATTTTTTTCATATGAAAAAACCTTATTCAAATTAGTTTCAAAACTATTCATTGTTTCTTCAAATTTTTGCGAAATTTCTACCTGATTATTATTTTTTAAGGCATACATTATGGCTAACTGTTGCGATACAATCTCCAATTCATTAGAAGCATGTTGGTAATCTAAGGTTTTTATATGTGCCATTTTTTTAATATTGTCAATAGCCATATTATTGACTTTTAAAACTTTATCTAATACTTTAAGCATCCCTGCCATTCTTTTCATATCAGGCTTATGAATAATCATCATGCGTCCTTTCATTCTAAGCATGGTTATTTTTTGAACCAATGGTTTTAGTTGAGGATGTGATTCTGTAAAAATATCTAAACCTAGTAAGTCCATCTCGCTTTCGGATAAATTAACATCAATATTTTTTGAGACATATTTTACTTTTAAGCCTTTATAAATATAATCTTTTACGATGGTAGCCGCCGACGTCCGTAAGTTTAACATATGTTGTAAAGCATCGCTCACACTTACTTCTTCGTCGTATTGTGCTGTTGCCTGACTAAATGTTAAAGCAATCATTAATAATATTAATATTTTTTTCATTAGGTTAATTTTTAAGTGAGCCAATAAGATTAGAGAATATTTGATAATTCTTTTTGCTGAAAATAATCAAATTAGACATTAAGATTTTAGGATGGTACAATTCATTATCAAGCAATGATTCAATTGTTAAAACATTATTAGATAAATCTTTTGTTATCTTGCCAAATTGATGATTATTGTATTTACTAATTTTTTTGATGTTTTTCTTTACACCGGACAAATCGACATCAAATTTATCAGACAAATCTTGCTTAAACTTCTTTTCAAGCAAATACGTAATCAATATTTTATCTGCTTGCCTTATGTTTTTTGTAACCAATTTCATCATCTTAATTTGATCCGAATTAGTATCAGCCAAGTCATCTTTCTTTAAAATTTTTTCCAATAAATTAATTGACAACTTATCTAAGTTCTTTAGTTTAGATACCTGTAGTTCGTAGCTGTCATCATCAAAGTCAAGCATTGACATTCTTAGTAAATTCCAATAATTCTGCAGTTCTGTAAAGTCATTTTCTATCTCCTTATGCGATGTAACATACGATGCAACATATGAGAGATTATCATCAAATCGTGCCATACTCTTGTCTAAATCTGACATAGCTTTTGTTTTGTTGATATTGGCTTTAACCAGTAAAAAATCTTTATAAAACCGTTGCGAAAGCATTTCATTCTCAAATAATCCTTTTAACAAAGTACCAAATTTGACGCGGTCTTGTTGCGCTGACATACTTGTTCCGTATAACAGCAGTAAAATACCCATAAATATTCTATTTTTCATAAATAATTATTTTATTAAAATTGTAAGATAGCACCTATTCTGCAATTCTTGAGAAATAACTTTCTTTAAGTTTATTCAATTTATAATCCATCGATGTACTTAATGAGAAGACGGTTCTGATGTTTTTCATATCTTTATGAAACAAATTTGCTCTAAAAAAATTCCAATCAGCAATAATTCTAACAAACAACTCATCTTTATTATCCTCATTTAACAACATATTACTTTTTTCTTTGATAAAAGCATCTATTTCAGCAATATTTTTCTTGTATTCATGCGATACACTTTTGCTTAACCCTAAGTAATTAGCATAATAGTTAAAAGCTACTTTTTGAATTAAGTAACGGAGTTTTTGTGTTGAACGATATTGATCCATTTTTTTATCAGACAGATTATAAGTCACATACATGCTATCGGCTAAGTCATAAATCATTTTATCAAAGAGATTTACTTGATAGTAAACTTTTAAAAATTCTTTATTGTCAAAATCTTTTGTAGCAACTGCAGAGAGTTTTTTCCACAATTCTTTTATACTTTCTACTTGCGACCTAATCTTAGGTTCAGTAACATTTAAATCGATTATATTAATACTTTCATCCACTTTTGCTATGGAGTAGTCCAATTCTTTCTCGGCATATTTGACTTGCTGACCATTGATTAAATATAATTTATCCTTTACTGCCATTTGTAAATAAACTCTCATGTCATTGGCATGATCATAAAGAGCTTCTTTAGATGCTTCTGAATCAAACTGCGCAAAAGCAATCGAAGGAAACAAAAACATCAGCAGTACATAAAAGTGTATTTTGTTAATTTTCATATATATGTTATTTTATACTTATTTTTCTAGGTTAACCTTAAATATTTTAAGCAAGATATTAAAATATATCAATATTTTATCTGATAAAATTCATAATTCTTAAATCTACATCTCACAAAGTTAAAGAATTTTTAACTATTATTGCGTTAATAATTATACAAACAAAACTCATTGGAATATATTCGACAACTCACAAAGACAATGCCAAACAGTCCGGGTGTTTATCAATTTATTGATAAACAAGGTGTTATCATATATGTGGGGAAGGCAAAAAATCTTAAAAAACGCGTTAATTCCTATTTTACTAAAAACCAGATAGGTAAAACAAAAATGTTGGTTGCTCGTATTGCAGACATTAAACATATTGTTGTCGAAACCGAAACCGATGCCTTGTTGCTCGAAAACGTACTTATCAAAAAACATCAACCCAAATATAATGTGATGTTAAAAGATGACAAGACTTATCCGTGGATTTGCATCAAAAAAGAACCTTTTCCACGTGTATTCTTAACTAGATATGTGGTTAAAGACGGCTCGGAATACTTTGGCCCATATCCTTCGGTAAAGGTGGCGCGCACTTTGCTTGATTTAATTCATCAATTATATACCATACGTAGTTGCAAACTAAATTTGTCTGCCAATAATATAGCCAAACAAAAATTTGAAGTTTGCCTCGACTATCATATCGGCATTTGCAAAGCGCCTTGCGTGGGTTATCAATCAAAAGAGGATTACGACAAAGACATCAAACAAATACGAAGTATTATCAAAGGAAATTTTAAAATAGCCCGACAATTCTTCGAAAAACAAATGCTTGAACATGCCGAAAAACTCGAATTTGAAAAAGCGCAGGATATCAAAGAAAAATTAGCGTCATTGCAAAATTATCAGGCGCGTTCTACGGTGGTTAATCCGAGTATTAATAATGTCGAAGTGTATAATATTGTCTCCGATGCTACTACGGCTTACATAAACTTTTTACAAGTGGGACATGGCGCCATTATCCGTTCGCACACCCTCGAAATCAAGAAAAAATTAGATGAAACCGACCAAGAATTGTTAGAATTAGGCATTGTAGAAATACGCCAACGTTTCGATTTACATACACACGAAATTTATTTGCCTTTTGCTATTGACATACTTGACAATCTCAAAAAAATAATTCCGCAAAAAGGTGACAAAAAACGCTTGCTTGATTTATCCAGGCGTAATGCTGTTTATTTCAGACTCGAAAAAATTAAACAATTACAACTCACTGACCCCGATAAACATGTAAATCGTCTGATGAAACAAATGAAAGAGGATTTACATTTGTCTGTTGAACCGCGTCATATCGAGTGTTTTGATAATTCCAATATTCAAGGAACAAATCCCGTTGCCGCCTGTGTCGTGTTTAAAAATGGAAAACCCGCCAAAAAAGAATATCGTCATTTCAATATTAAAACAGTAGAAGGTCCTGATGATTTTGCCTCCATGGAAGAAATTATCGAACGGCGCTACAAACGACTTCTCGAAGAAAAAGCACCCCTCCCGCAACTCATTATAGTCGATGGTGGCAAAGGACAATTGTCATCCGCTGTCAAAAGCTTGAAAAAACTCGATTTATATGGAAAAATCGCTATTATTGGCATTGCCAAACGACTGGAAGAAATTTATTACCCAAACGACTCTGTTCCCTTATATCTAGACAAAAAATCGGAAACCTTACGTGTCATACAAAAGGCTCGAGACGAAGCGCATCGTTTTGGCATTACTTTTCATCGTAAAAAACGCATGAACAGCACTTTACAAACCGAACTTACACAAATTGAAGGTATTGGTAAACAAACTGCATTGAATTTATTACAGCATTTTAGGTCGGTAAAAAAAGTCAAAGAAGCAACTCTTGATGAGCTGATTGCAGTAGTTGGAAATAGTAAAGCTAGAATTGTTTATGAGGGATTAAAGAAAAATAATTATTAGCTATTAGCCTTTGGCTCTTTGCTTTTAGCTAATAATATACGTAGTTTTACGCTTTACAAGGTAACTTGCATTGAAGTGACTGGTTTTGTAAAGTGTATTCTTTATTTTTTATTAAATTTTCAAAGAAAATACCGTAAATTTGTCCAACAAAAACACTACAATTATGCTAAACAAAAAAATAGAAAAAGCCCTTAATAAACAAATTAATGCAGAATTTGCTTCGGCATACTTATATTTATCCATGGCTACGTACTTAAACGACCAAAATTTAGCCGGTTTTTCCAACTGGATGAAAGCACAATACGAAGAAGAAAAGTTTCATGCCATGAAAATGTACGATTACGTATTAGAACGCGGTGGTACCGTAGTGCTTGATGCCATAGAAAAACCAAAACACAAATGGAAAAGCATCATCGATGTGTTTAAAGATACCCTAAAACATGAAGAAGGCGTAACGGCATTAATCAATAATCTCACTTCATTGGCAATTGACGAACGCGATCATGCTACGGTTAATTTTATGCAATGGTTTGTTGACGAGCAAGTAGAAGAAGAAGCAACTGTATCAGAATTACTGGCACAATTAGAGCTTGTCGAAGGCAAAGGCAGTGGCTTGTTTATGCTCGATCGCGAAGCTGGACAACGCAAATTTACAGCTCCTGCAAACTAGACTTTTTTTACATGGCAAAGTCTCAAAAAATACTAACCTTCCGATTTTCTGCCATGGGCGATGTAGCGATGACTGTACCTGTTTTGCATGCGGTTGTACAACAAAACCCGGATGTAGAAATAATCATGGTATCGCGACCATTTTTTAAACCTTTTTTTAACAATCTACCCAATGTAACATTTGTTGGTATCGATTTAAAAAACTATAAAGGCATTGTTGGCTTGTATAAACTTTTTAAAGAACTTAAAAAGCACCAACCCAATGCCATTGCCGACTTGCACGACGTATTGCGCACCAAAGTTTTACGCGCCCTTTTTAAAACATCCGGCTATAAAGTTAGCGTTATTGACAAAGGACGAAAAGCAAAAAGACAATTAACCCGTCGTGAAAATAAAGTGCTAAAACCATTGCAATCTACCCACGAACGCTACGCCGATGTATTTAGAAAACTCGGATTAAAAGTTGATTTATCAAAAGTATCACACATAGAAAAACCTACATTAACAACTCAAGCTAAGTTATTCTTAAACACTTTTCAAGGGCAAAAAATTATAGGTATTGCTCCATTTGCAGCACATTTAGGCAAACAATATCCTCTTGAAAAAATAGAAGAAATTATCAAGCAATTATTAGAAAAAGACGAAAATCTTAACATCTTGCTTTTTGGTGGTGGAACTGAAGAAAAAAGAAAACTCGATTCACTCGAAAAAATAAACAGGAATCGTGTGGTAAATGTAGCAGGTATGTTTAGCTTTGAGGAAGAATTACAACTCATCAGCCGGTTAAATCTGATGTTAAGTATGGATTCGGGTAATGGACATTTAGCCGCATTATTCAACTTGCCAACAGTGACTATTTGGGGTGCCACACACCCTTTTGCCGGTTTTGCCCCTTTCAAACAAAATGCGAAACAGCAAATTATGCCCGATTTGCAACAATTTCCACAGCTACCCACTTCGGTTTATGGCAACAAAACTTTTGAGGGTTTTGAACAGGTTTGGGAGACTATATTAGTTAATGATATTGTAAATATAATTTTATATACAATTGTTGATAAAAATGTCTAGTCTCTTCATTAATCAATTTATCATATAAAAAAGTCGTTCATTATAAACCAAAAAAAAATCCCAAGTTTTCACTTGGGACTTTATAGTAAGATGGGCGGCGACATACTTTTCCAGCTAACGCTAGTATCATCTGCGCAGTCGGGCTTAACTTCTCTGTTCGGTATGGGAAGAGGTGATCCCCGACGCAATAGCCACCCTTAAAGTTTTAATTTTAATTTCAAATTTTAGATTTTAGATTTAAAATCATTTATCTGAGAGATTAAAATTATATAAATATTATTAAACATATTGAGATGCAATCAAAAGCAAAGATAAACAAAATAAAAAATTGCCTAAATCATAAGCGTACGGGTAATTAGTATCACTCGGCTAAATACATCGCTGTACGTACACCTGTGACCTATCAACGTCCTAGTCTCGAACGACCCTTAAAAGAAAATTCATCTTGCGACGGGTTTCGCACTTATATGCTTTCAGTGCTTATCCCAACCAAACGTAGCTACCCTGCAATGCCACTGGCGTGACAACAGGTAAACCAGAGGTTTGTCCATCTCGGTCCTCTCGTACTAGAGACAGACTCGCGCAATTTTCTAACGCCCACTACAGATAGAGACCGAACTGTCTCACGACGTTCTGAACCCAGCTCGCGTGCCACTTTAATGGGCGAACAGCCCAACCCTTGGGACCTTCTCCAGCCCCAGGATGTGACGAGCC
>Ga0256843_1002727_pt1 | contig 12706 bp, 21 predicted proteins | sample AlvinellametaG_FD_191572 | JGI IMG/M metagenome (GOLD analysis project Ga0256843, IMG submission 191572) | Pompeii worm associated microbial communities from hydrothermal vent at the East Pacific Rise, Pacific Ocean - Alvinella | ecosystem: Host-associated > Annelida > Integument > Unclassified ... | reverse complement strand
TAAAGCACGAAAATACAATATAAAAATCAAGACATATACAGATGTACTAACGTCTGGTTTTTAACGGATTAGAAAATTAATTAAAAAAAATTATGAAAATTGTAGATATTGTAACAGATGTAAAAAAGATTTATATTGATGTTGATGATGCTTGGGCATTTTATAACATTTTAGCCAAATCAACTGAAATTGATAAAAATTATTTTGAAGAATTTATAAGTGATGTTATTGTTGATGATGATTTTCCATCATTTGGAAAATATTTTTATAAATTTTTAATTGACATCATTGAGCGTGACGATGATATATTTGATTATACACCGGAACAATTTAAAATGATGAAAGAAAATCCTCAAGCAACAATTGAAGCTTTAACAAATAAAGCAATGGAAATTCATCAGCTTGATAAATCGCTTTTATCTGTTTTAGGAATGGATGAAGATATTAATGGTGTTTATCTTTTTGGTAATGATAAAAATGATATTATTTCATATTTAAACCAATATAATGATATTAACATTGCTTATGAAAATTCAACTTTAACTGTTGTTATGGACACACAGTCTCAAACTTTATCAATTAAAGCTATGAGTGTTGAAGATATTCTTGAAGATTATTATATAACTGATTTGGGTAATATTTGGTTTACTCTTTATTTGATTGTTTATGGTATGACACAAGTTGAATATTTTGGTGATAGAGATAATCCCGGACTAAATGAAATTGAAGAATTTATTTAAAAATTCGCCAGTTTTTTCATAAATTATATTGTTTTATATTTTCAGTTTAATTGCGTATCATTATTGGTACGCAATTAATTTTTACATATATCAATAATACTAATTTTAATAAAATAACGGATAATATAAATATACAAAAATAATATATACAATGAAGACAGAAACTCAAACTACTATCAAAAGTGAAATTCTTAGTAATATTAACAAAGGTATTCAAAAGCTTGATGATTTAATTGAAGAATCAATACACGATGAAAATACATTAATGCAAGAATTGAATAACCTTGTTGCACTTGGAATTTTAACTTATGATAAAAAACAAAAAATTTACAAACACAAATTAGAGCCAACAGGTGACAAAATTATTCTTGAAGGAAATATTTTGTTGCCTGTTACTGTTATTAGATATGATGATAAAACATTGGTTTGTAGAGGTTTATGGTATGAATTACCACCAAATTTTGATGTTAATCGTATTATTTGGAATGTTCCAGTACAGGAAACAAATAATTCAACACTTGTTGATTTATTACAATTAACACAAAATAAAATGAAGAAAACCAAAATCAAACAGTTAGATGAATACAAACAGTTAGTGAATTTAATTATACCATATAATGATAAATTAAAATTCATTATTAATACTGTTGGTAAAGATTTAACATCGATTGTTTTATTGTTTACACATAATTTATATATTACTGATGACAGTGCACTTGAATTTCGCGGTTTTAAAGTTAATTCAGAAATTTCAACTGATGAATTAATCGACCAGTTGAAACGAAAAACTGAAGACCGTGCTTGGGAAGAAATTAAAATCAATAGAATATTTAATTTTTCTGATTTTATAATTTCAAAAAATCAAATACCATATTATTATGATGGTAAAACAATTGAATATGCAGAATTAACACGTATACGTGGAAATTTCAAAATTACTTATTATCGTGAAAATAATAACGGTAAAGTTGAATTTATTGATGAAGATAATTTCGATAATGTTGATGATGGTTTGGAAAAAATCAAAGAAATTTTCGGAATGTATGTTAAAGAATATTTGGAAAGTTTAGACATTGAAATAAATTTATAAACATATGATAATACAAATTGATAACAAAGTTTTTGATACAAATGATATATTATATATCTCACCAATATTGAAAACAGAACACATACGGGATAATACAATATCAATCCGTTTTGAAATTCATTTGAAATCTTGTAATTCTAAAGATAATCAAATTAATATTGAACATTTTAGCGTTCCAATGCAAGACGCAAAACAAATTGAAAAAGCACTTAAAGATTTGAAAAAACAAGTTGTTAAGTGGTGGTCAAAAGGAAAACTCAAAAAATTAAGATAATATGTGTACAAGTGGTAACTCTCTCAGAAAATATAGATTTTCAACAAATTTTCAAAAAGAAGATTTAGATTTTTATTTAACCGCAATCAATAGATATATTAAAGAAAATAATTTAGATAAAGATTATTTTCAAATCAAACGTGAAGCTTTTGATGCTTCAGGCGATAGAATGAAAAATCATTATTCATTATATGTTTGTAACGTAATACGAGATTTAACAGATTTTTGGAAAATTTTTGATGAAGAAAAATCACATTATGTTACAAGAGAAAATTGTTATTTGAATATGCAATATTATTATGAATATGTTAAACGTCACGGTTATATAACACCAAAAGAGTGGATAAAAAATCATAAACATTTTTAGAATGAAAAGTAAAATTTTAACAAAAGATGAAAAAATTAAAATCATAAAATCTTCTATCAAAGAAGTGATGGATAATGAAATTAAAGGTTTAATTGTTAACAAAACTTTGGTTTTAATTGTGTATCACACTTTGTATCAATTATATGTTGAAGATTTAGATAATGTAACAATTTCTGCACCAACTGGGTCAGGAAAATCAATTATCAGTTACATTTTAACTAAAGCTTCCATACATATAAATAAAGAATTTGGTTTTGATTTTGATGAAAAAGAACAAATTGACATTCAAAAAGCATATATTCTAACATCTTCAATAATGTTACAAGAACAAATTTATAATGATATTGGAAAATTTAAGATGTGGAATATTCGGATGTTAAAAGGTGCAAATAATTATAAATGTAATTATGACCCTGATAATCTTCGCGATTGGCACCAACGAAAATGTTTAGGATATACATATAAACAAGTTGAAAATCAATTCAAATGTTTAGCAACTTGTATTTATTATGATAAACGAAATCAAGCGTCAGAAGCTGATATAACTGTATTAAATTATCAATATTTTTTCAAAGCTGTACCAAACAAATATTTTGCAAGAGGTTTTTTAACAGTTTTTGATGAAGCTCATTTAGTTCCAGATATTATTGCAGCAAATCATTTAATTTCAATTAAAAAATCCGATTGGCAAATGGTAAATAATTTAGTATTTAATATTGGATTTTTAAAAAATGATATTGACGAACGTAAACATAAAAATTTCAAAGGTTTACCAAGAATATTTAACAATAAAATTACAACAAAATCTCGCAATTTTATTATTGTTTATTTAGAACATTTCAATGAATATTTGAAAGAAGTGTTAGCTGTTATTGATGATTATTCAGTTGAAACTTTTGATATTTTTCCGCACGCAAAATCAACTGTTGATAAATTAAGAAAAATACATACTCGAGTCGAAGGTGAATTGAAACGATTACAATTTATAAAAGAAGTAAATTTTTTCGTTGATAATAAATATGATGAAGCTAATCAATGTTATGAGTTTGATATTCGTGATTTGAATGAAAAAACAATTATCAATAACATAATAAAATACAAAACACATAAAACAGTGTTTTTATCTGCAACGTATGGTAATATCGGTATTTTTAATTCATTTTTTGATTTTAAAAATGGATTTAAAAATTACAAATTAGCATCAACATTTGATTTCAGTAAATCACCTATTAAAATAATGCAAAGTGGTAAATTATCGTATGACCATTTTGATAAAAATATTCATAAAGTTTGTCAAGATACAATAAAAATTGTTGATAAATATCATCGTAAACATAACGGTATTATTCATACAGGAACTTTTAAGGTTGCAAAAATTTTAAAAGAATATGTTGATAATTTACCTTTTTATATGAGAGATAGATTTTTATTTTATGAAACAACAGAAGAAAAAAATAAAATTATCGATAAATTAAAAAGAAATGAAACAACAACTAAATATATTCTTGTTGGGCCATCATTATATGAAGGACTTGATTTAAAAGATGATTTAGGACGTTTCAATATCTTAATGAAGGCACCTTATTCAGCACTTGATAATTATACACGTGCTAAAATGCAAAAATATCCCGAATGGTATAAAAATCAAACGTTACAAAAAATTCAACAAGCAATTGGACGAACAAATCGACATAAAAATGACTGGTCAATTGTTTATTTAATGGATACATTATTAACTGATTTGGTTTTGAAACTTGATGAAACAATAACTAAAAGACTTGTTTATGGCACAATCTAAACAACATAAAAAAATAATAACCATTAGTGAATTAAATGACCGTGGGTTTGAAATCCATACAGACCCTACTATTATTGTAGGTGAAATGGGATATGATGAATTTGAAAATTGGATAAAAAATGAACCACTTTTTATTCTCGATAATTTATTGAACATTTTAATTGAATTTTCAATGTTCGAATATGCAGCGATAACAAAAAATGTAATAAACAATAAAAATAATATTTATGCTCAAATTAGAATTACAAGACAAAGCGATAACAAACAAACGTAAACAATTAAAAAATTCAGCGAAAAAACGAGGTATATTTTTTAATTTATCTCGTGAAGATGTTAAATGGATTTTGGAACAAGAAAAATGTTTTTATACAGGTGTAAAATTTAAACCCAATTCAAAACAAGCACGTTCCATTGACCGTATAGATAGTAATGATGGATATACAAGAAATAATATTGTTGTTTGCACAAAACGGATAAATGAATTGAAATCAAATTTATCTTATAAAGAAATTTCGCAATTGTATTGGCGAATAAAATACATTAAATTATTAAAATTTTTACGATTATGGTAGATTTGTCAGTACCAAAAGATAGTTTCACTGGATATTTAACTGAATTATTAATGCCGATTGTATCAAATGTTTTGCCATACGATGGTTATTTAATTAAATCAAATAATGGTGGTAGTCATATGTTTATTTTATATCCTGATTTATTTGATATAGATTTATTTGAAATTGCTGTTGATATTTTATTATCAAAATTTGAACAAGATATTTCAATGTTTAAAGATTATTTATTTATATCAATTAAAGATGGTAAACGTAATCAAGAAATGTTTGATAAATTAGAACAATTTGGTAACTATGAAAACAAAGAGTAAACCAAAAATCGGATATTTTGATAATTTTGATGCTACAAATCACATACATTTATATGCGAAAAAACTTGTAGATATAAATATAATTACAACAAAAAATTTAACACCTGATTTTATTGATTTTGCAATTACAAACAAAAACAGAATATTTTTACACATAATAATTAATGGTATGGGTGCAACAATAATTGAACCACATATACCTACTGTTAAATATATGTTTGATAATATATCGAAATTAATAAAATTAGGTTTTCCGAAAAATCAAATTTTGATTATTGTTAAACCTATCATTCCCAATGATAATGGACTTAAAGCTTTACAATTTTTGTTGCGATTGTTTACAGAATTTAAACAATTGCGATTAAGATATGTAAGATTTGAAATACTGAAATATTATAAAAATAGCGATAATCAATACAGTATAGCAAATCGATATATTTATTCTCGTGTTAAACAACATAAAATGGAAGATTTATTCAAATCAGACCAAATCTTTTATTATAAATATAAAATATTATTGGAAAAGTATAAAAATATTATAACAATAGATAATGAAACTGAACCACTTATTGGCACACGAGAATTAAAACCATTTGGATATATAAACAAATGGAAAAATCAATTTGGTGTTGATGAACCAATAATTTTTTATAAAAAGAATAATAAAAAATATCCAATTGTTGATGTTTTATTATCAAACCATCAACAATGCAGGAACAGATGTATTATTTGTCCGTTTAAATAATTAAATTTTATCGATAATACTAATTTTTTGTTATCAACGGATATTATAATTATATTAATCAATAATAACATAAAAATGGGTAAAATCACGAGAATTAAAAAGAATTGTTTCGATGAAAATTCAGATATTGTTCGCGAAAAATATAATAAATTTGTTTCATTATTTGAAGAAATGTTTGGTAGATTGAATTTTCCTGAAATTTGTATTGAAGGTAGAAAATATCAATTAACAGATATGAAATTTTCACTTTTTGACAAAAAGAATGATAATACAATTGAAGAATTTATTATTGTTGAAGATGAAAAAATTCGTGCTGGTGTTGGTTATTGTTATACATTATTATATTTGTATATGAATACTGAAGATGGTACAACAGCATTAATTCCTAAAATTATCAGTGTTCAAGATTTTGTTGATGAATATTTTGATGGTGACAAATTAATGGATAGATATGAATTTTCAAAATCTCGTTATAATACAATTAAAGATTATTACAATTTTTTCTATAATTTTGAAGCAAAACGTTTATAGTTCGAAACTATCAAAACGTATTCGATTTACAAATTAAAAAAAATAATTTAAGAAAAAAGTAATAAAAAAGCACAAAAATACACTAAAACAATATATAAAACGGATATATAAAATATAATTAAATAAAATAAATATTAATTATATGCGTTTAAAACAAATCAATTGGAATAAATTGAGTCAGGATAATTGGCAACAACTTGACGAAATTATTACAAAAAATTTGAAAAAAATTCGTCAAATTCCAGTTGAAAAAACAATAATACTTAATATTGATGAGAATGATGATGAAATTGATGGTTCGTATGAAATAAGTTATAAAGATTTTATAAAATATAAAACAATTCATACAAAACACGCAAAAAAGAATTTTTTCAGGTATGTTGCAAAAACTTACCAAAAAATAATAGAAATTTAAAATTAATTAATAATCATTTAAAAATTGCAATTATGAGCAAAGACTTAAAAGTAGACGGTTTAGAAGCCGCAAACGTAGAACAACCGGTAGATGACAAAAAAGCTGCCAAAAAAGCAGAAACCCAAAAAATGGTAGAAAAAGCTGCCGAATTTTTGGTAAACGAAATTGGCGTTTCTGATGAATTAGCCAAAATGGTTGAATTGGCGAAACATTGGGATGCTGACAAAGATGAAAAACAAGCCGCTAAAGAAGAAACTATTGAAGCATTTGGTGGAAGTGACAAAATCAAAGCTTATGCCACTGAAAAAATGGCAGAAGAATTGGAAGTATATCGCGGAATTGACAAATTGGTCAGCCGTTTGAATACTATCCGTCATTTCTATGCAAAAAGAAAATCTTCCGGAAGCCGTGGTAAAGCCGCAACAACCAAAGTTCGAATCGGCAACGATTATTATACTGTAAGTGCCGCGTATCTACAGGAAATCGCCGACAAACCCCGGGAAGAAAAAAGAGAGCTTATATTGGCTCACCCTATGACCGTCAAAGATGCTATCACCGAGCTATAAGCCGGTAGAATTGCGAAACAAGCCGAGACGGAAAAATAAAAACCCGGCGTAATATTGGTTAAAACCACGGAAAAACGAATCGCCCTCACTTGAACGTTCAAGTGAGGGCGGTTTAATTATGATATATAGCTTTTATGATAATACTATTTTATCAATAAACACGGATATAATCAATATAACCAATAAAATATAACAAAATGGATAAAAAAGAATTTCTAACCAGACTCGAAACGATTAAAAAATCAAACAAATTCAATGTAAATGAACTTTTAATACCGTTTCGAACAATTTTGCCAGAAAAATTTGATGTTTATAAATTGGAAATGGCTGATTTTTTCTTTAAATCAGTCAAAAACAATCCGAATTATCAAAACAGCTTGATAAAGGTTGATGATTGGGATGATTTTTTCAACTTAACGATATTGGATTTTAATTTTTTGTATATTGAGCAAAAAATTAAAGAAAAATATCAAATTGAAGATTTTGATTTGACTAAATACGAACTGGATAGTGTTTTAATGACATATGAAGTTGTCGATAGAATTTATAATAAAGACTCTGTCGAATTTTTATTGACATTATATCCAAAATTGTTCAACCACGTTGAATTGCAACAAAAATTATCTGAAGTTTTGAATGTTTTACGTCTGAATATTTAATTTAATAATAAGTAATAAAAAAGCCGCGTTTCAATATTGAAACGCGGCTTTTTTATAGATAATTATTTAAAGTTCTTCAATCTTCGATAACAATATTTTGATGTTCATCGGTGATGTTCTATATTGATTTTTGCCATCGCAAATTATAACTTTATTCTTTTTTGCATTCCGTTTCCAACCGCAAATTTTATACGGTTTATTTTTGATAAAAATGATTTTACCAAAATCGGTAACATTCAATCCATACGAAGGTGCATAACGTTCAAATTCTTTTTGAGCACCACCTTCAAGATTTGCACGTCCTTTGAAATCAAATCCAAATTCGTCATAATTAATTTGTTGCAAATTAATTTGGATTTGATACTTTTCTTCCAATTCCGCAATGACTCGTTTAAAGTCATCGCGGAATTCTTGTAGTGTTGATTTGTTAATTTTCATAAGTTTTAAATTTTATCCGATTTGAGTTATTTTATTACAGTCATTGCAAAGCCAATGATGTTTATCAATTACACCTTTGCCGTCAGGTACATAATAACTACCATTTTTATTGCCACAAGTACACCACAAACTTTTTTCATAATAAAAAAGTTGCAATGTTTCGTCGTCAACTGTTCCATTGCCATCGCAAGTGGGACAATCAATTTTTGAAATTTCGTCCGGTTCGTCAGAAAAGAGATGTTTTACTGTTAATGTAATTTTACCATCTCCTTTGCATTGCGGGCATTGATGATTTTTTGTCGCCATAATTGATTTTATTTTAATTGATTAATAATATTAATATCCGTATTTTTTGGAAAATTAGTGTATAATGGTCATTACGCACCAGAAAACTATATCATCATATTTATATTATTATTGTATATACATCAATCATTGAAAAATAATGAATTGAATTCTGGTGCGTATTCTTTTATATAACTCATTGATAATCAGATATTAATGCGTACCAGATATAATAACAATACGCACCAGAACCATATAACATACAACAATACGCACCAGGAAGTTATAGTATATTATATGAATAAAATAGATATATCCTATACATATACCAATGATAACATATGATTTTCTGGTGCGTATTGTTTAAAATACTGGTGTGTATTGTTGTATCAATAATACACTAAAACAGATTTATAAACGGATATAATAAATATAAATGATTGATATTAATGTTTATTAATATGAATTTATCAATAAACGCTAATTTAATCATTTATACGGATATTAAAAATATATTATTAATCAATTAAATTTTATTATTATGGCAAAAAAAGCTAAAACCCAAGACCTTAATTTGAATGACTTAAAAGCGTCAGCTCAAGGAAAAAACGAAAATGCAACTCAATTCAACAACGTTGAATGGTTGGAAAAAACTGACCCCACACCTTACCACACAGAGGAAAATGTTTCAAGCAAATACGACTCAGACCGTGAGCGTGAAATCATCGAAGGTTTAAAAGAAATCGTTGATTTAGGAATTGAAATCAATCCGCTTATGATTTTACTCGCCAAGTGGTGGGAGGTGAAACCTGCTCGTGCCGAGATTAAAAAATTGATTGACGCCGAAGCAGAAGCAAAAGGAATGGACAAAGTTACCTATTTGCAAGACGAAATCGGCGCCCAAGTGCAAAAATTGTCGAACATCGGAGAAGCTATCTCACGATTGAAATATGCAAAAACGTATTTCAAACCGAGAGGCGACTACAAAGCTAAGCTCCCGAAAAAACAATTGTCGATTGATGGCAAAATGTATCAAATTAACGTGGCCGACTTTAATCGTCTTAAAGACGAACACGGCGACAAAAAAGCACTGAAAAAAGCAATTTTAGCAATTGCCACTCCTGTCGAAATCGAGGAACTTTAAAAATTCCTGACCGACAAAACAAAAGCGACTCAAATTTGAGTCGCTTTTTTATTTTCATTAATATGGTCTAAATACGCACCAGAAATTAATTGTTGACATTGTAATGTAAAATTGTTTATCAATATACTATCTTGTTACATTGAAATTTGATAATCGTTTCTGGTGCGTATTGTTTATATCACACAATATACATATCAATTTTCATATATTATTAACAATAACAATACGCACCAGTTATATATAATACATAACAATACGCACCAGAAATTAATAGACCATATAGACCATATAATTCATAATCAATACATATGTCTTGAATTATTGATTTTGTTATATTGTTTACTGGTGCGTATTATTCTATGTTACCACTAATTTATGAAAATTTACGGATATTAATATTATTATTAATCAATAAATTTATAAACTATGGCAACAAAAAATCGTTATGCAATTATGTTAAAAAACGATGACAATGATGTCTCGTATTTTGTTCGCAAAAATACGAATTCAATTGTTTCCGCTTTATCGCTTGATGATAAAGACGTGAAAAGATGCGCGAAACCTGAAGACTGTCAATCTTTAATAAACACGTTTCGTTTATTTGATGATTTCAAAGAAGTTGATGTTGTAAAAATCGGTAAAACGAAAAAACCAATTTCAAAAAGAAAATTATTCTTTTTGAGAAAAGATGGCCGTTGGGAAGATGTGAAAACTGGTCGTATCAAATCGCACAGATGGATATATGATAACACAATCGTTGGAATGTATACAAAACGAAAATTTATCAAAAACGAAAATTTTCGCACTGAAAAAGGATAAACAACAAACAAATAAACACAACTCAAATCGTCAGCAATTAATTTTGTTGGCGATTTGAAATTTTTACGTATCAACACGCACCAGAAATTAATTATTCATATTGTGATGTAAATTGTTTATCAATATACTATCTTATTACATTGATAAAAATGATTATTGTTTCTGGTACGTGTTATTATATGTATTAAGCGTTTCAATAAAAGATTGAAACAAAGATAATTGATAGCACAAATTTTTTGTTATCAACGGATATTATAATTATATTAATCAATTAAATTTATAAATTATGGCAATAAAATTGGAAAAGTGTGTCAATAAGAATTTGTATAGAATTTTCAAACATAATGGAATTCTTACTATACAAAAAAATTGTAAATACAATTGCGAAACAATAGTGGAATTAAAATCTGATTTAGTTCCTGTTGATTTAGCTACAATGGACGACAACGAATTTTTAACACTCGTTGGTAAATTAATTTTAGAAACAAATCAAAAACAATAATATTATGGGATTTCAAATTTTAGATAGCAATGGCAACGCAATGACTATGAACGACATTGATAAAGAAGTTTGTAACTTTTGGAATGTTCCGTTTGATGAAAAACATTATGCGGTGCCAAATAAACGTGAAGAATATCCTGAAGGGATAGAAGGTAGTTTAAAATATGCGCAACAATTAAATTGGTATGATTCAATTGGTTGGAGAATTCATTATCATCGTTGTAATGATTGGCAATGTGTACGCAATGCTTTTTTGCGAGATTACGAAAAAATTATGACTCAATATAATTTAACAATTGAGCAGATAATACCAAAAGAAATTGCGTTGTTAGAATATTTTGAAAAACGCAATTATCAACCTCGATTTGTTGATTAAAAATCAAAAATTATGAGTAAATTAGCTGAAAATAATAAAAAAGTCATTGATAATGCGATGACAATACTCGGTGAAGGTGAGAGTTATATTCGCACAAAAGAAAATGGCACTTTTTATTATAAAAAATTTGAAGGAAATAATTGGCTTGAACACGAACATAATCAAGATTGGTATTGGTCTGGTTTAAGTTCATTAAAAGATATTGAAGAAATATTCAACTCAAATGAGTTTTGGATTGAAGCTATAGGAATTTATTGATTAATAAACAAACACAAAATAAAAATCCTGTTCAAATTAATTTGAACAGGATTTTTTGTAACTATTTTAAAAACCTAAAATTTTATGAGAAAAATTTTACCTTGAGATTATATTATCCTAATAATTTAAAAAATCAGTAAAAACAAACCGCAATTGAAATTAATCAATCGCGGTTTATCTGTACACGGCGGAGGCAGAAGCAGGCAAAAGGAACAGTTTAATGTGATAATTTTATCCAAATTATCATTGAAAATAGTATTTTCAACTAATAAATGATGATTTTTGATATATAATTTGTGACGTCAAAATCTGCTTTAAACTCAATAATATCATAAAAATCATTAGTTGTAGCCGTTTTTTTGAGTTCAAACTCAAAATTGACATTTTTATGTTGATTTTCATCAAAAAATTGAATGATACAATTGTCCAAATCCTTATAATTAGTAAAAACAAGCGAAACAATAGTATTTTCAATTTTTGCTTGTAATTTATCAGTGATAATTGTTGAATAAGTGTTAGTTAAACTACCTAAATTAATCAAATATTTGTCTTTTGAGACTAAAGAATTTTGATTAATATCATCAACATAAGTCAAAACATCATTAAATATTGATATTACACGTCCAAAGTTCTCAAAAATCAATTTTATCAACTTTTTAACGGAAAAATTTTCATTAAAAGTATGTAAATTATTGTTTATTTGCATATCGTTCTATATGTATTTTTAAACGTTCTATATCATTTTCTGACAATTCACATTCGCTAATTTTTAACTCATTTCTAATCAATTCAATAAAATTATCAAAATCTATAGCT
>Ga0256843_1002726_pt1 | contig 12708 bp, 10 predicted proteins | sample AlvinellametaG_FD_191572 | JGI IMG/M metagenome (GOLD analysis project Ga0256843, IMG submission 191572) | Pompeii worm associated microbial communities from hydrothermal vent at the East Pacific Rise, Pacific Ocean - Alvinella | ecosystem: Host-associated > Annelida > Integument > Unclassified ... | reverse complement strand
TCCTTGTCGAAGTACCGGGTATCAAGACACAGGCAGATGAACAGCGTATTCGTGAACTGATCGCGCGTGCTGCACACCTTCAGCTCATGGCGGTTGATGAGGACAGGGCTGCGCGTGTAATGACCATGAATCCCAATGAAGCCAAAAGCTATGGGGATGTGATCTTGCCCGATGTTTATAATGAACATCAAAAGTATTTGCTCAGAGCGATTCCTGTACTTGACGGTTCCATGCTGACCGATGCAAAGGTTGGATTTGACCAGAACAACCAGCCAGTGATCAACTTTGCGCTTAATGGACAAGGAGCGAAGATATTTGGTGACTTCACGGCAAAAGCGGTCGGTAAGCGTATGGCAGTCGTACTCGATAACAAAGTCTACTCCGCGCCGGTGATCCGTGAGCGTATCGGTGGCGGACATGTGCAGATCTCGGGTAACTTCAAGCTTGAAGAAGCGCATGACCTTGCGATTGCGTTGCGTTCGGGAGCATTATTGGCACCGGTTTATGTGATGGAGAAACGCTCTGTAGGACCAAGCCTTGGAGCAGATAATATCAAAGCAAGCTCCATGGCATTGATCCTCGGGTTCGTACTGGTGGTCATCTTTATGATACTTTACTACGGTATGGCAGGAGTGATTGCTGATGTGGCGTTGATAGGGAACCTGTTCCTGATCTTGGCGATCATGTCGCTCTTTGGTGCGACCTTGACACTGCCGGGTATGGCAGGTATCGTCCTGACCGTCGGTATGGCGGTTGATGCGAACGTCATCATTAACGAGCGTATTCGGGAACTGCTGCATGAAGGAAAGTCGATTGCCAAGTCCATTGAAGAGGGGTATGATAAAGCCTTTACAGCGATCCTCGATGCGAACGTCACGACACTGATCGCAGCAGTGGTGCTTTGGGCATACGGTACAGGTCCTCTTAAAGGGTTTGCCTTAACCATGGGTATCGGTATTCTGGCATCGATGCTTACCGCGATCGTTGGGACACACGGTATCTACCAGTGGCTACTTCCGAGGATCGATAAGAAAAGACTGGGCTTCTGGTTCGGTATTAAAACAGAGGGGGTAAAATAAATGGAAATTTTTAAGTATGATAAACCTCTGGCGTTAATGAAGCAGAGCAAGCGTTTTGGTATTCTTTCTATCGTTCTGGTTGTACTCTCTTTGGGGCTGATCTTTACGAAAGGGTTCAATTACGGGCTGGACTTTGCCGGCGGTACACTGGTCCAGGTACACTATGATCAAAAAGCCCCTATTCAAAAAGTCAGAGAAGCGATCACTAAAGACAAGAACTATGAGGGAGCAAGTGTTACCTATTTCGGGAATGATAACGAGATCATTATCCGTACCAAGAACAGCAGTGGTTCTCTTGGCAAAGATATGGGTGATACGATGCGTGAACTGCTTAAAGGCACAGGAAACTTTGAAGTGCGTCGTGTTGATATGGTTGGAGCAAAAGTCGGTTCGGAGCTTAGAGAGAAAGGGATGATGTCTCTTTTCCTTGCAATACTGGGTATTTTGATCTATGTTTCGTTCCGGTTTGAATGGCGTTTTGCTATTGCTTCAGTCTTGGCACTTGTACATGATGTGACCATTGCTATGGGAGCGGTGGTACTTTTCAATGTTGAGGTCAATCTTGATACTTTGGCAGCATTGCTGACAATACTTGGATATTCACTGAACGATACGATCATTGTCTTTGACCGTATTCGTGAGGGGATCCAGTATAGCAAAGAGAGTGCACTTGATAAGATTATCAACGAGTCAGTCACCCAGACTCTCTCACGAACAACACTTACCTCACTGACCACCTTCTTCGTGGTACTGACTCTCTTCCTGTTCGGTGGAGAGATCATTCGAGGGTTTAGCTTCACGTTGCTTGTGGGTGTAGTCGTGGGTACCTACTCATCGATCTTTGTTGCATCGCCTATTTTGATGTGGCTTGGCTTCTCTGTTAAAGAGTTCCGGGAAAAAGAAGCGGAAAAACTCAAAAGAGAGAAAGAGAAAGAGAAAATGCGCGCTATGTATGAGCAGGGAACGATCTAAAATCGCGGGAGCGATTTTAGAAATGAACAATTAATAATGAATAATGAATAATTTTGGTATGCTTTTCTATGAAAAGCTTTTTATTTGAAAAATAAATGGTATTTTTTTGATAAAAAGCATTTGGCTTATAAGGAGGCAGTATGCAGTGGGGTAAGGTCTTTTATATCTTTTTTACATTGATGTCACTGACGACATCAGCGGCATTTCTGTATGAAGACTCATTGGTAGCACTCTTCATCGCAGGTTCGGTCAATATGGTCTCGACCATCTTGAAAGTAGGGGTAAGGAATGTACTTTCGGCAGAACTTCTTGCCGGTTCACTGGTGGCGGATCTGCACCTTATCCCTGCATTCTTTGCGATGGAGTTTTATCACAATACCAATATTGCTATCGGCTTGGTGATCGGTGCGGTTATTGCCAATGTCTATACAATTATAGTATCGATGATAGAGAGTTCCAAAGAGAAAGTTGATTTTTAATTTACATATGTGACTCCACATATGATGCACTCTGAAGACGGTATGTTGCGATATGATGTCTGGATAAGAAGGAGCCTCTTATGGTGAATGTACCGTCTCTTCACGGCAGTGATCCTGAAACCAAGCGTCAGGAGATCAAAGCCTATTTTCAATACTGTTTCAAAAAATATGAATCCCTTTTCCGTCTGATCTGCGATGAGAATGCCTACTTTGTCAAAGCCGATCCGCTTAGACATCCGGTCATCTTCTACTATGGTCATACCGCTACGTTCTTCATCAATAAACTGAACCTTGCCAAGATCATCTCTACCCGTATCGATCCGCATCTGGAGTCCATCTTTGCCGTTGGTGTGGATGAGATGAGCTGGGATGATCTGAACGAGAAGCACTATGAGTGGCCGACACTGGCACAGACACAGGTGTACAGGGATCGTGTCTATGCACTGGTGACGGATCTTATCGATACCCTTCCCATACAGCTGCCCATTACCTGGGAGTCGCCATGGTGGGTGATCCTGATGGGGATCGAGCATGAGAATATCCATCTGGAGACCTCTTCGGTATTGATACGTCAGCTTCCTCTAAAGATGCTTCAGCCCGATCCTTTCTGGGCACCCTGTTTGGCATATTCTGGTAAAGCACCTCAAAACAGCCTGCTTGATGTACCTGCGGGATATGTGGAAGCGGGCAAACGTCATGATGATCTGTACTACGGATGGGATAACGAATATGGCAGACACAAAGCGGACATACCGTCATTCAAAGCATCTGAATATCTTGTCTCCAATGCCGAATATCTGACATTTATGGAAGAGAACGGTTATGGGAACGATCTTTTCTGGGATACGGAAGGAAAAGCATGGCGTGAGTATGAAGGTGCGCTCAAGCCTCGCTTCTGGGTGAAAAAAGAGGGAGAGTACTATCTGCGTACTTTGACCGAAGAGATCCCTTTGCCGCCGGATTGGCCTGTGGAGGTGAACTGTTTGGAAGCAGAAGCGTTCTGTCGATGGAAAAGCAAAAAAGAGGGCAAACGGATCGTACTGCCGACAGAGGATGAGTATCTGCGGCTGCGTGAACATACCGGTTATCATCCGGAGCACTCCCAAGCTAATCTCTGTCTGTCTCAGGGGGCATCAAGTACACCGGTGGACCGGTACCGGCAGGGAGATTTCTATGATATTGCGGGGAATGTCTGGCAGTGGACCCGTACGCCGATCTATCCCTATGAAGGGTTTGGGGTACATCCGGTCTATGATGATTTTACCGTACCGACCTATGACGGAAAGCATAATCTTATCAAAGGGGGATCCTGGATCAGCTGCGGCAATCTGGCAGATCCAAAGAGCCGCTATGCGTTCAGAAAACACTTTTACCAACATGCGGGTTTCAGGTATGTAGAGAGTGACTATGAGGAGAAGAATATGAGCAATGCCTATACGAATGATACCGTGATCGCACAGTATTGCCATTTTGGATGGGGGGAGAACAGATTCGGGGTAGCCAACTATCCGGAGACCTGTGCAAAACTTGCACTTGAATATATGGGGGATCGTCCCAAACAGCGTGCTTTTGATGTGGGGTGTGCCATCGGTCGGAGCAGCTTCGAACTTGCACGGGAATTCGATGAAGTGATCGGTGTGGATTTCTCCGCCCGTTTCATTCAGGAGGCACAACGTCTTAAAGAGAGCGGTGTGCTGCGTTATACAACACCGGTAGAGGGGGAACTGGAAGATTTTCATGAAGTACGTCTGAACAAGTTCGGTCTGGAACATGCCTCCAAGAAGGTGAACTTCTGGCAGGCGGATGCCTGTAATCTCAAACCGATCTTTACCGATTTCGATCTGATCTTTGCGGGCAACCTCATTGACCGGCTGTATGATCCGCGCAAGTTTATTGAGTCGACGGCAGAACGCATACGTCAGGGCGGACTGCTTGTGCTGACCTCACCATATACATGGCAGGAGGGGTCAACCCCCAAAGAGAAGTGGATCGGCGGATACAAACGTGACGGTGAGAATGTGACCACACTTCAGGGGCTTGAAGAGATACTGGGTAAAGATTTCAGACTGGTCGATACCAGGGATGTACCGTTCGTGATCCAGGAGACAGCACGCAAGCATCAGCATACGGTTGCGCAGATGAGTGTCTGGGAGAAGCTGTGAGTTTTGATTTTGAAGCGGTAGATCGCAGCGGGACCTACACGACCAAATATGACGGGGCTGTGCAGAAGTTCGGTACGGATGATCTGCTTCCCCTGTGGGTGGCTGATATGGATCTTGCCTCACCACCCTGTGTACAGGAAGCACTGAAACAGCGTGCGGCACATCCGGTGTATGGCTATACGGTCTACCCTGAGCACTACTATGATATGATCATGAAGTGGTATGAGACCCGGTACGGATGGAAGATCCAAAAAGAGTGGATCGTACCGTGTTACGGGGTGGTTCCCTCGTTGAACTTTGCTATTGAAGCGTTTACAGAACAAGGTGATGGGGTCATTGTACAGACACCGATCTACCCGCCTTTTGTCTCTTCGGTCAAACACAGGAAGCGAAAGCTTCTGGAGAATCCGCTGCGGTGTACGGAGGAAGGGTACAGGATCGATCTTGATGATTTTGCAGCCAAAGCCAAAGAGGCGTCACTCTTTCTGCTCTGTTCTCCGCACAACCCTACCGGAAGAGCATGGCAGGAGCATGAGCTTGAAAGCATGATCGATATCTGCATCGACAATGATGTACTTATCGTCTCCGATGAGATCCATGCTGATATTGTCTATGGCAGGCAGCACCGCAGTATTGGCAGTTTTGAGAAAGCAAGAGAGCATTGTGTGGTGCTGCATGCACCCTCAAAAACATTCAACATTGCCGGATTGAACACCTCTTATGCCGTGATCCCCAGTGCGCGTATTCGGCGTGCCTACAGAGTGGAGCAGGATCGTTCAGGTATTACCAACGGGAACCCGTTCGGCATTGAAGCGCTGATAGCGGCATATGATGCAGGAGGAGCATGGCTGGAAGCACTTAAATCGCATCTTGTGGGAAATATTGCGTATGTGAATACATTTTTGGCAGAACACGCTCTTCCGATCAAGGCAATACCGGTCGAAGCCACCTTCCTCATGTGGCTGGACTGTCGTGATATGGGAATGTCTCAGGATGATCTGGTAGACTTCTTTATTAATCATGCCAGACTTGGGCTTAATGACGGGGTGAGTTTTGGCAGCGGAGGAGAAGGATTCATGCGCTTGAATGTCGGTACATCAAGGAAAGTGTTGCAAGAGGTGATGGATCGTCTTTTGGATGCATGGGAGGCTCGGACTTGAAACATATTTTCTTTTTTCTGCTGTTGGCAAGTTACATCTATGCACTCCCACAGGGGGTCGAAATGGCGATCCAGCGTTCAGGGATCCCCAAAAAAGATATCAGTATTTACATCAAGGAGGCAGGAGAGAACAACCGTGTGGTTGCCTCTTTGAATGCTTCCCTGACACGTACTCCTGCTTCGGTCATCAAGGTGTTGACAACCTATGCGGCTGTATTGAAACTGGGGTTTGGTTACCGTTGGCCGACACAGTTCTATAGACGTGGCAAACTGAAGAATGGTACGCTTTACGGAGATCTCATTGTCAAAGGATTTGGAGATCCGACACTCGATGCGGATGACCTTGAAGATATCGTTTCACAGATCAAGTCCAAAGGGATCAGAAAGATTACAGGGAATATCGTTATAGACAGAAGCTATTTCAAAGTAGGGAACAAGAACAGTTCCAAATTTGATGAGAACCCTTACAGTCCTTACAACGCCATGCCTGATGCAATGATGTTCAATGAACGTGTCAGTACCATCTGTGTGGCTCCTAACAAAAATGATGTACATAAAAAGCATCCTGACGGCAGTTTTGTCATACACAATCAATTGCAGCGTGTCAACAAGCCGTGCCGGGGACGTTACTCCTGGCCTCTGGTCAAAATAGATGATTCCAAGGCGGTGCCTGAGGTATGGCTAAAGGGAAAAATATCCAAACGCTGCGGGAACCGTAATATCTGCAAGGTGATCACCAAGCCGTATAAATCCTTTTACTATGGATTAAAGGATGCTTTGCATCGTACCGGCGTAACGGTCAAGGGGTCGATGCGTTTGCGTAAAGTACCACAGGATGCCCGTATACTGTTTACCCACTATTCGCAACCGCTTGAGAAGATCGTTTCCAAAACAGCCAAGAAGTCCAACAACCTTTATGCCAGGCATCTGCTTCTGTTCCTTGGTGCCAAAGTGTATGGGGCTCCTGCAACGCTTGACAAGGGAAGGCGGGCTGTATTGCGAATACTTAGAGAACATGGTGCTTTGGGCAGCGGTACACTCAAAATAGACAATGGAAGCGGGCTCTCCCGCAGTGCCAGGCTCAATGCCAGATTATTGGCAAAAATGCTGGACAATGCCTATGCACGTTACGGTATGCGGTGGATGAAAACACTTTCCATTGCCGGTGTGGATGGAACGATCAAAAAACGTTTTCGGGGAACAGCGGTGCGTAACCGTGCATGGATGAAGACCGGGACACTCAAACGGGTCAAGAATATTGCGGGATATGTCAAAAGCAAAAAAGGTCGCTACTATACCGCAGTAATCATCGTCAATACCAGAAAAGGAAGGTGGAAGGCGGCCAAGCTTCAGAATGAGATTATCAAATGGTTGGTTGGATATCAGGGAAACACAGTGATACAACATAGGGAAGTGCCATTGAAATATGATGACAGCAGTACAGAGAAGGAAAGTATTACAGGTGTAAAAATGTATTATATTCAGGCAGGTTCCTTCTCGTATTTTCCTACAGAACCATATTTGGAAAAGATCAGGAAGTACGGCTTTCCCTATACAGTGGAGAAACATGACGGATATAAGGTAATGATTGGTCCTTATAAAGAAGAGAACGAAGCAAGAAAAATACTCGATCGTATACGTCAGGAGATCAGTAAGGGGGCATTTCTGACAGTAAAACAGCAGTAAAATGTTCTTTTGTCATATATAGGCTTTTAACCCCAACTTCGGTATAATCTCCTAAAAAATCAGGGCACGTATGAACTTTGAAACCTATCCTTTTGAGAAACTGAACAACCTTCTTGAAAATGTAACTCCCTGCAGTGACCATACACCACTCTCTCTAACGGTCGGAGAGCCTCAGTTTGAGACACCGCAGTTTATTTTGGATGCATTAAATGCACATGCTCCGCTGCTTAACAAGTATCCCAAAACATCCGGTGAAGCGGTTTTGAGAGAGGGGATGCTGACCTATCTGAAGAACCGTTTTGCTCTGGAACTTGATAACAGACAGATCATCCCGACTTTTGGTACCAGAGAGGTACTGTTCAATTTTCCGCAGTTTCTTCTGCATGATGCGGAAGCACCTTTGATGGTCTTTCCCAACCCTTTTTACCAGATCTATGAAGGGGCGGCAAAAGCGAGCAGGGCCGAAGTGGTCTACCTCGATCTCAATGAAGAGAACAATTTTCAACCTGTGGTGAATGAGAAAGTCTTGGCAGAAGCCAATTTGGTAATTCTCAATTCACCCAACAATCCTACCTCTTCGACCATGAGTATGGCACAGATGAAGCAGTGGGTGGAACTGGCGCTCAAGTATGATTTCGTACTGCTTAATGACGAGTGCTATGCCGATCTCTATCTTGATGAGCCGGTACCGTCACTTCTGAACGCTTCCGTCGAAGTGGGGAACCCGGAGTTTAAGAATGTACTGGTGATCAACTCCATCTCCAAACGCTCCTCCGCACCGGGATTGCGCAGCGGGTTCATTGCCGGAGATGCAGCAATACTCAAAGCGTATATGGTCTACCGTACCTATGTGGGGTGTGCTTCACCGCTTCCGCTGCAGCATGCCGCAGCTGCAGCATGGGCGGATCAGGCACATGTTGATGTGTTCAGAGAAAAGTACAAAAAGAACTTTGATGTTGCCAAAGAGGTATTGGGTGTCGATGCTCCCGAAGCGACCTTCTACATCTGGTTGAAGGTGAATGATGAGATAGACTTTACCGTCAAACTGTATGAGAAGTATAACTTAAAAGTGATTCCCGGCTCTTTCCTCGGAAGAGAAGGTGAAGGGAAAGGGTATATAAGACTTGCGTTGGTGTATGAAGAAGCAAAGACACGCGAAGCGCTGGAGCGGATCGCTGCGCTGAATGAAGAATTAGGAACTAGGAATTAGGAATTGTGGTAGGCATTGCGTTGCAATGCTTTTATTATATAGGGTAGGTACCTGTAAGAAAGTACCCTTGGGGTACTTTAGCCTACCATCTTTAAAAGGAAAACAATGGAACATCAAATGCCCGAAATTCATGTAGAGGAGCTCAAAAAAGACCCTGAGTTCCTCGCGAACATAGAGAGATTGGAGAAAGAGTGTAAAGAAGAGGAGAGTGTACATAAGGGCTATCAGCTGCTTGATGCAAAGCTTGTCATTGAAGCACCGGAAGATGATATCAATGAAATATTCACTTTTATTGTCAATACTGCTTTTGACAAACTGGCAACCTACTTAACAGAACACAAAAGTTTCAATGTTGTGACTAATGAAGAGGAACGTGCGATCGCCAGGGCGATCTATGAGCATGCCATTCAGCGTTACAGTGAAAATGACAAGAAGGGTGCAAAGGAGATGTTCCTTGTGCTCTACCATACCATTGACTACGATGAGCTTAAAGATGCCATGATGATCCATGCCGCAGCAGTGATGGCGGGGATGGGGTTTGATGATTTTATCGAGAACCTTGTGGATGTCAAAGATATCGATCCGCATGATCCGTTGGCATTTTTCATTCAGACATTTGTACAGCCAACGGATATCTTGCTTCAGATGTATGCAAAGTATGTTGCACAGGGAAAAGAGGAACTCAAAGTCCTTGAAGAGGATAAAAACGCGTAGGGTAGGCGCCCGTAAGGAAGTGCCCTTGGGGTGCTTTAGCCTACCTTCTGAGCCATTATTGTATTGCGAACTGTAATTGGATTAATGGTTTTAAAGGTGGGCAATTGCCCACCCTGCAAATGGAGAGGAAGAATGAAAATACACTTTATAGGTATTGGCGGTATAGGACTTTCTGCATTGGCAAAATTTTTGCATAATGACGGACACAAAATTTCCGGTTCGGATATTAAACAAACGGAGATCACCAATGACCTTGCGACCAATTTCGATGCCAAGATCACCATTCCCCACCACCCTGATGCGGTAGAAGGGGTTGACAGGGTCATCTACTCGGCAGCCGTACGTCCGAACAACCCTGAGTTTAAACGCGCTAAGGAACTTGGCATTGAACTGCTTTCACGTAAGGAAGCACTCAAGTTCATTCTTGGAGAAAAAGAGGTCTATGCCGTAGGCGGTGCACACGGGAAAAGTACGACCTCTGCGATGCTGGCTTCCATTATCCCTGAATCCAATGCACTTATCGGTGCGATCTCCAAAGAGTTCGGCTCCAACGTGCGTAACTTCCCTAACAACAAAGTGGTCTTTGAAGCCGATGAGAGTGATGAGAGTTTCCTTAACTCTAACCCCTATCTTGCCATTGTCACTAACGTTGAACCGGAGCATATGGAGTACTATGAATATGATGAGGAGCGTTTCTACAATGCATACAGAAACTTCCTCTCTTTGGCAAAGGTACGGGTGATCAATGCTGAAGATACATTTCTCTCTTCACTTGATATGGAGAATATCAAGCTCTACCCATCCAAAGACCTAAGTGATATTGAATTCGTCCTTGTCGAAGGTGAACCGCATACACGTTTTACCCTCAAAGACCTCGGCAGCTTCGAGGTGTTCGGTTTTGGAGAGCATATTGCCCTTGATGCGGCATTGGCGATCCTTGCAGCATTGGAGCTGGGAGAAGATATTGAAGCGATCAGAAGCAATCTCAGACACTATAAAGGGATCAAAAAGCGTTTTGACATCGTACAGAACCAGGAGCAGATGGTAGTCATAGACGACTACGGACATCATCCCACAGAGATCCGTGTGACGATGGGTTCTTTGCAAAGTTATAAAAAGCTCAGAGACTTCCACCAGCTCAATGTCATCTGGCAGCCGCACAAGTACAGCCGTACCATCGACAATCTGCAGGGATTTGTCGAGTGTTTCGAGGGGGTGGATGAGCTGGTGATACTGCCTATCTGGTCTGCGGGTGAGATTGAAGTGGATATCGATCTCAAGGGGGCATTCAGCCGCTACAAGCTGCTTATGGCGGATTCTGTGACCAAAGAAGATGGTGTGGTTAAAGTATTCAAAGACGGAAAGGTGATACGGGAGTACAGCCAGGGGCTGGTGACGGCGTTTGGTGCCGGAGATATTACCTACCAGATACGCGGGGAAGCGTAGCAGGCAGCAGGAAGGTACTGCACAGGCAGTACCAATGAATATTTAAATTTTTTCCTGGATAATCGCTTCGATCTGGGCGATCACTTCATCCTGAGGATTCTCTCCGTCAACGACTTTAAGCAGATCATGGTCTCTATAGTATGCTTCCACTTCTGCAATTGTCTCTTTATAGTTCTTCATCTCATTCTCATACATCTCTTCAGGTCCCTGGAATCTTGCTTTGGCAGCTTCGTCACTTACCTGTATCTCAATGACATTGAGCAGTTCGATCTCTTTATGGTTGAAGAGTACGTCACCAAAGATATTGACCTGCTTCTCTTTTCTCGGGAAACCTTCAATGACTACTGCATCCGTAGGAGCCGCCTTGATCGCATCCAGTACAGTATCGATGATAATGGCTGTGGGAACCAGCTGCCCTTTGAAAAGGTAGTCACTGATGATCTTTCCAACGACCGAACCGCTTTCAGTCTCTTTTTTCAGCAACTCTCCTGTGGAATAACTGCTGATCTTTTCTGGATATTTCTGTGCCAGAAGATTGGCAGTGGTGGTTTTTCCGGCACCGGGCGCACCGATAATGAGAATTAGTTTTTTTGACATGGTATTACACTCCTAATATGATGACTAATTATAGCAAAGAAAAGCGTTAAAGCGGGCTTATGTCATAAGAAATGCAGAAAAAAAGTATAAAGAAACAGGATGAATGAAACCCTTTTTTGCAGCAGCTTTTCTTGTGAGACACAAACAAAATGCGTTATAATAGAAATATACAGAAAGAAAGGCAGCCTATGGGAAAAGAAGAGCATAGTATTGAATTGCTTACAGGAAAAGACGGACAAAAAAGAAAGAGCAGGATACCGGCAAAACTGGATCTGTTGCAGAGTGTGACAGGGATGATACTGGCGGTTTTCATTATGTTCCATATTCTATTTGAGTCCTCCATATTGTTTGGGAAAGAGGCGATGTATACCCTGACAAAGATGTTTGAAGGTGAGCCGTTCATTGAACCGGGTGAGCCGCTGATTATCTCGGCACTGGCATTTGTGATCTTCTCGATCTTTATTTTTCATGCCTTTCTGGCAATGCGGAAATTTCCTTCATCCTACCGTGAGTATGAACGGTATCAGGATCACAGGAAACTGCTTAAACACAGTGATACCAACCTCTGGTTCATACAGATCACGACTGGGTTTATGATGTTTTTCCTGGGGTCGATCCACCTCTATATTATGATGACACAGCCGGCGAATATCGGTCCGTACGCTTCATCGGACAGAATCTACAGTGACTGGATGTGGCCAATGTACCTGTTGCTGCTTATTGCTGTGATCCTCCATACCGGGGTTGGTGTTTACAGGCTGATTATCAAGTGGGGTGTGTTTGACGGCAAGAATCCCAGAAGCAACAGAAAGCGTTCCAAACGTATCATCCAGATGCTGGTAGTACTCTATATGCTTTTGGGACTGGCCTCTTTAATAAGCTATATGAAAATAGGCTATGAACACCAGGATCAGTATGGCAGCAGATATATTCCGGAGAGTAAACAATGAAGATAATTTATACAGATGCCCTGATCGTGGGTGGTGGTTTGGCAGGGCTGCGTTCGGCAATTGCAGCCAGAGAGAAAGGGCTTGATACCATTGTACTGAGTATGGTACCGGTGAAACGTTCACACTCTGCAGCAGCGCAGGGCGGTATGCAGGCGAGTCTGGCAAACAGTGTCATGGGAGAGGGGGACAATGAGGATGTCCATTTTGCCGATACGGTCAAAGGAAGTGACTGGGGGTGTGACCAGGAGGTGGCA
>Ga0256843_1002725_pt1 | contig 12711 bp, 8 predicted proteins | sample AlvinellametaG_FD_191572 | JGI IMG/M metagenome (GOLD analysis project Ga0256843, IMG submission 191572) | Pompeii worm associated microbial communities from hydrothermal vent at the East Pacific Rise, Pacific Ocean - Alvinella | ecosystem: Host-associated > Annelida > Integument > Unclassified ... | reverse complement strand
TACTTTGAACCCGAATCTCTCCATGCATCATCTCTATAAGATGTTTGGAGATGGAAAGACCAAGTCCCGTTCCGCCAAACTCCCGACTAATGGATGGATCAGCCTGATAGTAGGAGTTGAAAAGTTTTTCCACCTGATCTTGGGACATCCCTATACCTGTGTCTGAAACATTAAATTCCAATGTTACATTGTCACCGAAACTTTCGATTTTATGGACACTAAGAGAGACTTCACCATTTTTTGTGAACTTAACAGCATTACTCAAAAGATTGATAAGAACCTGACCAACACGCAACGAATCTCCAACCACATGGGAGGGAACATCTTTGTCGACATTAATAGAGATATTTATATTATTATGTTTAGCTTGAATCGATACTATATTATAAACATAGTTCAAGATATCATTGATATTAAACTCAACCTGTTCAATGGTCAGTTTATTTGCTTGAATTTTAGAAAGATCCAAAATATCATTAATAAGATTTAAAATATAGTTGGATGATTTTTCTATTTTCTCTACATAATCTTTTTGTAATTTACTGAGATTACTCTCCAAAACCAGATTTGTCAATCCGATGATTGCTGTCATTGGACTGCGAAGTTCATGACTGACATAAGAGATGAGCTTCTCTTTGTTTTGTACCTCAAGCATCATCTGTCGAAACTTCTCTTGTGTAATGAGCTCTTTGTTTTCAAGCATATTGTTTTTTCTTCTGTAGTAAAGCATAAAAACCAAAGAGAGTAGTCCAAATCCCAAAGCAAAAAAGAAAGCTGTTTTGTAGTCAAAACTCTTGTGTTGATCTATTTTTGTAACATCATTTGCTACTGTCGATGGCTCTGATGTAATAATTTCAGGCTCCGTAATCACAGAAGTAATTTCCAAATCTTGAGAAGTAGTTTGTTCTTCTTGCTGAGTATCTTTTTTTTGTAGTTTTTGTTGCGGTTTCGCTGTATCTTTTTTGGTAGTCATAACAGCAACACTATGATCTTGTTTTGCAGTATTTTCAAGTGTTTTTTTAGTTTTTTTTGTACTTTTGTAAGTTTTTAAACGGGTTACATATACATCTGGATACTCTAAACGCAGTGTATCTAACACCTCTTGCAATACTTTTCTATCCCGAAATGGTTCTGCCAAAGTTATATAATATTTTCCAGATTTTCTTTGTTTAAACTCAAAGTCCCATTCCTCTTGAAGTTTTACAATATTAGGGTGTGCTGCTACAAATTGATTAAGTTCTTCTAGTGCTGCTTGTGCTGTTTTTTCATTCGGAAAAGAACCTATTCTAATAGTTCTTAGGTACGTTGCTTGCGCATTGAGTGAAAAAAGAGTGATAAATACAACTAATAATAATTTCATTCCCCATCCTTAAGAGGGATATTTTATCATAAAGAAGTGAGTTATTAGTTGAGATTTTCCAAGAGATTAAAACAGTTTTGAATCGTAGGTTCAGATGCAATTAAACAATCGATACCATTTGGAAGTGCTTTTGCTGTTGTTGCACCAATAACAACAACCTGATGGCTAGGTTTGATTGTATGATTTTTCAAAAAACACTGAACACTTGATGGTGACGTAAAAATCAATACAGCTTCATCTTCCACATCTACATCTTTTATAGCTTTGGAGCATTCACTTTTATACACTATCGCTTCATCAATATCATAACCATTTTTTTTAGATTGTGATACAAAATCTGATGCAACAACTTCTGCACGCAAATAAAGCCATTTTGTAGATTTTGGATATTGCTCAATTGCATCCACCAAAGTATCACCATACCCACCACCAACACGCAACACCTTCCCACCAAGAGCTTCAAAACTTTTTGCACTCTGTTTTGAGATACATAAAGCTGCGATATCTATATAATCTTGCGTGTTGTAGCGTTGCAGCGCTTTTGATGCCTGTTTGGAGGTGATAATAAGATAGTCATATTTGGAAAAGTCGATTTGTGGTTTGAAAAAAGTAACATCCAAAGAGTTTACATGGATAGCATCAGGATGGGAAGATATAGAAAAAAGATAAATAGGTTTTGTTGTTTTCAAAATAATCTCCTAAATTACAAAACTATAAATCATAAAAAGTTTGATGTAATTTGGAATGTTTTTAGGTTAAGGCATAGTAAACTATGCCGATGCCTAAATCATTTCAAAGTGCATTGAAATTTTTTTGATTTTATTCCCACTCGATTGTTGCTGGTGGTTTTGATGATATATCATACACCACACGATTAATTCCATCAACCTCATTGATGATTCTTCTTGAGATTCTCTCTAAGAGATCATGCGGAAGGTGTGCAAATGTTGCTGTCATTCCATCTACAGCTTCTACAACACGAACACAAACAGTGTTGTCGTAAGTACGGTTATCACCCATAACACCAACAGATTTAACATTCAGTAAAACTGCAAATGCCTGCCATGTTTTTGCATAGTATCCACTTGCTTTAAGCTCATCAAGTAAAATAACATCCGCTTCACGAAGAAGATCTAAATCAGCAGGGTTGACATCTCCCATAATACGAATAGCAAGACCAGGTCCAGGGAATGGATGGCGGTTAATCATAGATTCAGGAAGTCCAAGTTCTAAACCGATTTTACGAACCTCATCTTTAAAGAGTTCACGTAAAGGCTCGATAAGTTCAAAATCCATCCAATCAGGAAGTCCACCAACATTATGGTGTGACTTAATCACTTCCGATGGACCATTTACAGAGATTGACTCAATAACATCAGGGTAGAGTGTTCCTTGAGCTAAAAATTTGATACCTTCATGTTTTTTTGCTTCTTGTTCAAATACTTCGATAAAAGTATGCCCAATGATTTTACGTTTCTCTTCAGGATTATCCACCCCTTTTAGACGATCTAAAAAAAGATCTTTTGCATCAGCAACTACCAAAGGCACTTTTAGATTGATTTTAAATACCTGCTCAACCTGTTCCCTTTCACCTTTACGTAAAAGACCATTGTCAACAAATACAGGAACAAGCTGATCACCGATCGCTTCATAAAGCATAGCCGCAACAACACTGCTGTCAACCCCACCACTTAAACCACAAAGCACTTTTCCATCACCAACCTGCTCGCGGATTTTAGCGATTTGCTCTTTTAAGAAATGCTCCATTTTCCATTTTTCAGTCACACCACAAATATTTTTTGCGAAGTTACGAAGCATTAAGTAACCCTCTTCTGAGTGTTGTACTTCTGGGTGAAACTGCATTGCATAAACACGTTTTTCATCGTTTGCGATAGCTGCATATGGAGAGTTGTCAGAAGTTGCGATAACTTTGAAACCTTCAGGAAGAGTATCAACTCTATCAGAGTGGCTCATCCATACGATACGGTTGTTGTCACACTCTGCAAAAAGTGGAGAAACATCATCAGGGTAGCCAACAATGTTAAGCTCAGCTTTTCCATACTCGTGATGGTCTGAACGGATAACACTTCCACCAAAATCAACTGCAATTCTTTGCATACCATAACAGATACCCAAAACAGGGATACCCATATCATAAACACCCTGATCAACTTCATAAGCATCTTCGTTATAAACAGAAGATGGACCGCCTGAAAGGATAAGCCCTTTAGGATTTTTTGCTTGAATATCTTCCACTTTTGTATGGTAAGGGAGAATTTCACAGTAAATTTTGTCTTCACGAAGACGACGAGCGATAAGTTGTGTATATTGAGAACCAAAATCTAAAACGATGATGCTAACATTTGTCATAAAAATGCCTTTGAAGGAAAGTAAATAAATAATTACGAAAGGATACCAAAAACAAGATTAATTTTTGATTTGAAGTTTTATGAGTTGTACACAAAGTACAGCAGGGAAAAACCCTGCATACTAAAAAAAGGAGTTTTTAATAAATTCCCATCATTTCAAACTGTACATACCAGATCGCTATAGAAACGATATAACCAACTAAAATAGTCCACGCATGTTTCATATGGCTACCAAAAGTATAGATCCCTTTAAGACGACCCATTACACCAACACCTGCTGCTGAACCAAAAGAGATCAAACTTCCACCAACACCCGCTGTCATAGTTACAAGCATCCACTGCGCTAGATCCATCTCAGGAGATGATTTTAAGATAGCACTCATTACAGGTACATTATCAACAACTGCCGAGAGGAAACCTACACCTACATTGGCTACTGTTGGTCCAACCATACCGTAGAGATCGTGAATATAATCCAAGAATCCTAAAAAGTGTAAAGCACCAACAGCTGATAAAATACCAAAGAAGAAAAGGAGTGTATCATTTTCTACTTTTTGCATATTGACATAAATATCAAAACTGTTTCTTCCAGATTTACTCAACTGTACAGAGTAAAGTTTCAGTACTGCCATACCAAACATCATACCCCACATTGCTGGGAAATGGAAAAACTGATGTCCAAGAACTGCTGTAACAATTGTAGCAACACCAAGATATGCTACACCCATACCACCATCAAGAACTTCAGGTTTTTTCTCTGTAGCCGCATTAAAAGCAGGCTCACCACTTGGTACTGACATAGAGAGTAAAAATGCAGTTACAAACCATCCTAAAAATGATGCTGGGAAAAGGTAAAGGAAATCAACAAAATCCCCTTTTTGTGCTGTCCATGCCATAAGTGTTGTGATGTCACCAAATGGAGACCATGCACCACCAGCATTTGCAGCAACAACGATATTGATAGCACCAGGTACTAAAAATGCCATGTTTTTCTTGTCAATTGTAAAAAGTACCGTTGATAAGATAAGGGCTGTTGTCAAGTTGTCTGCAACTGGAGAGATAAAGAATGCTAAAAGACCTGTAAGCCAGAAAAGTTTTTTATAACTATACCCTTTAGAAACCAGCTTATACTTCATCAAGTCAAAGACGCCACGCTCTATAAGCGTTTCGATATATGTCATAGCAACAAGCAAGAAGAAGAAAATCTCTGCAATCTCTAAAATAAGATGCTCTAGCTCATCATGAAGCGGATCAGGATTTAAACCATTGATGGAAAAATAGATCCCTATAAGCATAAACATAAAAGTACCTGCAAAAAGTGCTGGTTTTGCTTTATTAACCTCCCATTTTTCCTCTGTAGCGATAAAATAATATGCTAATACAAAAACTGCTAAACTTAACCAACCAACCCATGTTGTGGCTAAATTAATATCTGTTGCCGCGTGTTGTGCTACTTCTACTGCACTTTGGGCTACTGAACCGTGTTCCATTCCTACTCCTCATCTATTGTGTGAACCCCAATCGATTCACTTCTGTTTAATGCCGATATCACTATCGATTTTGCCGTTAATAAACGAAATTTTAAAAGTTTACCAATATTTTCATTTAAAAGAGCATTAATTGTGCTTAATGCATCATTTAATCCCCGTTTTGTTCGAATAATAGAAACATTTTCCCACATAATACGTCTTAACTGATCCTTTTTCACTTTATCATCTTTAAGACTCATCACCTCATCACTTACCTCAAAAGTAACAAATGCTTTTTCATCATTTTGAGTTCTATGAATACTGCTCACAGCACGTTTTGCAAATACCAACCCCTCAAGTAATGAATTGGATGCCAAACGATTTGCACCGTGGACTCTTGTTGATGCAACTTCACCAATGGCATAAAGATTTTTTACATTTGGAACTCTTGCATCAAGGTCTGTTTTGATACCACCAATAGCATAATGAAATGCTGGTGATATAGGGACTCGCTCTTTTGGTACATTGTAACCAATAGCACGCAGATTTTTACAGATATTTGGAAAGCGATGCTCAAAATACTCTGTGTCGAAATTTTTAAAAGCAAGATAGACATTCAAACCTGTTTTCTTTTTGTATTTGTAAATCGACTTACTCACAATATCTCGAGATGCCAACTCCCCTCTTGGATCAAAATCAAATAAAAAACGCTTACCGTTTTCATCTTCAATGGTAGCACCCTCACCACGCAAAGCTTCCGTTAGAAGCATCTTTTGTGCACCACCAGAGTTTACAAATACAGTAGGATGGAACTGAAGCATCTCCATACGATCAAGCTCTATCCCTTTCATCACACATAACCCCTGCATATCAGCACTGATACAGGGTGCATTGGTGTGGTATTCATAGAGTGATCCAACACCACCACTGGCGATAATGACATCTTTGGCATAGATATTACGACTCTCTCTGTGATCTAAAACAGTCACTCCATAACAGACACCATCTTCGATCAAAAGATCAACAACACGTGCATCACTTAACATTGCGTGTTGGTTTTGTGCAAGTAAAAAATGGTGCAAATAACGCCCTGTTGCATCACCGCCTGCATGCAGGATTCTCTCACAAGAGTGAGCTGCTTCTTTTGTGTAAAGAAGATTGCCCTCTTCATCTCTGTCAAAATCAAACCCATGTTCTATAATATCATCAATCACTTCACGGGAGTGCTGACTGAGTATGGCAACAGCGTTTGCATCACACAAACCATCTCCAGCTGCGAGGGTATCTTGGATATGGACAGGAACATCCGCTTCATCTCGAGCCAAAGCCACACCACCTTGAGCATAAAAAGTGTTACATTTAAAAGTTTCACGTTTGTTGATTATAAGTACTTTTTTCTCTTTTGGCAACTGCATAGCGGCATAAAGTCCTGCAACACCCGCACCAATAATTATTACATCATATCTTTGTATCATCTACTTACAACTTTCATTATTTTCTTTACTCTTGAGGATAAATGTCACATTCCCATCCCCTTGAGAAGTTTCCTCTTGGTAATAAGGGGGCGCTTTATAGCCACATCCACTGATACTTAATAAAAAGCTTGCTATAATTACTTTATGAAAAAAGCCAGTGATATTATCAATCTTCTTCAAAATAAACCTCAATTTTCAAAACTTTCTTACTATAAGTGTATCCATAAAATAGAATCTGCTTTTAGTAAACCGCTCCAGAAGATGATAAAGTTTGCCTATATTAAGAACAAAACCCTTTTTTTCGTTTTAAATCATCCAGGGGCTAAACAAGAGTTTGATAATAATATAGATAGTATTAAAAGCGCTTTAAAGTTTGTAACCCCCAAAGAGTGCGAAGATATCCAAATAGATGATATCAAGGCTTTTGTAACCCATACTCCTACAAAAAATGTCACCTTTGAGCCAAAAGAGATTGAGCACTACCAAGAAAGAGCCAAAGGTACCTTCTCAGTTGATATGATTCACGATGAAAAGCTTAAAAACATTGCAAAAACGATAAAAGAGATAATCCAACATAAACATGACACTTGAAGCAACAATAAAACAACTCCCGACATCAGCAGGGATCTATCAGTATTTTGATAAAAACGGACGTATTCTTTATATAGGAAAAGCCAAAAATCTTTCGGCTCGTGTAAAAAGCTACTGGAACTTTACACCATCATTTCAGCCAAATACCAAGCTCTCAGCACGCATTGTCAAAATGTTACAAGAGACGTGTTCTATGAACTACATTGTTGTAAAAAGTGAGCATGATGCTCTTATTTTAGAAAACTCTCTTATCAAACAACTCAGTCCCAAGTACAATATCTTACTGCGTGATGATAAGACCTACCCCTATATCTATATTGACAACAGTGATCCCTACCCCCGCTTTGAGATAACACGCAAGATTATAAAAAGTAAAGATATCACCTATTTTGGTCCCTATTCTGTTGGAGCAAGAGATATTTTAGATTCTATTTATGAGATATGCAAACTTGTCCAGAAAAAAGGGTGTTTAAAAACAAAAAAGCTCTGTCTTTACCATCAGATTGACAAATGTTTAGGACCGTGTGAACTCCCTGTGTCCAAAGAGCGTTATCAACAAGAGGTACAACACGCAACAAAACTGATTAAAAACAAAAAACTGCTTTTGGCACAACTTGAAGAGAAGATGATGTTTTATGCAGAGGCGCTGCGTTTTGAAGAGGCAAAAGAGATTCGCGATCGCATTGAAAAAATAGGTCGCTCACAGATCCAAAGTGATATCGACTTTGCCAGTGATGAAAATTATGATATTTTTGTACTGCAACACGCAGGCACTAAAGCAGTTTTGGTGAAAATCTTTATGCGTGAGGGGAAAATAATCTCCTCAAACCACCATTACATTTCCATACAGGAGGGGTTTGATGCAAATGAGATCTACTCTCGGGCACTTCTTGATTTTTACAAAGGGGAAAAACCTCCTATCATCGCACCTGTTCTCGTAGCACAAGAGTTTGAAGATATAGATGTCATTCGTCACTACCTTAATAGTTTTTTTCAAAAAAAAGCATCACTTTTGGTACCAAAAAGGGGAAAGAAAAAACAGCTTATAGATCTTGCTCTTTTAAATGCCAATGAACTGCTCAAAAAAGCTTCCAAGGAGTTAGAGAATACTATTTTATATGAGATACAACAACTTTGTCATCTTGAAAAAACACCTTATCGCATAGAAGTTTTTGACAACTCCCATATGGCTGGAAATGCGACAGTTGGTGCGATGGTTGTTTATGATACCAATAAATTTGATAAATCTTCATACCGACTCTACCATTTAGAAGCAAAAGATGAATATGCACAAATGAGAGAAACTCTGACAAGAAGAATTGCAAGTTTTAGTAAAAATCCTCCACCAGATTTATGGGTACTCGATGGAGGAGCAACTCTTTTGAAACTTGCTCTTGAACTTTTAGAATCCAATGGTGTTTTTTTAGATGTTGTTGCTATCTCTAAAGAAAAAGTGGATGCAAAAGCACATAGAGCCAAAGGGAAAGCAAAAGATATTATTTATACAAAAGAGGATGTTTTTAAACTGCAATCTAGTGATAAACGGCTTCAGTTTCTTCAAAATCTAAGAGATGAAGCACACAGAAGTGCCATAAATTTTCATAAGAAAACAAAACTTAAACTCGATCAAGAGAGTAAATTATTGAATTTACACGGTATATCACAAGCCAAAATCAAAAAACTTTTAAACCATTTTGGAACTTTTGAAGCGATAAAAAATCTACAAATTGAGGAAATTAGTACAATTTTAAACGATAAAGATGCAAAAATTATTAAAAATTTTTACAAATAAGTTTTTTTTTCACTTCATTATGATATATTTGTGATAGTTTTAGCTATTTATCAACTATAAGGTTTTTTTATGAATAACGTGACTCCACTAAATGAAGAATATGAACTCGATGAAAATGTCGTCATTAGTCAGACAGATTTAGAAGGTGTAATCACCTATGTAAATCGAGCTTTTTGCAAAGCTTCTGGATATACTGCTGATGAGCTCATTGGACAGGAACATAATATTATAAGACATCCACAAATGCCTGCCTCTGTTTTCGAAAAACTTTGGTCAGCCATTACTGGTGGTCGAGCATGGAATGGTCTTATAAAAAATCTTAGAAAAAGTGGTGAGTTTTATTGGGTTGACATTGAAATTTTACCAATTAAAGATAATAACGATACCGTAACAGGATATATCTCTGCTAGTAAACCTGCTTCACGCAAAGATATTCAAGAGAATGAAGAGATGTATAATAAAATGCTTGAAGCACAAAACTAAGGGGTAAATGTATGTTAATTTATAATTTTCAAAAAGAGTTCTTGGGAATTGACAAGAAAGATTTAAATATTTTGGGATTTAATGATCTTGCATCACTCAAAGCTGAAGTGGCGGACTTTGCAGATCTGTTTGTAAAGACACCAGGTTATATCCATAACTTTAAACATGTGCACTGGATCGATTTTATCACTTGTGCTGAGTCCAATGAAAAACCAAAAGCTATTATTAATGTTAATTCTAAAAGCTTTAAATGTACACTTGATATTAAAACAGCTTTTTTAGTTGATAATCCATCTGCTGAAGCATATTTTGTTCATATGAACAATTTAAGAGCACTCAGTTCTGAAGAGAGTGAACTTATCTCTGCTGATTTGGCAAACAAAACTATTCCTGCTCCAACCTCACTCAACGAACCTGCTGCTGTAGAGCCTGAAACATTTGAGTCTTTAGAAGTGGATAACCTTAATATTGATGAATTTGACAATACACCTATTACAAATGAAGTAGAAGATGATTTTGTAACAACACCAAATGACACCTTAACATACGATGATGATTATAAACTAGATGTTGCTTTTGATGACTTTCATGAAACACCACAACAGGATATACCTCCTGTTATTCAAGAAGAAAAAGTACAACCTACAGTAACACATCAAGAACCACCAGCAGTTGTCGAAGATGAGGAGGATGATTATGTTTATGATCCTCATGTCGCATCAGCAGAACTTGGTTTACCACTTGATCTTATCGAAGAGTTTATTCAAGATTTTATTCTCCAAGCAAAAGAGTTTAAAGATGACCTCTACAGCTCTTTGGAAAATGGTGATTTGGAAAATGTCAAGATACTCTCGCACAAACTCAAAGGTGTTGCTGCAAACTTACGTGTTGAAAACGCATTTGAAGTACTTACTACCATTAATACTACCTCTGACTTTAGTGTTATAAAACCAAATTTGGATCGTCTTTATAGAATAATCGCCAAATTAGCAGGTGAAAAACCAGAACCAGCTTCTGTTCAGGCGCCAACACCTGAACCAACACCTGAACCAACACCTGAACCAACACCTGAACCAACACCTGAACCAACACCTGAACTGAAAATTCAGGAAAGTGAAGTTCCATCTACACTTGATATTGATACCCAAGAGGAAGATCAAAAAATAGAACTAAGCCTTGATGATACAGAAGAAGAGACTGCACCTGAAGATGTAAAACTTGATATTGATCTAGATATGTTTGAAGATGATATCCAACTCGAATTTAAGGATGAAGTTGAAACTGTAGAAGAGAAGCAACCTGAAGACACATTCGAACCTGAACTTACTTTAGAGATTCAAGAACCAGAGTTATCAGCACAAACCCCTGATGAAAAACTCACTCCACAGATCAATTATTCGAAACAACGTGTTGCCAATGAGATCGGTATTGACCTAAATACCTTTGAGGAACTTTTAAAAGACTACCAAAAAGAGAGTCATACAATCTTATCAAATATGCAAACAGCACTTGAGAACAATGACTTAGAGATCTATCAATCAGAACTCACAAAGTTTAAAGGTATGAGTGAAAATATTCGTTTAACAGAGTTAAATGAGCTTATAGAGGCACTTGAAAATACTACTGATAAAGAGAGTATCACTCACAATATTGAAGTAATTGAATCAATTATTTCACAAATATTAGAAAAAAGGGATTAACGATGCAAATAGGACTTAAAAATCGACTGAGACTTATCTCTCTTTTACCAATTGTCATCCTGTTTTCCATTACGAGTTATTTTGTATATAACTCATATCAAAACTATATAGCTGCACAACTTATTCAAGATAAGCTCTCTACAAACAGAAAGCTTAATGAACTTGTTACCAATATTTCAAGGGAACGCGGTATGACCGTTATGTATCTTGGAAATTCTTCTAGTAATACTCTTAAATCACTTATTAAACAAAGAAAAATAGTTGATCAAAAAGCAAAAGAGTATTTTGAACAAGTGAATAGTTCTGATGTTTTACACGATCATTCAAAAGGTAAAGAGTCATGTACTACATGTATCAATACAACAAGGCTTCAACAGGCTCTTGCTCAAATCAAAAAAGCTCGTATTAAGGTTGACAAACACCAAACAAACTTTGAAGAGATTTATGAAACGATCTATGGAAAAGCACAAAGTGAAGCGATTAAAGAGCTTGAAGAGATCACATCTGATCAAGTTGATCCAAAGATCAATGCTTATTCAAGTGAATACATCTCATTTGTTCGTGCAAATCAATTTACATCAAATGAAAGAGACTTTATCTCTTTTGCTATTGCACGTTCAACAGAACTAGATGAAGAAGAGATCAATAAATGGATCTCACTTATTGCAAAAGCAGATGCGATCAACTATGATACACTCAAAGATAAAAAACTAGTAAGTGCACTAGATGAACTCTTTAAAAATGAAGATGCGATTGAACTTTTTGAAGATATCAACTCTGAACGTGCGGCTATTTTAATTGCAGCAAGTAGTGGTGAGTATGAGACCAATGCAGGTATTTGGTTTGCGATGCTTTCTGAGAAGACCAACTTGCTCTCTGATGCAGAAAACACTATCTTAAATGCAATGGATGAAAGAGCTGTTGCTGTTAAAACAGATGCTATCCAGTTTTTGGCTATTACTCTGACTATTTGGCTTATTTCTGTAATTTTGGCAATTCTGGGTTACTTACTCTCTAATGAGATTGCAAGAAACATTAAAAACCTTGAGGAGGTCTTAAAAAGAGTTGCTGCCGATGCTGGCGATGGTGAGTCTACAATTGATATCAACCTTCACACAACAAAAGGTACGGCTGAAGCATACGATCTTCTTGAGCGTATTATTGAACAAACAAGAAAAGATAAAGAAGCAGCACAGGAAGCGAGTGAAGCGAAATCTATGTTCTTGGCAAATATGTCTCATGAGATCCGTACACCACTAAACGGTATTGTTGGTTTTACAGAACTTCTTAAAGATACAGGGCTACAAGAGGAGCAAGCAGAGTTTGTTGAGATCATTGAAAAATCATCAGAAAACCTTCTTGAAATTATTAACAATATTCTTGACCTTTCAAAAATTGAGTCTAATAAACTTGAGATTGAAGATATTGTCTTTAATCCTGTTGATGAATTTGAAAGTGCTGTTGAGATCTAT
>Ga0256843_1002724_pt1 | contig 12716 bp, 10 predicted proteins | sample AlvinellametaG_FD_191572 | JGI IMG/M metagenome (GOLD analysis project Ga0256843, IMG submission 191572) | Pompeii worm associated microbial communities from hydrothermal vent at the East Pacific Rise, Pacific Ocean - Alvinella | ecosystem: Host-associated > Annelida > Integument > Unclassified ... | reverse complement strand
TTATCCTCTACTGTTATATTTGAGCCTGATATTGCTATATTGTGGTGTGGCAATGGAGTAGAGTTGAGATAATTACTAAAGGGAAAACTAAATATAACTATAGATAGATATAGTAAATTTTTTTTATAAATAGATAAAACTATAGCTATCAAAACTATAGCAAATTGCCACTTTTGAACTCCTATATAGCTATTGGTAAATATAAGTTCAGGCTTGAACCAATCAAACTCTATAGGGTGTAGATAAGATAACAGAAGTAGTAGTATAGATTTGATTATGAGACTCCATAGTTTTGAGTTAGAAGAGCCAAGTTTTTGAGGTATATACTCTGATAGTTTTGCTATGATTAGAAATATAGTTCCATAAACCCAACCTATAAATATCACTCCCATAGGAATAGCCCACGCAAAACCATAATTGAAAAAGCTCATACATATCCACCAAAACCACAATACCCCTATAAAAAATCCACTCCAAAACCACACTTTTTGGTCAGATTGTAGTAGGTAGTAAAATGTGAGAACACCCAATATTGTATTCAGTAGTGGAGAGACAAAACCCATCCAATCTAGGTATATAGCCCCCGAGCTTAAAAGGGCTATCAAAAAGCCTGTTGTTATCTTGTTAATGGTAAAATACTCACCGATTTTTATATATAAACTCAAAGGATTTCCTTATGTCACAATCAGCACAACCAATGTTGCTACTTATAATCATGTTTGGTATATTTTATTTTTTAATTATCAGACCTCAACAAAAACAGCAAAAAGAGCATCAAGCTATGTTAGACGCACTTAAAAAAGGTGACAAGATACTAACAGTAGGTGGTCTATATGCAGAAATCGTTAAAGTTGAAGAGGATTTTATCAAAATTAAACTAAACGATACAACTATTGTCAAATTAGATAGAGCTTTTGTCTCCAGAAAGGTAGATGCGTAAGTTATGGGTACACTAAATTATAGAGTTGTTATCTTTTTATTCGCTTTTGTGTTTGGAGTAGTATTTTCTATTCCATCACTCACTCAAAGTGAAGCAGGAAAAAAGATTACACTAGGACTTGATTTACAGGGTGGGCTTCATATGCTCCTCTCTGTCAAAACAGATGTAGCTGTAGAATCAAAAGTAAAATCTATCGGAACAACTATTAAATATAAGTTGGATGATGAAGATATTATTTTTGATGATTTAAAGATAGAAAATAAAGCAGTAAAATTTGAAGTTTTGGATAAAGATGATTTACCAAAAGTTCAAAAAATACTAAAAGAGGATTTCAAAGATATCGAAGTTAAACAAGATGGATTAACTTTTACTCTGACTCTCTCTCCAAAGCTTATAGAAGAGACCAAGAAAAATGCTATCAATCAAGCTGTTGATACTATTAGAAACCGTCTAAATATGTATGGACTAGCTGAACCTACTGTAGCAAAGCAGGGTGCAGATAAAATCTTAGTAGAGGTTCCAGGAATTAAAACCCAAGCAGAAGAGCAGAGAATTAGAGAACTAATCGCAAAAGCAGCTCATCTACAGATGATGGCAGTTGACGAGGATAGAGATGCTAGAGTTGATACTATGAGTGAAGCTGAAGCTAAGCAGTATGGAGATGTGATTTTAAGAGATGTTGCAAATCCAAAACAGAAGTATCTACTACACTCTATTCCTATTTTGGATGGTTCTATGTTAGTAGATGCGAAAGTGGGATATGATAGACAAAGCAACCAACCTCTTATTAACTTCAAACTAAATGGTCAAGGTGCCAAAATATTTGGTGACTTCTCAGGAAAAAGTGTTAGTAAGAGAATGGCTGTTGTATTAGACAACAAAGTCTATTCAGCACCTGTAATTCGTGAGAGAATTGGTGGAGGTAGTGGACAAATCTCTGGAAACTTTACACCTCAAGAGGCTCATGATATAGCTATTGCTTTGCGTTCTGGAGCATTATTAGCACCAGTTCAAGTAGAAGAGAAACGAAGCGTAGGTCCTAGCCTTGGAGCTGATAGTATTAGAGCTAGTATGATAGCTTTAATTATTGGTTTCTTGTCGGTTGTAGTATTTATGTTTATATACTATGGAATGGCAGGAGCTATAGCAAACTTGGCACTAATAGCAAACCTATTTTTAATTTTGGCAATTATGTCTCTGTTTGAAGCAACACTTACACTACCAGGTATGGCAGGTATTGTTCTGACTGTAGGTATGGCTGTTGATGCCAATGTTATTATCAACGAAAGAATTAGAGAGTTACTTCATGAAGGAGCATCCATAACCAAAGCAATAGAACAGGGGTACAATAACGCCTTTACTGCTATTTGGGATGCAAATATTACTACTCTAATTGCAGCAGTTGTTCTATTTGCTTATGGAACTGGTCCAATTAAAGGGTTCTCTTTGACTATTAGTATTGGTATCTTGGCTTCAATGCTTACAGCGATTTTAGGAACTCATGGTATATATCAATGGATATTACCAAAAATAGACAAAAATAGACTGGATTTCTGGTTTGGTATTAAAAAGGGAGCAAAATAATGGAAGTTTTTAAACATAATCAACCAATTATAGGATTTATGAAAAATGCTAAAAAGTTTGCTATGCTCTCTTTGACTCTTGTAATTTTATCTTTGGGGCTTTTGATGACCAAAGGTTTGAATTATGGTATTGATTTTGCTGGTGGTACTGTTATTCAGGTAAAATATGAGGGTGATGCACCTATTAAAAAGGTTAGAGAAATCCTAAGCAAAACAAAAGAGTATCAAGGGGCAAATGTAACATATTTTGGCTCAAATCAAGAGATTGCAATTCGTACTAAAACTACATCAAAGAGTGTAGATGTAGATATTAGTGACCAGATTAGAAATCTTCTTAAAGATACTGGTAAATTTGAAATACGAAGTGTCGATATGGTAGGACCTGCTGTAGGAGATGAGCTTAGAGAAAAAGGTCTCATGGCAATGCTTCTTTCTATCTTGGGAATTTTGGCATATATCTCATTTAGATTTGAGTGGAGATTTGCTCTAGCTTCTGTTATAGCATTAATCCATGATGTTACTATCTCTTTGGGTGCTTTGGCTCTTTTTCAAATAGATGTCAACTTGCCTATATTAGCAGCGATACTAACGATACTAGGGTATTCACTAAATGATACTGTTATTGTTTTCGATAGAATTAGAGAGGGTATTAGAACTATAAAATCAACTGATTTATCAGAAGTAATTGATGAGTCTGTTACTAGAACACTCTCAAGAACTACTCTTACTTCACTAACTACATTCTTTGTTGTATTGACACTATATCTATTTGGTGGAGAGCTTCTTAAAGGGTTTAGTTTTACATTGCTTGTTGGGGTTATTGTGGGTACATACTCATCTATCTTTGTTGCATCTCCTATTTTGATGTGGCTTAAGTTCTCTATATCTGAATTCAGAGCAAAAGAGGCAGAGAAGCTCAAAAGAGAAAAAGAGAAAGAGAAAATGCGTGCTATGTATGAACAAGGAACCATATAGTATATGAACTGGGGCAAAGTATTTTATATATTCTTTACCTTGATGAGTCTAACAACTAGTATCTCATTTTTATATGAGCATACAGTTTTGGCTCTCTTTGCTGCGGGAAGCATTAATCTAGTATCTACTATACTAAAGCTAGGTGTGAGAAATCTACTTTCAGCTGAACTTTTAGCAGGTTCACTAGTAGCAGACCTACACCTACTTCCAGCATTTTTTATATTTCAGTTTGGTAGTGGTGATAATGCCAATTTGATTATAGGATTGGTTATGGGAGCTATTATTGCAAATATTTATACTCTAATTATATCTATAGTCGAAAGTGCAAAGACCAAAGAGGATTTTTAATCTCCTCTTATCCCTCTATCCTCTTTTTTATCTCATTGGCTAATTTATAGACAGCCATTCCATAGAGTGAGCTATGATTATATGTTGTGATAACTCTAAAGTTATGAGTTCCAAGCCATAACTCATCATACCCTGCCCTATTTAATCTAAGAAGAGAAACTGGTCCTCTATATTTCATCTTTGAACGAGGTTTAATTTTGTGTTTTCTTTTTAGTTTATATTGAGAATATTTGGTTTTATATCCTGTTTTTAGTTTTTTAAATCTATACCCTTTGTATTTTGCTCTAACAGCTACTTCATCTATATAAGGGTTCCACCCATTTTTGGCAAAATAGTTAGCTATACTTCCTATAGCATCCTCTGCATCCCATAAATCTTTGACTCCATCATTGTTAAAGTCAACAGCAAAACGGATATAACTACTAGGCATAAACTGCCCATATCCCAAAGCCCCAGATGTTGAACCCATAACCTCTGTAGGGTCTAGTCCTAAATCTCTAGTAATTAATAAAAAATCCTCTAGCTCATCTTTATAAAAATCAGACCTTCTATCCCATAGCATACTCCTAGTTGTCAAAACATCCAAAGCTCTATGTTTACCAAAATTGGTACCATACGCAGTCTCTATACCAATAATACCAACTATATATTCAGGAGGAACACCATACTCTTGCTCTGCTCTTTCCAAGGTATCTCTATATCTATTCCAAAATTCTATACCTCTTTGAATATTCTTTTCATAAATAAAACAGCTTTTATATCTATCCCATTCTCCTGCACCTCTATATACATGATTAGAGATACAACTTTTTGTTTTAGTACTTGGCACATACCTATAATTTCTAGCTTTAGAGAATATTTTATATAACTCTTTTCTTTTAAAATTATGTTTGTTAGCCATCATCTCTATAAATTCTATAAGTTCATAACTATCTTGAAAATCCCCTTTTAATTCATAATAATCAACTTCTTGAGCTGTACTATTTGAATCATCTATTCCCAAATAAGCATAATTTTTTGTTATATTATTATCCCTATTTTTTGGTTCAATATTTTTTGTACTACATGCAGAAAACAGCAATACTGAGAGTGTTAATGAGTATATTCTATTCTTTTTCACCTATAATCCTATTCCTTATTTATTATATACAATTATATTAGTTTATAATTAAATAGCTAATAAAAAAACCGTTAAAAAATATATAAAATATAAATAATATAATTAAACATAATCGATAATGTTTTTTACTGTATTTTAGCTCTCTAAAATCAACAAAATATAAAAAATGATAACTTCTAACCCATCATAGGGTATAATCACACAATTTAATTTGATGGAGAGAATATGAGTTATAAACCAAGCCAAATAGAAAAAAAATGGCAAGAGATATGGAGTGAACAAGAAGCATTTGAACCAAAAGATAATCAAGATTTACCAAAAAAATATATACTAAGTATGTTCCCTTATCCAAGTGGAAGATTACATATGGGACATGTAAGAAACTACTCAATTAGTGATGCAATGGCTAGGTATTATAGAAAACAGGGATATAATGTACTTCATCCAATAGGCTGGGATGCTTTTGGTATGCCTGCTGAAAATGCAGCTATAAAATATGGCAAAAATCCAAAAGAGTGGACATACTCAAATATTGAATATATGAGAAAAGAGTTTGACTCATTAGGTCTTTCATTTTCTAAAAAAAGAGAGTTTGCTACTTGTGATGAACTATACACCAAATGGGAACAAGAGTTTATTATCAAAATGTTCCAAGAGGGGTTATTATACCGTGAACTTACAACTGTAAACTGGTGTGAAGATTGTCATACAGTATTAGCAAATGAACAAGTAGAAGATGGCTGTTGTTGGCGTTGTGATAATCCTGTTGAATTAAAAGAGATGCCAGGATATTATATAAATATATTAAAATATGCAGATGAGTTACTTGAAGATTTGAAACTACTAGAGGGACATTGGCCAAGCCAAGTTCTAACAATGCAAAAAAACTGGATAGGTAAATCTGAAGGATTAGAGTTTAAATTTAATCTATCAAATAAATCCAAAGCTAAATTAGATAATAAATTTGATGGATTTGAGGTATTTACAACTAGACCTGATACTATATATGGTGTAACATACTGTGCATTGGCTCCTGAACATCCTATTGTCAAAGCTTTGATTAAAAATGAACTAATAGATAGTGATATAGCATCCAAAATAACAACTATGGCAAATATGAGTGAGAGAGATAGAGCCAAAGCTCAAAAAGAGGGTTATGCACTAGGAATTAGTGTTATTCATCCTCTTACAAAAGAGGAAATACCTGTTTGGACAGCTAATTTTGTACTAGCTAGTTATGGTGGTGGAGCTGTTATGAGTGTTCCTGCTCATGATGAGAGAGATTTTGAATTTGCTACAAAATATAACTTGCCTCTAAAATATGTTATCAGTGGATATAAAGAGGGTGAAGCCTATATAGGAGATGGAGAGTTAATTAACTCAGCAGATTTTACAGGTATGCCAAACCAAAAAGCCAAAAAAGAGATTATTAAACTATTTCAAGAGATAGGCTTAGGCAAGGGAACAACCAACTATAAACTTAGAAACTGGGGTGTTAGCCGTCAGAGATATTGGGGAGCGCCAATTCCTCTAGTTCATTGTGACGGTTGTGGTTTGGTAGCTGAAAATATAGAAAATCTACCAATAACCCTACCTAATGATGTTGAGATTACGGGAGAGGGAAACCCACTTGATAATCATCCTACATGGAAAAAGTGCAAATGCCCAAAATGTGGAAAAGATGCAACAAGAGAGAGTGATACACTAGATACATTTGTGCAATCAAGTTGGTATCAGTTTAGATATGCAACCAATCCATCTAAATGGCAAGAGGTTGGAATAGATAAGGATGATGTCAATTATTGGTTAGGAGTTGACCAATATATTGGTGGAATAGAACATGCGATTTTGCATCTATTATATGCTAGGTTTTTCACTAAAGCATTGAGAGATTTAGGGTTTATAGAGAATATCAAAGAGCCTTTTGAAAATCTATTGACACAAGGAATGGTACTAATGGATGGTGCCAAAATGAGCAAATCAAAAGGCAATACAGTTGACCCAGATGAACTAATAGCCAAATATGGAGCAGATACAGCTAGACTATTTATACTATTTGCAGCCCCACCTCAAAAAGAGTTGGAGTGGAATGATAGTGCAGTAGAGGGGGCATTTAGATTTCTAAAAAAACTATATGATAGAAAATCAAAAGTGACCCAAAATAGTATGCCAACTATAGAACATTCTAAACTCAACAAAGAGGAGAAACTAGCTAGAGCAAAAGTATATGAAGCTTTGCAAAAATCAACTACTGTTTATGAAAAAACATTTGCTTTTAATACTCTAATAGCTTCATGTATGGAAGCACTAAATGCACTAGATAAACAGAATAATGATTTAGTTTGGAGTGAGGGAATGTATATTATATTACATCTATTAGAACCTATATCTCCTCATATCTGTAGTGAACTAAGTCAAGAGCTTTTTGAAACAAAAAATCTAAAAGATAAGATAGATGTTAAAAATGAAGTATTTATTCAAGATAGCATCACTCTAGGTGTTGCAATAAATGGTAAAAAAAGAGCAGAGATAGAAGTTCCATCAGATGCTTCAAAAGATGAAATTTTGAATGTAGCAAAAAAACAAGTGACTAAATGGCTAGAGGGAAAAAATATAATAAAAGAGATAGTCGTTCCTAATAAATTAGTAAACTTAGTAATAAAATAAATATAAAGTATGAAAAATATTTCATACTTTATATATATTAATGGTCTATAGAGCCAATAACACCATCAATATCATTTACTTTTGAACTCCACATAGTAATTGGTTTAGATACTAAAAAGATATCTCTATCATGAAGTTTAATATCTTTGCCACTTAACTCTTTAATACTCTTCTCAAAAAGAGAATTAGATAACCCATATAAAAATTCAACTTTTTTATTATCCGTTTGTAAAAAGAAAAGATTTATCTTTTTATCATTTGCAAGAGTCACCTCTACTGCTTCTAACCCATTTTTACTAAAAAGAGTTTTGATATTTTTGGCATCAAAAAGCTTTAATATAATATCTTTTGGATTACCATTGAACTCATATAATCCATTGATAGTTGCTACCTCATAGATTAATTTTTCTTTATTACCTGTTAGAGTATATTGAGTAATAGATACATTTGAAAAGTTTTTAACATCACTTTTTACTGATTTATATGGATACACCACCTTATTCTTTGGTGTCTGTAACACTAAAGTATCTGATTTTAAATTAAAACTACTCTTTTTGTAAAATAGTGTTAATAATAAAATCCCACCTATTAAAACTACTGCTATAATTATGTTTTTTAACATAAATTTTTACCTCCCTGTATAACTATAAAATAGAGCTTTTTTTAACTTTGCAAAAATAGCTCTCCTATCTTGTGGACAAATAGAAAAACATCCATGACTCCTACCACCATAATTTACATATTTCGCAGGGTGCATAACAATATCTCTTCCACCCATTCTAGGTGGCAATCCTACTTTTCTATTACTCCACTCTAAACCTTTAACAGATAGATATTGATATCTCTTTTTTTTGGTTTTACCTACTTTTGAACCTACTTTAAAAAAGCCATATGGTGTCATATTTGTGTTACATCTATTACTAGAGTGTTTTACCTTTCCACCAATAGAACCAGAATATTTACCATGAGCTATTTTATGTTTATATACAACTCCATTTTTGAGATTAATGATATAAAGTCGTTTATTTTTCGCCGTTTTTGTATAGTCTGCAATAGCTATATATTTAGAAGAAAGCCCTTTTTTCAATCGATTTCTTTTATAAAAAGCAAATGCCCTTTTCAAAGCTCTCTTATTTATATTACTCTTTTTTAAGACTTTTTTATAGATTTTGTCAAGATTATATGATAATCTAGCACTATATCTATTTGATTTTATCTTTTTAATCTTACTCTTTTTAGGTGTTATTATCTTTTGCTTTTTTGACTTTACATGAGACTTTTTCTTCAAAACCTTTTTTACCTTCGGTTTAAAAGGGTCAAAATAATCATCTTTTGCAAATAAATTCAAATTAAAAAAAGCAACCAACAGAACCAAAGTATAAATATATTTCACAATTTCCCTTATATTCCCTCTTATTGTTTAAAACAATTTTGAAATATTATTAATTATTTAATTAATAATTACTGAATTTTGTTTAATATGTTATACGATTTTAATTGAGTAAATAATCTCCACCTAATAGGTGGAGTAAAGATTTGGATTAATATCCACTAACTTGAACCATATGAGTAATATACTCTAAAAGTGGGTCAACGAAGAATATTGAAGCTACTGTAGCAAATACAGTTAAACCTAAAACTGTCATTAATGGTTTAGATACATTATAATAAACAGTCTCTTCTGTAATTGTTGTTGATGGTTCTTTTAAGAACATATATACTATTAGTTTGAGGTAATAGTATGCTGAAATAGCTGAATTGATACCCATAACAATAGCTAACCATATCATCCCAACATCAACTGCTGAACTCATGATATAGATTTTACCCCAAAATACTGAAAATGGTGGTACACCTGCAAGTGATAGCATAAATAGTGCCATAACAACAGCACCCATTGGCATAATATTTATCATACCTGCAAACTTCTCATATGGGTGGTCAAATCTAGCATGGTGTACTTTATGTTTATGTCTGCTCACCCATAGCATTGCAAATGCACCAAGGTTAGTAAACATAAATAGACCATAGTATAAAAATACTGCTGAGTTTGATTTGGTTGTTGCTATTGCAATAGCTGCCATTACAAATCCAGCGTGTGAGATTGATGAGTATGCCAACATTCTTTTGACATCCTCTTGTACTAGTGCCATGATATTCGCTAGTGTCATAGTGATAACAGCCATAACTAAAATAGATGTCTGTACCCACTCAACATTTAGCTTGATAAACATCTCAAAAATTCTCATAGATACAACAAAAGCTGCTATTTTTGGAACAATAGACATATATCCAGCTAATGGTGCTGAAGCTCCCTCATAAACATCTGGTGCCCATGTATGAAATGGGAATAGTGATAATTTAAATGCAAATGCTGCAAGTAAAAATGAAGCTCCACCAATAACTAATGCTAACATACCAGGTTCAATCATTCTAGCTTGTAGAGCATCAGCTATTTGATTTAACTCTAAACTTCCACTCAAACCATAAAGAATAGCAGAACCCATAGTAAAGAACCCAGCTGCCAATGCACCCATTGTAAAATACTTCACCGCAGCCTCAAAAGAGTTGTGTCTATTGTGAAGTGCGATTAGAGTATATAGAGCTAATGATGATGTCTCAAGACCTATAAAGATAAGTATCAAGTTATCACTACTAACCATAAACTGCAATCCTGCTAACATAAACAAGAATAGTGCAAAAAATTCAGGGTATGAATACTCATGAAATCTCTTAGAAGTCAATGCTAATGGAATAAAAAGAGCCGATGCTACCAAGATAATAATCTGAGTAACAATAGCAATACCATCAACAAGCATCACATCAAAGAAGCCTCTATCATTAACATTAAGTCCAAGAGTTGCTCCCATATCAATAAGAATAATCAAAACAGTCAACATAACATAAAGAGACTTGTGTAAATTCTCTTTGATTAAGTCAATTGTTAAGATAATAAGACCACCTGCTACAGCTATTAGCATAGGCATAAGCGTAGCAAGATTAAGTGCCTCTAAACTAATTTTTACTGGCTCTAACATTATTTCTCCTCCTTAGCTCGTTGAAGCGAAATAATAGTCTCTTTTGCTTCAGGTGTTCGAGCTTTATATTCCATATCAACCAAAAGTTTTTTAACACTAGTATCAATTGGTCCTAATACTGGTTTTGGATATACACCCAACCATACAACAATAGCAACCAAAGGTAATAGTGCTGTCAACTCTCTTGCATTTAAATCTTTTAAATTTCTATTTTTCTCATTGGTAACTGGACCAAAAAATGAGCGTTTAAATAGAGTCAACATATAAATTGACCCTATAATAATAGTAGTTCCAGCCAAAACTGTACCCAGTGGAGATACTTCATAGAAACCAAGTAAAACCAAGAACTCACCTACAAATCCAATAGTAAGAGGCAATCCAACTGAAGCCATAAGCATAATACCAAATACTGTAGCATATACAGGCATAATTGAAGCCAATCCTCCAAACTCACTCATAATCTTGGTTCCTGTTCTCTCATAGATTACACCTACAAGCATAAACAGAGCCCCTGATACTATACCGTGAGATAGCATTAAGAATATAGAACCACCAAGACCCTCAGCGTTCATTGCAAAAACACCAATCATAATAATACCCATATGTGAAACTGATGAGTATGCGATTACCTGTTTCATATCTTTTTGTGCAAATGCTACCATAGCTGTATAGATAACCATTATGACAGACAATGTCAATATAAATGGTATCATCTGAACTGACGCATCAGGGAATAGTGGAAGTGAAAATCTCACAAATCCATAAGTTCCCATTTTAAGTAGTACAGCTGCAAGGATTACAGAACCAATAGTTGGTGCTTGACCGTGAGCGTGTGGCAACCATGTATGAAATGGAAACATAGGTACCTTGATAGCAAATCCAGCAAAAAGAGCCAAGAATAACCAAAACTGTAATCCAACAGATAAATCTAACTGATACCAATCTAATAGATTAAATGTCCATACACCTGCTTCTAAGTGATACAAGTATGCTATTGTCAAAAGACCAACCAACATCACAAGCGAACCTGCAAATGTATATAAGAAAAACTTAACAGCAGCATAAACTCTAGTAGGTCCACCCCATGCTCCAATAATATAAAGCATAGGAACCAATGATAACTCCCAAAATAGATAGAATATAATCGCATCTAGTGATAGGAAAACTCCCACCATTGTCATCTCTAAAAATAATAAAGATACAATCATATTTTTCATGTTTGCTATCTTGCTCTCATCTAATAGGATAATACCTAATAGAGTCATAAGAGCAGACATAATCACAATAAATAGAGATATACCATCTACACCTACATTATACGATATACCAAACTGTGAAATAAGTGGTATAAATTCACCAAACTGCATTCCAGCGTTTGTTGTATCAAAACTTGCCCATAACCAAAGTGAGAGTAGAAACTCCACAGCAGCAACTGAAATACCATATGCCTTTGCTGAGTTCTTATCAACAACAAACCCTAATATCCCAGCCAATAGCGGGAAAAATATCAATATACTTAATATATGTTCCATAACCTCTCCTTAACCCATAACTGCAGATACTGCTGCAGCCAATATTAATAATAGTGCACCTGCACCCATCCAATTAAGATAAGATGAGAGGTTACCATTTTGCATAGTTCTTGTTTTATCACCTGTTCTATAGAGTACTTTTGCAATCATATCAACAGTTCCATCAACTACTGCTTTATCTATAGCCCAGAATTTTTCTGAAATTACTGTATATGGTTTTACAATAAATTCTACATAAAAATAAGGAACATAATATTGATTCATAAGTAATTTATACAAGAACCCATTTTCAACCTCTGCATCTTGTTTAAATGCGTTTTCACCTTTTTGTGCATATTTTTTATATGCAATTACAATTCCACTAACAGCAAAAGCCAATACCAATAGACCTAACCACCATGCGTTATGATGAGTATGATGACTCATCTCATAATCTGGTAATACTGCAATGATAAACTCATGGAAAGTCTCTTGAAACCAACCAGCAACAACAGCCAAGATAGCCAATGGACT
>Ga0256843_1002723_pt1 | contig 12718 bp, 14 predicted proteins | sample AlvinellametaG_FD_191572 | JGI IMG/M metagenome (GOLD analysis project Ga0256843, IMG submission 191572) | Pompeii worm associated microbial communities from hydrothermal vent at the East Pacific Rise, Pacific Ocean - Alvinella | ecosystem: Host-associated > Annelida > Integument > Unclassified ... | reverse complement strand
TAGATGTCCTAAAAATGAAACCAGAAGATAGAGCAAAGTATGAGAGAGAAGTCGAAAATCAAATTTACAAAGAATCCTTGCTCTACACTGCAGAGGTAAAAGGGATAGAGAAGGGGAAAGAGGAGGCTAAAATTGAGATTGCTAGAAATTCTCTAAAAAAAGGCTTGGATATTGAGACTATTGAGATGATTACAGGGCTTACTGCTGAGGAGATTGAGAAGTTAAAAAAGTAGAGTAAAAAACTCTGTTTTCCAGCTTTTCAAGCTTTTGTGGAGAATTTAGGGAGACTCAAAGCACAAAGCTAAAGGCTAAAAGCTTTTGGAGGTTGGGCTCTCGGCTTTTTTGGCTTTTCGCATTCAGCATTCAGCCTCCTCTCCACCGCTTGAAATCTCAAACTATAGATAAAGAGGCTCTAAGCCCCCCTTAAGCGGTTTTTGGTATACTACAAACAGTAGATGTTAGAACTTTTCTAAGGGTCATTGACTTATCGATGTTTTATGGGGGTGGTAGTATTTACTTTTTTTGCAAAACTACCATTATTTCAAGAGTTTCACAATATGACCCGACTCTTAGGGGATTGAAACATGAATGCCTTTACTAACAAATCCAATTTTATCATTTGTTTCACAATATGACCCGACTCTTAGGGGATTGAAACTCAACAGCGCCAGTAACCGGTGCGCTGTAAACCGGGATAGTTTCACAATATGACCCGACTCTTAGGGGATTTTTTTAGCTTGAAGCCCTGAGCTTAGAGCAGAGAGCTAGTTTTTAGATTGTTTAAAATTTTGTGGAGAATTTAAGAAAGCACAAAGCTAAAGGCTTTGAGAAGCGTAGAGCTAGGGGCTAAGAGCAGAGAGCTTTTAGAAGCAAGGCTTTAAGCCCTTTTGTATCTTTTGGAATTTTAAATAGCAGACAAAGAAGCTCTAGGCTCCAGGCTCTAAGCTCTCAGCTAATCCTTATATTTTAAAAAATTATAGACAAACAAGGCTTTTTATTATGGGGCTTATCTTCTAGAGCTTTGACATTAATAATTTTATCAAACCAAGGATACTCTCTTAAGAGTCTTCTTCTATCAACTCTGCCATTTTTTGTAATATGATAAGTTACTTGAGTGCATTTTTGAGGAAAAACTATGCAAGAGTCTGTAATTAGAAAGCTCAGTTCTGTTTTTAATTTACCTTGAAAATATACGGTAGCTTCTCCTTTTGGAGGTTTTGGTAAATCTTTGCAAGTTGAGAGGTTTGAGTATCTTTTACAAGGAACTTTTCCTATCAATTGAGGGTCTTCTAAATATAAATTTTTTATATCTGACCACTCTTTATTAGTCTCATCAAAATAGTAGAGCATTTTTCCATCTTTATCGATAGATATTGCTATTGACTCTTGAAGATGTTTTGAAGTTTGGGGCAAAACAATTTTGATATTTGGAGAGTGTTCCATAATCATTCCAAGAATTAGTAACATAAAAATATCTAACATTGTTACTATCGGAGAAGTTACTATTTTCATTTTATACTCCTCTATTTCTGTAGGTGTAAATGACATTCATTCCCATATTAAGAAGAGAGATACTAAGCCCCATTAATGTCGTATAAATTGCATCATAAAATGCTTTTTGAACGATTTCACTCATACTTCCATTTCCGCCTCCATGAGTAGCTACAGCAATAGCATACATCGTGCCAATAGTTCCTAAAGTAAGTGCTGAGTAAGTGGTAAATGATATTACACTCTCTACAACTTTTTTATCAAATTTTCCAAAGATAGTAAACCACATATGAGTTGCAAACATTAAATATATCAAACTATAAATTGTATTAATTACCAAATCAGATTGAGCAAACAGTTTATAGATAGGAAGTTTTGCATACCAAGGAGTTAAATACTTCTGCCTAAACTGATAATCTAAAAGTTCATCATAAGTGCTAATTTTTACACTATCTATTGAAAAAAAGGCGACTATTTCTGAATATATCCAGAGAGATAGTGCAATTACTACCACTGCAGAGACCAGATATTTTACCAAAACTTTCCAATCTACTTTTAAGCTCATCTTCTCCTCCTTATAATTTTAGATTAAAATCCACCCTCAACTTTTACATATTTCATATCCACAAAACCTTTTTTTCCATTGCTACTCTCTACAAAAGCCCATAAATCCTTTCCTGTTGTTGTAATGTAATATTTAATATTAAGATTATCCCCCTTTTTTAGAATAGTTTTTGCTTTTCTAGTTTTATCATTGATAGGAAAACTATAAAGCCCCAAGCTATTTACCGCAACTACTCCTTTTTTGTTTAAATCTTGCAACTCTTCGTGGGAGATATTCTCTTGAGCAAACTTTGTAGTCTCTAAGAGAGTATCATTTATCTTTAAGAAATCCTCTTTTGGTAAATCAAATTTTAACCTCTCAAGAAGAGAGTATTTAAGCCACTTCTCAGTATCTAAAACAAATCTATTTGAGTAGGCACTATTTGCCTTAAACTTCAAAATATCAAAATATCTTTTTAATGTTTTCATAGATTGGATATTGCTATATTTCTTAAACAACTTACTGCTAGACTCCATAACTTCTACTCTTTTTATCTCCTGTTGTTGCTGTTTTGCAACCATCTGCTTAATCTCATCCAGAGAGTAATCTCTGCCCCAGAGTGTCTGAAACCCTAAAAATACTAAACCAAAGAGTGTAAATTTGCTATTTTTCATCTGATACTCCTTTTTTTTTTAGTTCAAAATAGCTATTAAAATCATCTTTTGTAAATTTAAACTTATCCTCTGAACCAATTTTTTGAACTATAACTACTTCATTTGTAGACTTAATAATTTTAAATTTATCTCCTCTCGTGATTGTTAGTTCTTCTCCATTAGTATCTATTTTATTTATCTTTTTGTGATTAAAGATATAAACTTCACTGCTATTTCTATTCTCTGCAGGTTTGAAATATTTATTAAGCTTCTCTTTAGAGAAGTAAAATAAATCATTTTTAAGAATATCTGCTTTACATTGAAATTTATTTCCTTCTGAATCAAAGTTAACGATTTCTATTTTAGTGCCTTTTTTAAATTTTACACTTTGCCCTCCCAAAGATTTAAATTTCTTTGCTTCATCATCTTTGTAAATAAATTTCTTACCTATATATTTAGAGTTGTCATCTTGATTACTTTTATTATTCATAATATCATCTATAGTTATTTTGTTAGCTTTTTCAACTCTTTTGCACTTTAATTCTTTACTTTTAATAAACTGTTTAATGTATTCTTGAGTTTTAGGGTTTAAACTGCAAAACCTCTTTTTTATCTCTTCCAAAGATAGCTCTATACCTTTACTTGCAACTATCCTCGAGTTTTGGAGATAAAAACCTCTCATATAATATTTTTTAGGATTTTTTTTACTTTTCTCTATTCCAAAATATAGAGTTTTTACTCTTGGAGCATTTTTGATAAATTTTTTACTTTGAATTGCTTTGAAGAAATTTATATTTTCTTTTATTTCAGCATTAATTATATCTCCTACAGAGTTTATTAAATCTTGATCATTTTTTTGTCTCTTCAAACTCCTTAGAGAGGAAAATCTATCATAAGATGAGAAATTGTTATCATTATTTATTCTCCATAAACCGATACAGTTCTTTAGAAAAACTGCCTTAGCAACTGAAGGCTTTATTGAATCACTTACCTTTTTTGCCTGTTTAACATTACTATTTATATCAGGAATTTTCAACTCTTTTTTATATTTTACTAGCTCTTCATTTATTTTTAAAATTGCATCCTCGTTTAAACATGATTTATATTCATAAGTCTCAGCATATAAAAGATTTATAGAGACCATTAATGCAGGGAAAATTATCTTTTTCATTTCATATCTCCATTAAAGACCTTTTCTGCTTCATCTATGACTTGTAGTTGCAATCTAAAACTCTCTCTTACCTTTTGATAAACCGGGATACTATCAATTTTATTTTTAGCATCTTCTAGATTTATCTCTAACTCTCTTATTCTATCTCTTATTTTATTTCTGAGTTCTAATAAGCTCTCTCCAATACTCTCCTCCTCATACATTCGAATAGCCATTACATTATATTTATTATCACTGTTTGCTTTATCCATAAGAGCAAAATGTCTTCTAATAAGCTCTTTGATTTTTCTATTAAACTCTTTAGCCTTCTCTAAATCTTTTACATAAACATCTATAGAACCCTTGAACCCCTCAATAATTTTATCAATTTTGGCGATTTTTCGTTTTAATCTCTCTTTTTTTGATTGATTTTTTCTACTAACTATAGTAGAATTATCTCTCATAGATGGTTTAGAAAAAACTTCTCCAGCATAAATACTACTTGTTAATACCAATACTGCTACTGAACAATTAATAAACTTTTTCATTAGAACTCTCCTTTATAACTTTTTTTACACTTTTGAAGTTGAGCATTAATTTTTCTCTTTTTAAAATCTAGTCTCTTCATAATACTTTTATATTTTCCTTTAAACTTTTCTTTATGATTTTTTACAAATTTTATTTCTACTTCAAGATCATTTAGCTCATTTTGGAGCGACAAGCAACTCCTATAAACTTTATCTTTCTCTCCCATATCGATCATTTTTATAGTTTTTTTCAGCTCTGATACTCTTTTTTTTGTACCTTCTTTTAAAATATCAAACTGTTCATCAGCATTTATTTTATTTTCTAAAAACTTACTATCTTGCTCCTCTCTAACGGCGTCCTCTTGCATATCTCCTGCATTCAGACAAAAAGAGCCAACTATAATTAACCCAATCCCAAAACTTATTATCTTTTTCATTTTCTCCCCTTTTTTTATTTTTTATTATTCCACAACAAGTGGTAAATTTATGTCCACTTAAAAGCTTTTTTGAATTTTTAATAGTCCACTACTTATCCACCCTTTTGTACCATCTTCAGTCTCTACATAAGCCCAAGGATGTAGGGTATTTGATTTAATCATATATTTAACTCTCACACTATCCCCCTCTTCTAAAGTCGTTTTTTTAGTAGTCTCTCCAATATCATTTTCTCTATCTTTGAGAAAAGGAGCATTTCTAAGATTTGCTACTTCAGCAGTAACTACTGCTCTTTGGTTTAAATCTCTACAGTTACCATTTTTCAAATTCTCTTTAGCGAAAGTTATTAGATAATCTATCTTTTGGTTAATCCTCTCAAACTCCTCCTCTTCTATACTAAATCTTAATCTCTCCAAAACACTATATTTGAGCCATCTTCGAGTATCCAATACATAATGACTTCCACACCCTCTTTTGTTTTTAATCAAAGTATTTGACCATCTCTTTAGAGATAAAATATATTTATCATCTCTATATTTTTTGAAAATATCATCATTTTCAATTCCTTGAATAATTGTAAGGCACTTATTTTGTGCCTTCTCTATTATGCTAAACTTCTCTTTTAGCTCATCTAAGTCAAAATCACAATAAATAGGTGTAGTAGCAGAAAAAGCAATCAACAGACCAAAAAAACTTTTTTCTAAAGCTTTCATCTTCTCTCCTTTTTAGTCATAGTGTGAGTATCACATATTAAGTGGACAAAGAATTACCAGTTAGAGACTATTTTGTAGCTCCTTTAGAGTTTCTAACTGAATTAAATATGACCTTTTTAACTGTAGATATGTAATCAAATCATCTTCTGTAATCTTCTTGGTAGAACATATTCCATCTTCTATTGATTTATCTATTTTCTCTATCCTATTTTTTATTCTCTCAATCCTTTTTTCATAATTTCTCTTTGTCAGACTAAATACATCATTCGGATAGATAATCGTAGCAGATAGAGCTACCATCAAAGTTCCTACAACACCTCCTAAAACGATTTTTTCCAACCTTTTCATCTTCTCCTCCTGCTTTTGATTATCTAATGATTGCATATCAGCTGGACAAAAAACTACCACTTAGGAGAGTTCTTACTCTCCAGCAAAAACTTCATTGGCCTCTTTTAAAATTTCTAACTCCATAAGATAAGAACTTCTAACTTTTCTAAATATCTCTTTAGTTTCAGGATTAAGTTTTTTATTCACTAGTATTTCATCTATTTTTTCTATTCCTTTTGATATTTTGATGATTTTGTCATCAAGGACTTTATTATGTTTTAGAGTTTTTTTATCCCCAGAATATAGACCTACCCCCATCAACAATCCTCCTACAATAGAGACTACCAAAATCATCTTTTTCATATCTTCCTCCTATTATTTGTCAAATTATTACATTTTAAGTGGATAAAAAAGGTCCATTTGAGATAGTTTTTAGATTAAGTTAACCCTTATGATTTATTTAAAGATATTCTGTTCACCCTAGACTTAAATTAGTAAGTCTTCCTTCGATACAATTCCAAAAAAGATAAGGGAGATATTTTGAGCATTTTTTTGCTACTTTTTTCTATTTTTTCACTACTCTTTTTTATGGGGTATCTCTTTGGGGTTAGAGCCTTTAGGGAGAATGAAAATATAGATTTTGATAGAGCTTATACTGCTTCAAAACCTTTCATGATGCTTTCTGCTACTCTTTTGGCTCTTTTTGTAGTAGGAGCAATTACTGTTAGGTTTGATACTATTTTGCAGAAGATGCCACTAATTTATCAAAAATATTCAATACTCTACATCTGGAGTCTGATGTTGGGATTTATCGCCTTGGTTAGTGGGTTTATAGTAGCTCTTGGTCTAAAGCTCAAGAGAAAGCTTTCATCATTTCTCCCTTCTATTCTACTTCTAAATACTCTCTTTCTGATTTTTTATTTTAGAGTCAATGGCTATATTGGAGATTTGGTCAAAGAGTCAAAAAGATTAGATGGTGGATTTTTGCAGACTACAAACTACACCTGCACATCAGCCTCAATTGCTACAGTTGCGATACATTTTGGGATTGATATCGATGAGAAAATAGCCTCCAAACTCACAAGAGTAACGAAATTTGGGGCTGACTTGGGGCAGATTAGATATGCTTTAAACCAGCTTAGAATTGGATATGAGACTCTAAATGAGAAATATAAGCACTTAAAAGATGTAAAACCTCCAGCTATAATATTTATAGACCATCCAGCTATCGGCAAGGAGGGACATGCTGTTGTGTTTCTAGGTCTAAAAGGGAAAAAATATAAAATTTTTGATCCACTTATAGGAGAGAGATTACTTCTTGCCAAAGAGATTGAACCAATTTGGCATGGTAATGGGGTAAGCTGTTTTCCTCAAACCCAAATAAAAAACCAAAAATAGTCAAGTTTTATCTGAAGTCCAAAGATATTTTTAAGCTCAAAATGGTTTGATATAATTTAGAAAGTTTGATTTAGAAAGGTTTTGATGAGAGAGAAACAAATAACTCTAGCGATGGGAAATGGTGGAGAAGAGAATCGAGATTTAATCGAAAAACTACTTTTTCGCCACTTGGGAAATGATATCCTCAAAAAGGCTGAAGATGCCTCTATTTTAAATGTGGATAAAAAGGTGGCTTTTAGTTCAGACTCATTTACAATATCACCTATATTTTTTGAAGGTGGTGATATAGGCAAGCTTAGTGTTTGTGGTACATGTAATGATTTGGCAATGATGGGGGCAAAGCCAAAATATCTGACTTTGAGTCTAATTATCGAGGAGGGTTTTAGCTTTAGAGATTTGGAGAAAATTGTAAGAAGTATCAAAAAAGAGTTACAAAAAAATGGTGCTTTGGTCGTAGCAGGTGATACAAAAGTAGTCTCAAAAGGTGCTGTAGATAAGATTTTTATCAATACTGCTGGCATTGGAGAGGTCACTTGTGAAAATATTAGTGCTTCAAATTTATCTGTTGGTGATGATATTTTGGTAAGTAGAGATATTGGTACCCACGGAGCATCTATTTTTGCTTTGAGAGAAGGGATTGAGCTAGAGAGTAAAATTAAAAGTGACTGTAATTCTCTCTGGAGTCAAGTAGAAGCACTTCTTGATGCCAATATCAAACCAAAAGCTCTCAGAGATGCTACTAGAGGTGGAGTTTCGGCGGTTTTGAATGAGTGGGCAGTAGCTAGCAAAGTCTGTATTAATATCGATGAGGAGAAGATTCCAGTCAGTCAAGAAGTCAGAGGTATTTGTGAGCTTTTGGGGTTTGAGCCGACATCCTTGGCAAATGAGGGGACTTTTCTTTTGGCACTTGACCCAAAAGATACACCAAAAGCTCTAGAGATTTTAAGGAGTTTTGAAGAGGGTAAAAATGCTCAGCTAATTGGTAAAGTCACAGATGAATACCCAAAAAGAGTACTTTTGACTAGTAGCTGGGGGACTAAAAGGTTCTTAGATTTGCCAACCGGAGAGCTTTTGCCTAGGATATGTTAAATCCAAAAGGAGTTTTGAGATGGATTTTCTTAGTTTTTTTGATTTTGAGACCAATCTACAAATAGCACTTGTCGCTTATATAATCGATGCTATTTTTGGGGAGTTTGTCTCTCCTCACCCAGTCTCAATTATGGGGCTTGGAATCACTTTGTTTGAGCATAAATTCTACTCAAATTCAATCATCAAAGGTGGAGTATTAGTAATATTTTTGCTACTGATTGTTTTTGGGGTATCAGCATTTTTGGAGTTCTTTTTTCTTCGGGAGTTTGAATTTCATACTCTTGGGATTTTTCTGATGGGAATAGTTGCATCTTCTACAATCTCTACTAAAATGCTCTTTGATAGTGTAAAAGATGTATTAAACAATCCAGAAAATATCAAATATTTAGTCAGTAGAGATACAAAAAATCTAAGCCAAAATGATATAAGTAAAGCATCAATCGAAACTTTTGCTGAAAATCTAAATGATGGGGTAATTGCTCCACTTTTTTATCTGATTATTTTTGGGTTTACTGGGGCGATGCTTTACAAAGCGATAAATACTCTTGATTCTATGGTCGGCTATAGAAATGAGAGGTATGAGAGATTTGGTAAAATTAGTGCTAGATTGGATGATTTGGTCAACTTTATTCCAGCAAGAATTACAGCTTTGTTGATAGCTATTTTATCTTTTGAGCTAAAAAGTTTCTCATTTTTCAAATATGCTAGTGGTCACACCAGCCCAAATGCTGGTCATCCAATCTCTGCGATGGCTTTGGCTCTTGGAGTAAAACTAGGAGGAGATACTTCATATTTTGGAAAAGTGAAAAAAAAGCCATTTTTTGGGGATGGGAGAGAAAAGATTACAAAAGAGGATGTGCTAAAAGCTCTATCTTTTCGCCTAAAGTTAGATATTTTGATTATTACTAGCTTGGGGCTAATAATATTTATCTTGAAATATTTAGGCTAAAATATGAATAAAATAGAAAAACTCAAGCAGACACTACACCCTGCTCAATTTACCCAAAAACTTCCAAATCTAGACTACAGCAATCTAAGCGAAGCTGATAGATTCTATCTAAAAAACTTTGGAATCTACAATATCAAACTCCGCCCAGAAAATTTTATGATACGCATCCGTTTTGATGGGCTGAGCATCTCAAAAAATGAACTTCAAACGATTTTGAATCTCAAAAAAGAGTTTAATCTTTTGACAATTTTGACAGCCAGAGGTGGCTTGGAACTTCATTCAATTAGAGCAGAAAATATCTATCAAATCTATAAAAGACTAAGGCAAAATGGAGTAGAGACTCACCAGAGTTTGACAGATAATTTTAGAGCAATTGTTACTGACCCTTTTGCTGATTTGAGTCTAGATTCTGGCTTCGAAAGCCTTCCAATCATCAAACAAATTAGAGATTTTTTCATAGATAATCATCAGTTTTTTGGGATGATTCCTCGTAAGTTTAATACTGCTCTAATCTCAAGAGAAAAGCCAGTTAGTAATTTTTGGGGAAATGATGCGCTCTTTGCTCTAGCAAAAAAAGATGGTACTTTAGGATTTAATCTATATCTTGGTGGAAAAAACTCAGAAGTAGCAAAAAGTGCTAATATTTTTATTACTCCAGAACAGACAAAAGAGCTTTTTATCGCAATTGCTCAAGTGTTTTTGGACTCTGGGTTTAGAGGCTCTAGAGCTAAGACTAGACTCTTTCACCTCATCGAAACTATCGGTATGGATTCCCTTCGAAAGCAGATTGAAACCAATTTTACAAAAGAGTTGGAGAGCGAAGGTGAGCTTTTGTTAAAATCTCCTACATCTCAACCGACACAAAAGCTAAAAGATGGACTCTGGGGAGAGAGAATCAGAACAAAATATGGTGAAATCTCTACCAAAGATTTAGAGAGAGCTTTAAAGATGTTAGCAGTACAAAATTCACAGCTTAGACTTGGAGTAGACCAAAATCTCTACCTTATTACTCCTCAAAAAGCCTCTTTTAAACAAAAAAATCAGAGCAAGAATGAACTAGAAATTTTATCATGTGTTGGAGCTAGGTATTGTCCTTTGTCTCTTTGGGATGTCAAAGGAGATATCGACTCTTTGCCCATTAAAAGATTGACTAGACTTGGGGTAAATGTTGGGTTTAGTGGCTGTCTCAAAGGGTGTGGAAGACACTACCATAGTGATATTGGATTAATAGGTCTTAGGACAAATCTCTATGCTCCTACAGAAAGAGCCTTTAGAGTATTTTTTGGAGCAGTAGATAAGGAAGCTCCAGCTAGAATGCTCTACTATAGTGTCCCTCAAAGAGAGACTAATGCTCTAATTGAAGTCATTTTAGATGATTTTGAAGAGTCTAGGTTTGAGAGTTTTAGAGACTTCAGTAAAAATATCTTAAATCGATATAAAATAGAAACTCTTCAGTTATGGTATTTAGTCAAGTCGATTTTTGATATTTCAGGTGAGATAAAGAAGCTATTTTTTTCAGGTGATGAGGAAAGATTAATTGAGAGTTTTGATAGTTTTTTAAAGATTGATAGAGAAAATATAAACCAAAGTATAAAAGAACTTAGTCATACTCTTTGGGATTTGAGGTAAGTTTTCCTAGACTACTAAGGGGCAAAAAAGGCTCACTCATACCAATATGCCCAGCCCTCTTGATAATATTTCAAGAGAGGGTGTGTAAAGAGTGTATTGATTTTGACATCTACTTTTTGCATATCTTTTGGGAATTTTAGAGCAGCTTTTAGCTCCTCTTTGTCAAAAAACTTAATATCTTTTGGCAACTTATCAAACTCAAACCTCCAATTTTGCCAAGATGCCAAGACAAATCCCCACTCCCCAAAGCTTGGAATATAGATGTGGTAAGGTTTGGTTTTTAAGGATGTACTTTTGATTGTTTGATGAATAGACCAAAAAGCCTTCTTAGCAAATAGTGGCGATGTAGATTGGACTACCATTACTCCAAATTTTGAGAGATGATCTTTGAGTATTGTATAAAACTTTTTGCTATAGAGACGACTCAAAGATACATTATTTGGGTCTGGAAGGTCAACGACTATCAAATCAAACAACTCCTGAGAATTTTCTATATATTTCCAAGCATCTTGATTGATGATTTCTACTTTTGGACTATTTAAAGAGTCTTTATTTAAGCGTCTCAAAAACTTATTTGAGCGAAAAATATCTGTAACTGCACCATCCAAATCGACAAGAGTTATTTTTTTTGTATCTTTGTATTTGAGTATTTCTCTAAGAGCCAAACCATCTCCACCTCCTAAAATTAAGACCCTTTGATGTGATTTTGCCATAATCATAGCTGGATGAATCAACATCTCATGATAACGATATTCATCCAAAGAATCAAATTGCAAAGCACCATTGATATAGAGCCTAACTCTTCCTCTTTTTCTAGTGATAATAATCTTCTGGTAAGGTGTAGTTTTTGCAAAAATTATTGGGTCTTTGTAGAGTCTTTGCTCCACAAAAGCACTAAATTTGTCGACCACTCCAAAGCCAATACTAAGAGCTAAAAATGTAAAAAAAATATAAAAAGATACTACCTTTTTTAGATTTTTTCGAAAGGTACTCCAACTTAAAAGTGCTACAAAAGCATTCATACCTCCGACTAAGAGAGAACTTTGTAAAATTCCTAGCTTGGGTAAAAGAACAATAGGAAATAAAATAGAAGCAAAAAGAGCACCAATATAATCAGCAGTAAAAACATTTGAAATATTATTTTTAAGAAGAAAGTAGTCTTTTAAAATTCTAATAATTAGAGGAATTTCCATGCCTATCATTCCACCAATTAGAATCGTAATTAAATATAAAAATATCTCATAATTTTTAATTACAACAAAAGCAAAAAAAAGAATGATACTACTAAAACCACCAATTATAGCAATTAAGAGCTGGAGGTAGATGAAGTTTTTGATTAAATCTTTTTCGATGTAGCGTGAAAGCCAAGAACCAACCCCCATCGAACTCATAAAAATACCAATAATTATAGAAAATTGATAGATAGAATCACCTAAAAAGTAGCTAGAGATTGTGCCAGCTAAGAGTTCATAAATAAGACCTGAAATAGATACCAAAAATGTAGAAAAGAGGAGTAAAACCTCTTTTGTAGGAGTTTTATTCACTCTTTAATGGGATAGCCGAAGATATAATTATTCCCATTGCTATCATTATCGAACCAATAACAATGCTCACGGCAATATTCCCCTCTTCTACTACTTTTTGTTTGACGAACTCCCTATCGATAAATCAAGGGGATTCTGGCTTTAAAAAGGAGATTGCCTTTTATTAAAGGTCTTACATCTCCTATGCCGAAGGTCGTCATCCCAACCTTTTGCTTATTATACAATAATTACAAAAGATTTTCAAGGGAGATAAACTCCCGAAAATCTTT
>Ga0256843_1002722_pt1 | contig 12720 bp, 13 predicted proteins | sample AlvinellametaG_FD_191572 | JGI IMG/M metagenome (GOLD analysis project Ga0256843, IMG submission 191572) | Pompeii worm associated microbial communities from hydrothermal vent at the East Pacific Rise, Pacific Ocean - Alvinella | ecosystem: Host-associated > Annelida > Integument > Unclassified ... | reverse complement strand
TTGCACTTGGAGCGGTTGCTATAAGCTCAATCCCAAATTCTCTTTCAAGTCTTTCTTTTACAACTTCCATGTGCAGCATTCCCAAAAACCCTACCCTAAATCCAAAGCCTAGGGCTTGAGAAGTTTCAGGCTCAAATGTAATAGAAGCGTCATTTAGTTTTAACTTCTCAAGTGCATCTCTTAAATCATCATATTTGTCTGTATCAATTGGATAAATTCCGGCAAATACAAAGCTTTTTGGCTCTTCAAATTCAGCCGCAGGCTCACTTGCAGGATTTTTTGCCCCAGTAATAGTATCTCCCACTCTAATGTCGGCTACATTTTTTAGCCCCATTACAACTACACCAACTTCACCAGTTTTAATCTCATCTGTTTTTAGTTTTTTTAGAGGATGAGGATAAAATAGATCTAAAACTTTATGCTTTTTACCAGTCCCCATTACAAGTACTTCTTCACCTTTTTTAATAGACCCATCAAATACCCTAACAAGACAAATAGCTCCCAAATAATTATCAAACCAGCTATCATAAATCAAAGCTTTTGTAGGAGCGTTTGGGTCTCCATTTGGTGCGGGTACTCTTTCTACTATCGCATCCAAAAGCTCTTCAATCCCCTCACCTGTTTTTGCACTAACCAAAATCGCTTCACTTGCATCAATACCTATAGTTTGCTCAATCTCTTCAGCAACTCTTTCAGGCTCAGCGCTTGGCAAATCGATTTTGTTAATTACTGGGATAATTTCCAAATCATTCTCAACCGCCATATATACATTTGCCAAAGTCTGAGCCTCAACACCTTGGCTAGCATCAACTACCAAAAGCGCACCCTCACTAGATTTTAAAGATTTGCTAACCTCATAAGAAAAGTCAACATGCCCTGGAGTATCAATTAGATTTAAAATATGGCCTTTATATTCAAGCCTAACGCTTTGGGCTTTAATAGTAATTCCTCTTTCTTTTTCAATATCCATAGTATCAAGAAGTTGGTCTTCTTTTTCCCTTTCGCTAATACCGCCGCAAAATTCTATTAATCTATCAGCAAGAGTACTCTTACCATGGTCAATATGAGCGATAATTGAAAAGTTTCTGATTTTTTCTTGCATTAATTGCCTTTTTTAATGTAATTATATCTAATTTTGGGGATTAATTTGTTTTAAACTACATTAAACGAATATTAAATTTTGAGTTAATTTTGGTAATTTTCTTGACATAACATGACTAAATAATTATAATAATATTACTAAAAAATTTTAAGGAGGAGAAAATGAAAAAATTACTAACTTCAGCGTTAGTTGCAAGTATTATAGCTACTTCAAGCTTTGGAGCAGACGCAAAAACAAACAATGTTAGCAAAAATGCAGTAACTAAAGCAGAGCAAAAAGCTCAAAACGACACAAAACTTGTAAAAGAAGCAATCAAAGCTATCGAATATACTCAAGAAGCATTAGTATATTTAAACAAAAACGACGTTAAAAAAGCAAAAGAAGCACTTAAAAACGCAGTGGGACAACTTGCTATTGTATTAAATGCTCCAAACGCACCATATTTACTACCAGTAGATATTCAAATTGAAGCATTTAAATTTGCAGGAAAATTAGAAGATGTTGCAAAACTAGTAGCTCAGGCTAAAGTATTGGTAGCTCAAAACAAACTTCCACAAGCAAGAGCGCTACTAAATACTCTAAGAGATGAAATTGTAATTAAAACAATCAACCTACCATTAGCAACATACCCAGCGGCGTTAAATCTTGCTATCAAATACTTAAACGAAAACAAAGTAAAAGAAGCAAAAGACGTGCTTGCTATGGCGCTTGCAACATTAGTAGAAGTTGATACAATCATCCCAATTCCAATCGTAAAAGCGGAAGCTTTAGTACTTGAAGCTAGCAAAATCGTTAAAAAAGACAAAAAAGAAGCTCTAAAATACCTAGAAGAAGCTAAATATCAATTAGCTCTAGCTCAAACACTAGGTTATACAAGTACAAGCGATACAACTTACAAAATGCTAACAGATGCAATTGTAAATCTAGAAAAAGAGATAAAAGCTAACCACAAAACAGAAGGATTATTTGAAAAACTACTTAAAAAACTTAAAGATTTCAAAGAAAAATCTATCACACACGTTAACAAATAATCCTCTTTCCTCTTTTTCCTTAAACTTTCCTTAACATGACACGAATATGACAATTTTTTTTTATAATATTATGGATTTTTAAAAAAGGAATGGGTTGAAAAATTTAATCATCTTTTTAGCAACGACACTTTTTGCAGAAATTTACATCACAAACGGAAAAATAAATACGTTTGATTTCTCTACTCAACAAAAAAACATTAAATGCTTTAACGCCCTAAGTCCTTTTGATAACAAAATTCACAAATATTGTGGAATAAAACTCAAAAATTTTGTAAACTTATCTTGTAATTCACCCAAAAAAGTCGAATTTATTGCCTTTGATGATTATCATGTAGAATTTAACCCAAAAGAGATAAACGACAATACAATCTTTTTAGTAAATAGTGACAATGGAAAAAAGATAATTCCAAAAATAGTATATTCAAAACAAAATTACCCAAAAACTTATATTTACAAAAAATCAATCTTTTTAATAAAAAAGGCCATTTGTAAATGAAAATTAAGCTCTTTCATGTAATTTTAATACTTTTTGCCGTTGGTGCGGTATTTTTGCTTGAATATACAAAAACTCAGAAAATTGAACAAATCAATAAGCAAATATCCACTCTAAAAACACCAATGCATTTTTACTTTAACATCATCTATCTTTTCAATAAAGCAATGCTTACAAAAGATAAGCAAGAACAGCTTGAATACCTAAAAACCGCCAAATATTTCCTAAACCTAATAGGCAACAAAAGCTCAGAAATTGAAAAAATAATAAACGAAGAGATTAAAAAAATTAAAAACGGCAAAGTAGCGCCAATTGAGGATACTCAAAAACTCTCATACCTTATCCAACAACAGGCAAAATCTCAATACTTAAACCTCCTAAATAGCCTAAACAACCTAGAAAAATACAAAAGAATGCTAAATAAAATGTTTATAATTATTGACATGTCTATTGTTGTTTTGACAATTTTTTTGATTATGATAATTGAATACAAAAGTCACAAAAATAGACTGGTTGACGCCACATTTAAAGACTTCCTAACAGATACGTTTAATAGAAGAAAATTTTATGAAGTAATTGAAAATATGGATAACTCAACCCACTCTTTAATTATGCTTGATATTGACAACTTTAAGCAAATAAACGATACCTACGGACATGATAAAGGGGATTATGTTTTACAAAAAGTAGTTGAAATTATAAGAAAAAACATAAGAAAAGATGATTATATTTTTAGATGGGGAGGGGAAGAGTTTATCATCTTATTAAAAAACACAACCCTTGATAATGCATGCAAAGTAGCACAAAAAATCAAAGAAGATTTAGAAAAAAGCGACTTTCAAGGTCTAAAAGTTACAGCAAGCTTTGGTGTGTGTGAGACAAATAAAATAGACAATGAAGTACTTCAAAAACTAGACAACGCCCTATATGAATCAAAAAGAAAAGGAAAAAATAGAATTACTATTGCTTAATTATTTTTTCTTTTTCTTAGGCGGAGTTACCAATAGGTTAATGTAATTTCCTTCAAGTTTAGGCTCGTTTTGTTTTTCAGCCACATCTTTTAGCATATCCCAAACTCTATTAATTACCTCAAATCCCTTCTCAGGTGTAGCTAGTTCTCTACCTCTTAGGAAAACTCTAAGTTTTACATGTTTTCCTTTTTCTAGGAATTCTCTTGCGTGTTTTACTTTGTAGTTGATATCGTTATCTTGAATTTTTGAAGTAAATTTAATCTCTTTTACCTCAATTTTTACTTGTTTTTTCTTAGCTTCTTTTTTCTTTCTTTCTTGTTCGTATTTATATTTTCCATAATCCATTACTTTTGCAACCGGCGGATTTGCCTGAGGTGCAACTAGCACCAAATCTAGTCCTTTGTTGTATGCAATCTCAAGCGCTTTTTGAGAATCAACTATTTTTGGTTCCCCTTCTCCATCTACCAGTCTTACTCTATCAGTAAAATCAATAATATCTTCATTAATTAATGTTTTTTGCTCTTTTTTACTCATAGTTTTACCTCGCTAAGTTTTTTAATCATTTCCACAAACTCTCCTTTTGTCATTTTGTATTGTTCTCTTTTGCGTCTATCGCGGATTGCAACTGTGCCGTTTACTACCTCTTCATCACCGATTATTACAACATAACCTACACGTTGTTTTTCAGCATTTCTGATTCTTTTATTTAATGAGTCGTTGCTTGCAAAAATCTCAGTTTTTATATCATATTCCAATAACTCTTTTTGAATAGATTTTGCATATTCTACATGGTTTTCACTAATTGGTACAAAAATAGCCTTAATAGGCGCTATAAATGTTGGAAATTCTCCCGCATAATGTTCAGTTAGAATTGCTATAAATCTTTCAAAACTTCCAATAATAGCCCTATGAATCATTACAGGGCGTTTTCTTTCGTTATTTTCATCAATATAGCTAATATCAAATCTCTCCGGCAAGTTAAAATCTACTTGAATAGTACCGCATTGCCATTTTCTACCAATAGCATCGGTAATTTTTATATCAATTTTTGGACCATAAAATGCTCCACCACCTTCATCAATTCCATAATTACGCCCTAGTTTATTAAGAGCTTCTTTTAAAGCATCAGTGGCTTTTTCCCAGATTTCATCACTTCCAATTGATTTTTCAGGTCTTGTTGAAATTTCCATTTCATATTCAAATCCGAATCTTTGCATAATAGAATCAACAAAATCAAGAACTTTTATTACCTCTTCTTCTATTTGGTCTGGTCTACAGAAGATATGAGCGTCATCTTGAGTAAATTCTCTAACCCTAAGAAGTCCGTGAAGTACACCACTTTTTTCATGTCTGTGAACTGTACCAAATTCAAAAAATCTAAGAGGCAACTCTTTATAACTTCTTGTTTTGTGTCCAAAAATTTTTACGTGAGCTAAGCAGTTCATAGGCTTAATACCATACTCTTCAGCAGGTTTGTTTTCTTCATCATGCTCTATTTCAGTAAAGTACATGTTTTCTTTGTAGTTATAGTAGTGCCCAGAAATTTTCCACATTTCACTTTTTAAAAGCTCTGGTCCTCTTACTGGGTCGTAATCTCTTCTAATGTGAGCCGAAAATAGTAACTTTTCAAGATTGCTTCTAAGAAGCGCACCACGTGGAAGCCAGATTGGCATACCAGGAGCCACTTCTTCATCAAACAGCCAAAGTTCAAGTTCGCGTCCTAGTTTTCTATGGTCTCTTTTTAGAGCTTCTTCAAGCATTTTGAGGTAATTCGCAAGAGCATCTTTTGTAGCAAACGCAGTTCCGTAAATTCTTGTTAGCATCTCATTTTGAGAATCCCCACCAAGATATGCTCCGGCTACTTTTTGAAGTTTTACGTTTTGAAGGTATTTAGTGTTTGGTACGTGAGGACCGCGGCAAAGGTCTTCAAAATCCCCTTGTTTATAAATAGATACAACATCACCTGGAATCATATCTAGTACCGCTTGTTTTAGTTCATCGTCTTTAAATTTTTCTCTAGCTTCGCTTTTACTAATTTCATATCTTGTAATATCAAACTTTTTCTTAGCAAGAGCTTTCATTTTTTTCTCAATTGCTTTTAAATCCTTATCACTGATTGGCTCATTTGTTTTAAGGTCATAATAAAATCCGTTTTCAATTGTAGGACCTACATAAAATTTTGCTTCAGGGTAAAGTTCTTTAATAGCCTGAGCCATTAAGTGAGCAGCAGAGTGTCTAATAATCTCAAGCGCATCTTCACTATCATCGAAATATATAGGTGTAGCATTTGAAATATCAATATTTTTTGCTTCTATTGTCTGTAAATCGACAATATTATCGCCAATTTTGTAACCAATAATATCATTCATTAAAATCCTTTTGAAGTTTTAGAAATTGTAGATTGATTGCAGTAGTTTGTGTAGTAAAAAGCTTATTCAAGTGACTCCTTGTTTATTGCAATCTCCTTTAGTTATTTTTTTATGAATTTTAACTTAATTTCATTTTAATGTCAATTAAATAAAAGAAGTTAAATAAATTGATTTAAGTAGGAGTGGTCGCAGCTGGACTCGAACCAGCGACCCCTACCGTGTCGGGGTAGTGCTCTACCAACTGAGCTATGCGACCTTTTTTGGAATTTTACCAAAAAAGTAGTAGTACAAAAAGATAACAATACTAAAATCAATCAACACATCGGCAAGATTGAAAATTGCAAACTTAAATCCACAATGCCAATACACATAATCAACCACCCCGCCTATTAAAAAACGATCAAGCAGGTTAGAAAAAGCAGCCGCTAGTAATACACCGCTAAGGATAGGGTGTCTTTTTATGATGTTTTCTTTATATAAAAAAAGACCCAATATTAAAATTATCCCCAATTGAATAAATTTAAGATTATCTCCCAAAAAGCTAAGCATAGAAAATGCAATCCCTTTATTTATAGCAAGTACTAAAGAGATGCATTTACTATGAAGCTCAAGTCCATGCAAAAATATCTGTTTTATTACCTGGTCTACCACCAATACAACAAAAAAAGCTATAAAAAACTTTTTTAATTTCATGCAAGCTTACTTTTAAAAAATTTAGTTAACTTATCAAGAAACTCTTTTGCCACTTTATAATCCTTTCCTTCCACCAGTAATCTTAATTTATTCTCAGTGCCAGAATATCTTACTAAATGTCTATATCCTTCATCTTCGATAGATTTTAGCATTTCATCGGCACCTTCGATTTTTTCTAAAGGAATTTTTTCTGAAACATTAATATTTGTCTGAACTTGTGGGTAAAGCTCAAATAAGTTAAACGCTTCACTTGCCTTTTTGCCGCTTTCAATAACATAAGCAATTGCTTGAAGCGCACTTACTAACCCATCGCCAGTTTTTGCATAATCACTAAAAATTATATGTCCAGATTGTTCTCCTCCAAAATTCAAATCATACTTTTTCATCACTTCTAATACATGCTTATCCCCTACAGGGCTTCTGTATACTTTAATTCCGTATTTGCTTAAAAAATCCTCAAGTGCGCCGTTACTCATAACAGTTACGGCAATTCCGTTGTTTTTAAGTTTTCCTTTTTTATGTAAATAATACGCCAATGACCCAAGTAGCTTATCTCCATCTACCTGATTTCCTTTTTCATCAATCACTACAAGTCTATCCGCATCACCATCTAGGGCAAATCCTATATCGGCTCTGTATTCTTTTACTTTCTGAGCTAAAATTTCAGGATGCATAGCTCCGGCATTTTGATTGATATTAAAGCCGTTTGGCTCATCGTTTATAGTAATTACATCCGCTCCAAGCTCGCTAAAGATTGTAGGTGCTACTTTATATGCAGCCCCGTTTGCTGTATCAATAACTATTCTAATTCCATTTAAATTAAGGTTTTTTGGAAAAGATGATTTAATATGCACTATATATCTACCAATAACGTCATCTATTCTTTTACTTTTTCCTATCTCTTTTCCTGTTTTTAAATCAAAATTATTTTCAAAAAATCTCTTTTCAATTGCTTCTTCTATATCTTTTGAAAATTTATTTCCGTTACAATCAAAAAATTTTATTCCGTTATCATAAAACGGATTGTGAGAAGCACTTATCATTATCCCGCCATCACATCTCATATCTTCAGTCAAAAAAGCAATTGCAGGTGTTGGCATTGGTCCAATTTGTATTACATCATACCCAATTGCCGTAAGTCCGCTAACTATAGCGTTTTCTATCATATATCCACTTCTTCTTGTATCTTTACCAACTAATATTTTCCCAGTTTTTTTAGCAATAACCTCCCCAAAAGCCATTGCCAAATTCATAGCAAGATGTGGTGTTAAAAATTCCCCCGCTTTTCCTCTTACTCCATCTGTTCCAAATAATTTCATCCTTTTCCTTTCTAAAATGAAATAAAGATTTGCAAATTTTATCAAATTTTTATAAAATACGCTTCAAAAAAAGGAAATAAATGGCAAATACTAAATCAGCTCAAAAAAGAATCAGACAAACTAAAAAAAGAACAGAAAGAAACAGATACTACAGAACTAGAATCAAAACTATCACTAAAAACGTAGAAAAAGCTGTAGAAGCTGGTGATTACGCAAAAGCTCTTGAATACTGGAAAGTTGCAAACAAAAAATTCCAAAGCTACATCAATAAAGGTATCTTAAAGAAAAACACAGCAAGAAGAAAAATTTCTAGACTTCACAAACTAGTAAAATCTATCGAACCAGCAAGCTAAAAAAAACAAATTCCCAGATTCCCCTCCTCTTTTTAGATATAATTCCACCAAAAAAGGACATTTATGCTTCTTGAAAAATTAAAGCCTTTTGTTGAAAAGTATAATGAAATTAACCAAAAGTTAGCTTCTCCTGAAATTACACAAGATATTAAACAAATGACAAAACTATCACGTGAAGCAAGACAGCTAGAAGCTATCGTACAAAAAGCAAAAGAGTATGAAGACGTATTAAATACTATTGAAGAAGCAAAAATGATGCTTGATGACCCTGAAATGGCTGAACTTGCAAAAGAAGAACTAAAAGAAGCAGAAGAAAAACTACCAGGGCTTGAAGAAGAGATTAAATTACTTTTATTACCAAAAGACCCAAATGACGATAAAAACATCTACCTTGAAATAAGAGCAGGTACTGGTGGAGATGAAGCGGCATTATTTGTAGGGGATTTAATGAGAGCGTATGTAAGATACGCAGAAAAAAAGGGATGGAAAGTAGAAATTGTAAGTGAATCTAAAAACGATATTGGCGGATTTAAAGAAATTATTTTATTAATAAAAGGTGATGGAGCTTATAGTAGATTAAAATATGAAGGTGGAACTCACAGAGTTCAAAGAATCCCAGCAACTGAATCTCAAGGAAGAATCCACACTTCAGCAGTAACAGTAGCGGTTATGCCAGAAGTTGACGATGTGGATATTGAACTAGACCCAAAAGATATCAAAATAGAAGTTATGAGAGCCGGAGGAGCTGGAGGTCAGCACGTAAACAAAACTGAAAGTGCTGTAAGAATGACACATATCCCAACTGGTATTACAGTATCTATGCAGGATGAAAGAAGCCAGCAAAGAAACAAAGAAAAAGCAATGCAAATATTAAAAGCTAGAGTATATGAAAAGCTTGAGAGCGAAAGACTTGCAAAAATCGGAGAAGCTAGAAAAAGCCAGGTTGGAAGCGGTGATAGAAGTGAGAGAATTAGAACATACAACTACCCTCAAAACAGAATCACAGACCATAGAATTGGTCTAACACTTTATAGACTAGAACAAATTATGAGTGAGGGATTGTTTGATGAAATAATCGACCCACTTATCGCGCACTATCAGGCAGAAGCCCTAAAAGAAGCCGGGCTTTAATCTTTTTTTTCTATAATTTCTACGATTTCAACGTCTATTATCTCATCTTCATCATAGTTTGGTTTATAAAATTCTGGCTTTGATTTTTTAAATAATTTTCTTGCAAACCATCTGGCAATTGGCTCCATTAAAAACAAAATCCCTAAAATATCACTAAAAACCCCTGGAATTATTAATAAAAATGCCCCTAGCATTCTAAAAAGTCCAGATTTCATAAACTCTTCTTGAGTTAGTTCTCCTCTTATAACTTTTTGCATCTCTGTAGCAAGAGAAAAATGAAGAGTTTGGAGTATATACACACCCGCAATTGCACTAAAAATCACTTCCAAAAAAAGACCAATTGGTGTAAAAATTTTCGCAAACTCATAACTTACCACAATCTCAAAAAAGAGATATACCAAAAAATAAACAATTCCCATATTTTACCTTTTTAAAAACGCCAAATCTTCCACTTTTTTAAATCCAAATTTTTCGTAAAACGGCACCATATCGTCTTTACAATACAACTCAAATGATTTTACATTTTTTAATTCTGGATGATTTAGCACCAAATCTATTAATTTTTCACCAAGTCCATGACCTCTATAATCCTGGCGGACTATTACGTCGAAAATAAAAGCTTTATATACTTTATCGCTTAAAACTCTACAAAACGCTATAAGTTTATTATCTTTAACCATACCAAAAACAAAAGTGGTGTTTTGAAGCATTTTAGTAACTTCTTCCTTGCTTCTGGTATTACTCCACCACTCGTTTTTGTAAAGATTCATTAAATCATCAATATAACCATCCACACTATAAACTATTTCCATTCTCACTCCCCGCTAAAAAATCTCATTTTTTAGCGATTAATCAACTCCATCACTTTCTCAAATGCTATGTTAGCCTCTACCTCAAACTTCTCGCCCGTTTTTCTATCTCTAACCTCAACTTTTCCGTCTTTAAGCTTCTTACCAACTATCACACCTACAGGAAATCCTACAAGCTCAAAGTCCGCAATCTTAGGACCAAATCTCTCGGCTCTATCATCAAGTATTACTTTTACTCCGGCTTTTTGAAGGTCATCATATAATTTTTCGGCAAATTCAAGTTGCTCTGTTTTTTTAACATCACCCACAATTATATCAACCACAAAAGGAGCTATCTCTTTTGGCCAGATAATTCCTTTATCGTCGTGATTTTGCTCAATTGCCGCGGCAATTAGTCTACTTACCCCAATACCATAACACCCCATAATAAAAGGCTTTGCTTTTCCGTTTTCATCCAAAAACGTAGCGTTCATAGGCTCGCTATAAACGGTACCAAGTTTGAAGATATGCCCTACTTCTATTCCTTTTGTAATTTTAAGAGGAGCACCGCATTTAGGACATTTATCGCCCTCTTTTACCGCCGCGATATCCCTGTAGATTGTAAGATTTCCAAGTAAATTTGCATCAAGAAGCCCGGCACCTTTGATGTGATAATCTTTTTTATTTGCACCGCATACAAGCTCTTCGGCCATTCTTAAATCATCATCAATTACATATTTTACATCAAATGGAAGCCCAAATGGTCCTATAAATCCAGGAACTAACCCCGCACTTTCTAGCTCTTCTTCACTTGCATCCACAAGCTCAAGCGCTCCAATTGCATTTTTTGCTTTTGTCTCTTCTAAAGTATCTGTTCCTCTAACAAAAAACACTACCACTTCTTCTTTTCCATCATCAAAAATTGCCTTTTTAGCTACCGCTTTTACACTAAAATACGGGTCAATTCCTAAAAACTCGCAAACTTCTTCAATCGACTTTTTATCAGGAGTGTGTACCTCTTCGATTACTTCCGTTTTTACTGGATTCTCTCTTTTTTCATGTTTTCTTGTAGCAACCTCGATATTCGCCGCATAGTTACACTCCGTGCACACTACGATATCATCTTCCCCAGTATCGGCAAGAACCATAAATTCACGGCTTCCACTTCCTCCAATAGCACCGCTATCGGCTTCAACTACTCTAAAATCAAGTCCCATTCTCTCAAAAATTTTCTCATAAGTCTCTTGCATAAGGTTAAATTCCCTATCCAAATCCTCTCTTGTAGCATGGAAAGAGTACGCATCTTTCATAATAAATTCGCGGCCTCTAAGCAGTCCGAATCTCGGTCTTGCTTCGTCTCTAAATTTTAAATTTATTTGATAAAGATTCACTGGAAGTTGTTTATAACTTTTAATAGTACCTCTAACTAAATCAACTACACTTTCTTCATTTGTAGGAGAGAGGACGAATTTTTGCCCTTTTCTATCTTCAATTCTTAAAAGCTCATCCCCATACTTTTTCGCTCTTCCAGTCTCTTCCCAAAGCTCATACGGGGTTACGAAACTAAGCATCACTTCCTGTGCTCCGGCTTTATCCATTTCTTCTTTTATAATGTTTCTTATGTTATCTAGCACTATTTTTCCAAGTGGTGCAAAATCATAAATACCCGCTGCCACTTGCTTAATATATCCGCCTCTAACTAAATACTTGTGACTTGCTACAACCGCATCTTTTGGTGCTTCTTTTAAGGTATATGCAAAAAATCTAGACCATCTCATTAAATCTCCTTTACGTATTCGCTCTTTTTACTTTTAGGAATAGTTTTTGTTTCAGGTAGTTTTAAAACTTCATATTTTTTAACACCGCTTAAGTAATGAATCTCTATAATATCACCAACTTTTACATCTTTTGCCGGCTTTGCTTTTTTGCCGTTTATAAACACAACTCCTTCTTTACACATCTCATCGGCAATTGAGCGTCTTTTTACGATGTTTACGGCATTTAAAAACTTATCTATCCTCAAAAGTGTCCTTTTTTTGGAAATTATAGCAAATTTGTTATAATTAAAATAAAAAGGCGTTTTATGTGTGCAATAGAGTACTACACATATGATGATTACGTAAAATGGGAAGGTGATTGGGAATTAATTGGAGGAATTCCACTTGCCATGGCACCATCTCCACTTCCAACACATCAATTAGTTGTAGCTCAAATTATTGCTCAATTAACTAATCAATTAGAAAACTGTCCAAATTGTGTAGTACTTGGAGATGTAGATTATAAAATTGACGAAGAAAACGTTTTAAGACCTGATGTAGTATTAACATGTGAAAAACTAAATAAGCCATATTTATCTCAAGCACCTGAAATTATTTTTGAGATAGTTAGCAAATCTACCGCTAGAAGAGATGAAAAATTCAAATTCGAACTTTATGAAAAAGAAAAAGTAAAATATTATGTCTTAGTTTAT
>Ga0256843_1002721_pt1 | contig 12723 bp, 11 predicted proteins | sample AlvinellametaG_FD_191572 | JGI IMG/M metagenome (GOLD analysis project Ga0256843, IMG submission 191572) | Pompeii worm associated microbial communities from hydrothermal vent at the East Pacific Rise, Pacific Ocean - Alvinella | ecosystem: Host-associated > Annelida > Integument > Unclassified ... | reverse complement strand
TTTCCCGATCCGGTATACCCCGCCAGAACCGCCCTCCAAACGGCATCTGCAGCGCCACCGCAAACTGGGTGCTGTCGATGTCACCGTTGGGAAACCATACCCGACTGATCCCCGCTTCGACGGAGACACGCCCCAGATCGTAACGCAGAGCCGCCCGCGGACGCAGCATCAGGCCACCCCCCTGCGGTGCGGCCCCTCCACCGCCGGCCCCCACATACAGACCGGCCAGCGCCTCCAGTCTCCGGACAAGCCTCCGGTGGAACTCCCCGCTCATCCCCACCGTAAAAAAACCGCCCCGCTCACCGCTCACCGCACCATAGAGCTCCGGCCCCAGACGTATGTATCGGTTCAGATCGAACAGGGCCCCTGCGTGCATCAGCCCCATCGGCTCATCTTTTGGCAGCGTGATCGGATCGTACCCAATCGTCCACTGCCCCGAATAGGTCGCCGGTTCCGCCGCAAGCCGTCCAAAGACCAACAGAAAAACCACAGCCATACCCCACACCGCCGCAAAGTACCTACGCCTCATCGCCACCCCTCTCTATCAACCATTCACCATTCATCATTCACCATCCACCATCGACCATTTACTAACCATTGACCAAAAGCCATCAACCCTCCCCCATGCCGGCCAGCGGGTGGGCGCCCATGTATTCGTCCCGTTTTTTGACACTGCCGAGTTTGGTGTAGACCTGGGTGGTGGCCATCGAGGCGTGTCCGAGGAGTTCGCTCACGTCGGCGATCCGGGCGCCGTGTGCCAGCAGATGGGTCGCAAACGAGTGGCGCAGCTGATGGGGGGTGGCCCGAAAGCCGTGGCGACGAAAAAGCCGATTGAGACGGTAGCGCAGCTGGGCGGCGCTGAGCGGTTCTCCCCCTTTTTCGAACAGATACTCCCGGGGGGCGCTGGTAGCGATGTGGGTATCGATCTGCTGGCGCAGTGCAGGGAGGATCGGGAGCTGGCGGACCTTGTTCCCTTTGCCGTGCACCTCGATCCACTCCCGGCCGATCCACGCCAGCCGCATCGCAGCGAGTTCGCTGATCCGCAACCCCAGCCCGTAGAGCATGCTCACCAGCAGCGCCTCCTCGGGACGGGCGTTTTCCAGCACCTCCCGGATCGCCTCCTCTTCGATCGGTTTGGGGAGGGTCTGGGGGGTCTTGATCGTGTCGATCCCCATCGCCCGCACCCGCAATCCCGCCTGATCGCCGAGGTAGTTGACGAACGATCGCACCGCGGTGAGTTTGGCATGGATGGTGCGTTTGGAGAGATGACGCAGCGCCAGCCGCCAGGGCATGATGTCGAGCACCCACACCCCCTCCTCTTCGTACCATTCGCACTGCCCCGCCATCTGATGCAGCGCCGTCGCGTAGGTGATGGCGGTCTGTTCGCTGTAACCGCGGATCTGCAGAATGTACGCCAGAAAGTCCTCGATCAGCTGCGCCAGATCAGGACGCATCGATCAGCTCCCCCTCCAGTGCCACCCGTCCGGCCCGGGTGATCCGCACCGGTCGCATCTGTCCCAGCAGCTCTTCGCTCCCCGCGACACTCACCAGCCGCCCGCTGTCACACCGTCCGGCGACACGCCCGTCGGGGCGCAGCTCTTCAAAATAGACCGTCACCTCCCGCCCGTCCATCGTCGCCTTGATCTCATCGAGGATCGCGTCGTGCCGTGCCTGCAGACGCTGAAGGCGGGCTTTGGCCACGGCAGGATCGACCTGTTCGGCGTACTCGGCCGCTTCGGTGAGCGGCCGGGGGGAGTAGACAAACGAGAACATCTGCTCGAACCGCACATGCTCCAGCACCTTCATCGTCTCCTCGAAATCCTCCTCTCTCTCCCCCGGAAAACCGACGATCACATCGGTCGAGATCGCCACATCGGGCACCAGCGCCCGGATCCGGTCACACCGCTGCAGGAAGTTCTCCTGTGTATACCCCCGCTTCATCGCCCGCAGGATCCGGGTCGAACCGCTCTGCAGCGGGACATGGATCTGCTTGCAGATCTTCGGATTGGCGGCGAACTCTTCGAGGAACGCATCGTCCATGTGGAGCGGATGCGGGGACTGGAATCGGATCCGCTCCAGCCCGTCGATGGCGCTGACTTTTTGGAGCAGTCCGGTGAAGTCTTTGGGTTCGTTCTGCGTCGCACCCGCACCAAAGCGCCGGCCGTATCCGTTGACGTTCTGCCCCAGCAGCATCACCTCCCGGGCCCCCTGGGCTACCGCCCGTTCGATCTCACGGACGATGATGTCGCTGGGGATCGAGAGCTCCTCCCCCCGGGTGTGGGGGACGATACAGTAGGTGCAGCTCTTGTCACACCCGACGGTGATGTTGACCATCGCTTTGTAGGGGTTGGAACGGTATTCGCCAAACGGGTAGGTGGTCTCGTCGTAGTTGATATCGGTCTCCACCGCATGGTGGCGGTGGAGCACCTCGCGGATCCGGGAGGTGTTGCGCGCCCCAAGGACAAAATCGACCACCGGGGCCCGGCGGATGATCTCCTCCCCCAGATGGCTGGCGGTGCAGCCGCAGACCCCGATCCGGGCGTCCGGTTTTTTCTGCTTGGCGAAGACCCCGATCTCGGAGAAGAGCTTGGAGACCGGTTTTTCCCGTACGGAGCAGGTGTTGATGAGGATCAGATCGGCCGACTCCATCGTGTCGGTGAGCTCATACCCCTCGTGGGTGCGCAGCTCGGCGATGATCCGCTCGCTGTCGCGGACGTTCATCGCACAGCCGAGGGTTTCGATAAAGAGTTTTTTCATGGGGAAAACGATCGGAAAGGGTGTGTCGGCCGCGCCGTCAGCACACGATGTGCACCTCGTAGATGAATTCACCTTCACCCAGTCCGTAGCGGATCTCCCGCATGTAGACATTGCACCCTTTGTCCTCGAAGTGCTCGATGAGGGCCATGATGTCCTTGTGGGTGTTCTCTTTGTCAAAATAGTAGATCGACTGCCGGGAGAGCATCTCCTCGATCTTCTCGATCTCGATGATCTTCGGTTTGGATTTCAGGGTGGTTCGGGCCAGTTTGAGTTTCATAGGTTTCGTATCCTTGCATCCGCTTTCGATGCGTAATATTTGGTAGGATTATACTTTATTTTCCGTAAAGGGAGCTTTAGATATAATCATCCTCTACAAATAAAAGAAAATCCCGCACGATGTGTTACTGTCAGGCTCAAGTCGCATCAGAAGACATGCGTACGGAACAAACAGAAGGAAGAATCCGTGGAAAAAATACTGGATATCATCGAGGCGATGGCCAACGAGAAGAACCTCTCCGAAGAGACCGCCCAGGAGGCGTTCAAAGAAGCCCTGGTCAAAACCGCCCAGCGCCTCACCACGCCGGAGACCACATTCGAGGTGACCATCGATCACGACACCCGCTCCTACCACATCCAGAAGGTGATCACCGTCGTCGCCGACGATGACGAGCGGCTCGAAGAGCAGGCCGACAGCTTCATCCCGCTCAGCGAGGCCAAAGAGTACGACGACGAGATCGAGATCGGCGATCAGCTGCGCAGCGAGTTCGTCCTCGAGGACTACGGACGTACCGCCGCGGCCAACCTCTTCAAGGAACTGGAGTACCACATCCAGCGCCGGGTCGAGCAGGACATGTTCGAGCGGTACAAGGCCAAGGTCGGCACCATCGTCATCGGCACCGTCTCCCGGGTCGACGACAACGAGAACACCTACACCGAGATCGGCGAGCTCAAAGGGATCCTGAGCCTGCGCAACCGGATCAAGGGGGAGAAATTCAAGGTGGGCGATACCATCAAGGCGCTGCTGCGTTTTGTCAACATCGATCCCAAATACGGCATGTTCCTCGAGCTGAGCCGTACCGCCCCCAAGTTCCTCGAGCGCCTCATGGAAAAAGAGGTCCCCGAGATCCAGGACGGCACCGTCGAGATCGTCTCGAGCGCCCGCATCCCCGGTGAACGGGCCAAGATCGCCCTCAAGACCGACCGCCCCGACGTCGATCCCATCGGTGCGGCCGTCGGCCAGCGCGGCGTACGGATCAATGCCGTCTCCGAAGAGCTCAACGGCGAGAACATCGACGCCATCGAGTACTCCCCCATCCCGGAGATCTTCATCACCCGGGCCCTCTCCCCGGCGATCGTACAGCACGTCAAGATCGAGAACCCCAACACCAGCGAACAAAAGGCCCTGGTAGACATCACCTCGGACCAGAAAGCCAAAGCGATCGGCAAAAGCGGCATCAACATCCGCCTGGCTTCCATGCTCACCGGCTACCAGATCGAACTCAACGAAGTGGAAGGGATCGTCGAACGCTCCGGCGGCGGCATGGCCGAACCGGAGAAGACCACTGACACCTCAGCGCTGGAGAGTTTGTTCAAATAAGCAGGCTTGATCACCATCCCTGTCATCCTGATACTGAATCAAGTTCAGCATGACGGATTCAGAATCCCCTTATCTATCAGAGACGACACTACATCTCCGAACGTTCAAGGGGATTCCGGATCGAGTCCGGAATGACGGGCTCTTTTCCGTAGGGTGTTGTCCCCTGACAACACCGTTTGCAGACATTCGTGACAGCGTGTTGTGAGGGCACAACACCCTACGCGAAAACGTCACAGAACGGAACGTTTAACAGGATTCCGGATCGAGTCCGGAATGTGAGACGAGTGAAGCCAACGACAACTGCTTGTCGTTGGTATCGTCGAAACCGAAGCGGTCGAAACGAAGTGAAGCCGTGTAGGCTGCCACACCGCTGTCATCGTGAACTCGATTCAGGATCCCCTTATCCATCAGGGGCGACACTACATCCCCGGACGTTCAAGGGGATTCCGGATCAAGCCCGGAATGACGGGGAGATCGAAGTCCGGAATGTGAGACGCGTGACTAAGATGAAGCCGTGCAGGCTGTCACCCCACCTTCTCCATCATCGCAAAGAAACTCTCCACCTCCAGCGAGGCGCTGCCCACCAGCACGCCGTCGACATTGTCGATCGCGGCGATGGCCTCGATGTTGTCGGGTTTGACACTGCCGCCGTAGAGCAGCGGCGCTTCGATGAAGCGTCGCAGCATCGCATGGGTCCCGGCGATCTCCTCGACGGTCGCGGCCCGTCCGGTTCCGATCGCCCAGATCGGCTCGTACGCGACGATCAGCCGACCATAATGGGTATCGATCCCCACCAGCTGCTCCAGCAGATAGGCCTCGACCGCCTCATCCCCCTGTTCGCGTACTTCGATCGGCTCACCGATGCAGTAGATGATCTCGTAGTTGCGCTCGGCGAAAAAGGTGTATTTCTCGGCCACCTTCTCCTGCGTCTCCTCCATCAGCATCCGCCGTTCACTGTGGCCGATGAGCAGGGTATTGATCCCGAACTCTCCCAGCTGCTCCATCCCGATCTCGCCGGTGTAGGCGCCGTGCATCTCGGGGTAGGCGTTCTGCGCACCGATCGTGACCGGACGGTGGGAGCCCATCAGGGCCGTCGCCGGAGGGAAGACATAGACATCGTGATCGATCCCCGCCTCGACGATCCGGTCCCTCAGTTCGTGGACATAGTTCCAGGTGGAGACCCGGGTGTGGTTCATTTTGAAATTGGCTGCAAAGATCATGCGTTCTCCTCATCTTTGGGGCACACCAGTGCCGCAATACCGGGGAGTTCGACCCCCTCGATCAGCTTCAGGCTCGCCCCGCCGCCGGTACTGACGAAGGTCATCTCATCGACATCCCCCGCCCGCTGGGCCACATCGGCCGTATCCCCGCCGCCCACCACGGTCGTCGCATGGGTCTCGGCGATGTAGTGGGACATCTTGATCGATCCTTTGGCGAACTTGTCGATCTCGTAGACCCCCATCGGGCCGTTCCAGATGATCGTCTGGGCATCGTTGAGCGCTTCGCGGAAGAGCCGGGAGGTGGCCGGGCCGATGTCCAGTCCCATCCAGTCGTGCGGGATCTCCTGGGTGGGGAGGAACTTGACGGTGGTGCTCTCGCTCAGTTCGGGTGCCACGACGACATCGACCGGCAGGTAGAACTTGACCTTCTTCTCGTGCGCCTTGGCCATGATGTTCTTCGCCTCCTCGAGCAGATCGTCCTCCACCAGCGAATTGCCGATCTCGTATCCCTGGGCCTTGAGGAACGTAAAGGCCATCCCCCCGCCGATGATCACCTTGTCGACCTTGTCGATCAGGCGGGTGAGTGCTTCGAGCTTGCCCGAGACCTTGCTCCCGCCGACCACGGCGACGAACGGACGGGTGGGGTTCTCCAACACCCGGCTGAAGAAGTTGACCTCTTTGGCCAGCAGGAACCCGGCGGCACGGTGTTCGCAGTCGAAGTACTTCGTGATCGCGTGGATCGAGGCGTGTTTGCGGTGGCAGGCCCCGAACGCATCGTTGATGTAGACATCGACCATATCGGCGATCTTTTTGGCGAAAGCCGGATCGTCGCTCGTCTCTCCCGGGTCAAAGCGGAGGTTCTCCAGCAGCAGCACATCGCCTGCTTCCAGTTTGGCTGCCAGCTCTTTGGCCCGCGGGCTGATCACCTCACCGCTTTTTGAGTCGTCGAAGTAGATGTGGTTCTTGATCTTCAGCAGCACATCGAGACGCCGACTCACATCGAAAAGGGAGAATTTCGGATCGAAGACCCCCGGTTCGGGTCGTTCGTAGTGGGAGCCGAGGATCACTTTGCACTCGTGATCGATGCAGTAGCGGATCGTCTGGAGCGCCGCACGGATCCGCCGATCGTCGGTGATGTTGCCAAACTCGTCCTTGGGGACGTTAAAATCGCAGCGGATAAAGACCGTTTTGCCGTCAATGTCAATGTCGCGGAGTGTTTTCAAGCCGGTTTCCTTTGGTGTTTCGCTAAAATAACGAAATATTTTACATCATGTGAGGTTATCGCTTGGTTAACACACGTCCGGTGGCGGCATTGTTCGGTGGGACATTCGACCCGCCCCATCGTGGGCATCAGCGGATCGTCGAGACCCTGACCCGCCAGCCGGAGATCGAACAGGTCATCGTCACCCCCGCCTGGCTCAACCCTTTCAAGCACCGCTCGCTGGCAACACCCGAGCAGCGGCTGGAATGGTGTCGGCAGCTTTTTGACGCTCCCGGGGTGCTCGTCGATGCGGGGGAGATCCGGGCCGAACGGCCGGTCTACACCGCCGAAACGCTCGATCGGCTCAACCGCACCTACGATGTGCGCTACCTCGTGATCGGTTCGGACAACCTCGCCGCCATCGAGCGGTGGCACGATTTTGACCGGATCAACGATGCCGTCACCTGGCTGGTGTTCGAGCGGCCCGGCTACACGGAGGGCTACGACAAGCTGCGCGACTACCGGCGCTTCGCGCTCGATATGCCGATCAGCTCCACCGCCATCCGGACGGAACGTTCGACCCGACACGTCGACCCCGTGATCGCACCCCAGGTGCACCAAATTCTTACCAAAGGCTCTGAATGACCCTGCAACACCGTATTGACACGATCGTCAACCTGCTTGACACCAAAAAAGCGACCGAGATCGAGGTCTTCGATCTGGCCGACACCGATTACATCGCCAAAGCCGTCGTCCTGGCCAACTCGCTGGGGGGCAAACACACCGCCGCCCTGCTCGATCACCTCAAGGAGGACCTCAAACCCCGCGGCGAAGAGTTCCTCGGGACCGACGAGACCGAGAACTGGGTGGTGGCCGATCTGGGAGACATCCTCATCCACATCATGACCCCCGAGTACCGGCAGCGCTACTCTCTTGAGGAATTTCTTGGCGAATTGAAACGGGGGGAGAAGTAACCTTCGCTTCGCTGAATCCGGAGAGATCACCAAAGGACGCGTTCATCCAGGAGTGCAATTTGGGTTCAACCTCCGGGGGGAATCCTTATTGGGGGTTTCTAAGCCCCTATACGATACAATCCAGCTCATCTTTGAGACTTTTCACGGCTTTCCGGCGCATGCCCCAACCACCGATTTTTATTTCATAACTGTTTTATTGCCATCACAATTGATGGAGATTTTCTGGAGTAGTTGATGTTTCATTTTGATACCCTTTCTTTGGTTTTTACGGTGTTGATCCTCCTGGGAACCGTGCCAAACCTGTTCTATGCACTGGGATATCTCTCACACATCAAACGGAAAACATACTTCGTGATCCATTATGTCGCTTTTGTTCTCTCGATGATCGGGGTGGTGGTCTCGGCCAACGCGCTCATGTTTCTGCTTTTTTGGGAATGGATGAGCCTGACCAGCTGGCAGCTGATCCTAACCAACCCGGAGAAACAAACGACCCGCAAGGCCGCGCAGTTCTATTTTTTCATGACCCATTTCGGGTTTGTCTTTTTGCTGCTGTTCTTTTTGATCGTGACCGACGGCGACCTTACCGCCGGATTTGGAACGATGCACACGCATGCCGCGGCGTTTGACTATCCGGCCTTGCTGTTTTTCTTTGTGGTGCTTGGTTTTTTGAGCAAAGCCGGTGCAGTCCCGCTGCATGTCTGGCTCCCCTATGCCCACCCGGAGGCTCCGTCCCCCGTCTCGGCACTGATGAGTGGCGTGATGCTCAAAATTGCCATTTATGGTCTGTTCCGATTCCTCTTTGATGTCCTCTACCCCTGGCCGCTGGAATGGGGGATCATCCTCCTCTCACTGGGAGCACTCTCGGCGCTTGTGGGGGTTTTGTATGCCCTGAGCGAACACGACATCAAAGCCCTGCTGGCCAACCACTCTATCGAAAACATCGGTATCATCCTTATGGGGTTTGGGATGGGCATGATCTTTGACAGCGTCCATCTGCCGGTTCTCAGTTCTTTTGCGTTCATCGCCGCCCTGTTCCATACGTTTAACCACATGAGTTTCAAATCCCTTCTCTTCATGGGAGCCGGCTCGGTGCTCCAGCAGACCCATACCAAAAATATCGAACGCTATGGCGGACTGATCCGATCGATGCCGGTAACGGCGTTTACTTTTCTCCTCGCTTCCCTCTCCATCTCGGCACTGCCACCGAGCAACGGTTTCCTGAGTGAGTGGATGATCTTCCAGTCGATGCTCGGCTCCAGCCATCTTGACAACATGTCGCTCAAACTGGCAATGCCATTCGCGATCTTCGCGCTGGCCATGACTGGCGGACTGGCGATCGCATGTTTCGTCAAGGCCTACGGCATTACCTTCCTGGGTCTCCACCGAAGTACCAACGCAAAACACGCCCACGAAGTCAACATCCCTATGCGCATCGGCATGCTGCTTATGACCGGGGTGGTTCTCTCCCTGATGCTTGCAGCCCCGTACTATCTCCAATGGTTTGACCGGGTATTGACCGGGCAGGGGCATCTCTCGGTCTATGCCCGCATGTTCCCCGACGGGATTTGGCACATGCATTCCGTGGATATCCACGGCGGCGTGGTCTCGCCGGTGATCTTGTTGGCCGCCCTGCTGGGGATCACTGCCCTGCTGATGCTCTCCTACCGGGCATTGCGGATCCAAGAACGCCTCCACCCTACGTGGGCCTGCGGCTATCATACCCAGCCAAAAACCCAATACTCTGCCACCGGATTTGCGGGACCGATCCGACGTTTTTTCAACTGGCTCTACCGCCCCGAGGAGCACCTGACCCGAGCCTTACCGTCGCAGCACGAGCATCCCCAGGCCGTCTCCCACTACGCTGTCCACGTAACACCGCTGTTCGAACGATCCCTCTACGCTCCGGTTGCACGCCTGGCCAATGCCATCAGCTACTGGATGTATCGTCTGGCCCATTTTGAGCAGACGCGTTATGCGGCCATGATTTTCAACTTGATGCTTACGGTTCTGTTCAGCTATCGGATTTTCGCCCACACCTTTTCGTGGGCCACCTTTGTCTTGGAGGGGCTCGTCATGATCTTCTCCATCAAGATCCTCATCATTGGAGACCGCAGATGAGTGCCTATCTGCTTACGACCCTTGCCCTGCTGCTCATCGGTCCGCTGCTGCTGTCGTTTATCAAAGCGGTCAAAATGGTCCTGCTGTTCAAAAAACCGATCTCCCTGCTGCAAGGCTACCGCACCTTGGCCAAACTGGTGCACAAAGAGACGATTGTTTCGGAAGAGGCCAGCAGCATCACCCGCATCGCGCCGTTTTTGGTGCTTTCCCCGCTGCTGGTCATTCTCCTGCTGCTGCCTCCGGTGGTACAGGGGGCTTTTTATGTCCGGTTTGTCGATGCGTTTACGATCACCGGACTGGTGTCGCTCTCGACCTTTTTCCTGATGCTGCTTGGGCTGGACAGCGCGAGTGCGTTTGGCGGCATGGGAAGCTCCCGGGAAGCCTTTATCGCTGCACTGGTTGAACCGGCAATGGTGTTGACGGTTTTCAGCGTTTCCATGATGGCGGGAGACCTCGGTGTCGGGCAGGCCGGTGTCAATCTCGCTGCCCATTTCCCCCGGGAGCATATGGCCAGTTTCCTCTTTGCCGGGATCAGTTTTTTCATCTTACTGCTGGCCGAGAATGGCCGTATTCCCGTCGACAATCCCGAAACCCACCTCGAATTGACCATGGTACATGAAGCGATGATCCTCGATCTGACCGGCGTGTATCTGGCGCTGGTGGAAAGCGCCGCTTCGGTAAAATTTGTGATCTTCGCCTCGCTGTTTGTTTCTCTGTTTCTCCCCGCAGGGTTGACATTGGCAGTGCCGCTGGCGGTGGGGGTGTTCGTGCTCAAGCTCTTTGGGGTTGCTCTGGCCGTGGCATTGATCGAGGTACATACGGCCAAACTGCGTCTCTTTAAAGTGCCCAATCTGCTGGGGATCGCTATCGTGTTCGCGTTTTTGTCGCTGATAACTTTTTATGTGCTGGGAGCGTAAGAATGGTGGATTTTTTGATTGGTCTGTTTCTGGCGACGTTGATCGTATCGCTCTTTACCACCCGACTCTATCGTCTGTTGCTGTGGTATTCGATGAACTCACTTATGCTGGGAACGCTGGCACTGGTGATCGGTCTGCGCCTCCACGATACCGCCATGATCATTACCGGCATGGCCACGCTGGTGATCAAAGCCGTCGGTATCCCTTTCTTCCTCAAGCGGCTCAGCCAGCGGATGCACTTTGTCCGGCAGATCACACCGGAGATCAAAGTACAGTACGCTATCATGCTTGTGCCGGCCATACTGGTCTTTACGTTCTATCTTGCCGATCCGATCACCCACATGATCGGCAACAACGCCAACTACGTAGCCATCAGTATCTCGTCACTTTTTCTTTCCCTCCTTCTGATGATGGAACACCGGAACGTCGCCCCGAAAATCGTCGGTTTTTTGAGCATGGAGAACGCGCTTTTCTTATTGGGGATCACCGCCACAGACGGGATGCCGATGCTGGTGGAGCTTGGGATATTTTTTGATCTTTTGATGGCCATTGTGGTCATCAATCTGTTGTTTCATCATGAGGAGGCCCGCCTGTGATGCTCTGGATGCTTCTTGCCCCGGCGATCATAATGTTTGCCGTCAGTTTCGCCTCTGACCCCCGGATCCGTCTGCTGCTGCCGATCAGTTCGTTCGCCATCCTGCTGCCCATCGTTCGGCTTTTTACCCTCCCAAAGCCCTACCGGATCTGGGGACATTTCCTCATAGCCGACGGACTGAACACCTATGTCCTGCTGGTCTCTTCGGTGGTGGGGATCGGGGTGACGCTGGCGCTGCTGACACTGGACAGACATGTCAAGGTGACGGCGTTGGCCTATCAGCGTTTTTATCAGTTTTTTGCCATTTTCTGGATCGGATTGACCGTCTCGATGCTGGCCAACCACATGGGGATCTACTGGATCGGTCTGGAACTGGCAACCCTTTCGACGGTCTACATGATCAAAACCAACCAGACTCCTGCCGCCCACAAAGAAGCATGGAATTACATGATCGTCGGAGCCATTGCGATCTCTCTGGTGCTTTTTGGGATCATTTTGATGTATGCCAGTGCCAAACCGATCCTCGGAGAGGAGGCCATGCGGTTTGATCTGCTCCTGGCTCATGCCGGAGAGATCCCCTCACCGTTTTTGTTTGAGCTTGGATTTGCGATAACGACACTGGGGATGTTCGTCAAAATGGGATTTTTTCCCATGAATCTGTGGCTGGCCAACATCGAACGGGCATCTTTCTATCCGGTGGCGGCGCTCTTCAGCGGAATACTGGAGAGTGCCGTGATCCTCGGTTTCTTTCGCTTCAGCAAGATCGCGGCGGTGGTCAACGCCTCCCACCTGTTCCTCTTTGTCTTTGCGTACGCGCTGCTGACCATTTTTATTGTTGCGTTTTTGATCTACCGCGCCAAAGACTTCATGCGGCTCTTCTCCCTTTCCGGGATTGAGCATATGGCGCTTATCGCCCTGTTCTGGGTGAGCGGCGCACCGTTTGCCGCGTTGCTCCATTTTGGGGCGCATGCGTTTTTAAAACCGGCGCTGTTCCTCTCCACCGGGGTGCTGGAATCCACGGGAAAATACCGTATAGCCGGAGCGTTACGCGGTTATCACGGATGGCGGGGGACGCTCTTTTGGTTTTGGGTCTCTCTGTTCTTGCTGGCCATTATTTCGTTGCCGCCTGGTCCGATGTTTTTTAGTGAGCTTTATGGGTTCAGCGCGATGATCGAGACCGCCAAAACCAGCCACAACATTCTGGGAATGATCGGAGCCGTGCTGTTGTTGCTGATCCTGCTCTCGGTGATCTTCTATCGGTTTGTCCTCGTCTATCAATCGATGAAATACGAAGGGGAGGCCTCCCCCAAACAAGTTTATACCAGTGAGCTGTTGGCCCTGGGC
>Ga0256843_1002720_pt1 | contig 12723 bp, 11 predicted proteins | sample AlvinellametaG_FD_191572 | JGI IMG/M metagenome (GOLD analysis project Ga0256843, IMG submission 191572) | Pompeii worm associated microbial communities from hydrothermal vent at the East Pacific Rise, Pacific Ocean - Alvinella | ecosystem: Host-associated > Annelida > Integument > Unclassified ... | reverse complement strand
CACTCAGATATCGTAAAGATAGTGACCGATGATGATAACTTTAAAAACCCGCCCACCTGCGATGCCATCATTACAGATAAAAAAAATATCCCACTGATGGTAATGGTGGCAGACTGCTCCCCAATTCTCTTTTATGACCCAGAAAAAAAGGTCATCGCTGTAGCTCACGCAGGACGCGCTGGTGCCTTTGATAATATCATTTCTAATGTCATTGAAAGTTTTGTAGATGATTTTAGCTCTAAAAGAGAAGATATCCTCGTCTGCATAGGCCCTGCCATATGCCAAAACTGCTATGAAGTAGGAGAAGAGATTTATCAAGAGGCAAAAAAACTCAAACTTGAATATAGTTTAAAAAAAGAAGACACAAAATATCATCTAAATATTCGAACAATTTTATATAAACAGTTGACTCAATCTAATATTGTTGATAAAAATATTGAAATTTCCCAAATTTGTTCAAAATGTAATCCAAACTACTTCTCCTATCGTGAATCTATACAATGTGGTCGTTTTTGCGGTATCTTATTGCAAAAGAGCTAATAATTTTCACATTTATTAAGATTATTTAATTTATAATCTGTTTTTATAAATATGGATTTACAAGGGGAAAAATGCTTAGCTTTTTAAAAAAGAAAACAACTAATGGTCTAAAGTATGAGACAAAACTTATTAAAAAATTTCATAAAGATCATGAAAAGCTTATTAAGTTACTTACAAAGATAGCAACAGCAGTTGAAAAGAGTGAAGATAAAAAAGTACGAGCCCTTTTATCACAATTTAAAGTAGAAATTTTAAGTCATTTTATGGAAGAAGATATAAAACTATATAGATATTTAAAAAAATATTATGAAGAAAATGAAGAGAAAAAAGCAACAATTATGCTCTTTCAAGATGGCATTAAAACAATTCAAAGTGATATCATTAACTTTTTAGATTCTTATATCAAAGAGGATAAAGAGTTTGATAAAGTATTTCAAGATAGATTTAAAGATATTATAAATGCATTTGGTGAAAGAATAAAAACAGAAGAGAGTAAACTTTATCCTTTATATATCCGTTAAAGTATAAAGTCTACAATTTTTTTTACTGAATTCTTTGTGCTAATTGTTCAGGAAGAATTCCTAGAGACTCTTCAACAGCTTTTGTATTACCATGTGTGATAAAAGTATCATCATACTCAAAACTCTCAACTTCTACATCCATAATTTTCTCGTCAGCTAAAAACTCTAAGAGAGCTGATGCTACTCCACCCATCTTTGATGTATCTGAAAAAACAAACCATTTCTTGTGGTGCTTGGCCATCTCACGCAACATCTCTGTATCTAACGGTTTTACAAAACGAAGATCAAGAATAGAGACCTCTTTATCTAAAAGTTTTGAAGTCTCATATGCCCGTCCTACTCCATTACCATATCCTATAAAAAGTATGTCGTTCTCTGTAGAGAGTAATAATTGTGCTTTGCCCAATGTAAACTCTTGAGAGGCAGGAAGCTCTGCAGTAGAGATAAATGAACCTCTTGGATAACGAAGAGAACATGGATGTTCATAAGCTGTAGCAAATGCCATAGCTTGATGAAAACTTTTCTCATCCCGTGGAGCAAAAAGTGTCATATTTGGAATTGCACGTAAAAAACTTACATCAAAAACACCCTGATGCGTCTCTCCATCTTCTCCAACAATTCCTGCACGATCTAGTGCAAAAACCACAGGAAGGTCCATCAAGCAGACATCATGAACTACCTGATCATATCCACGTTGTAAAAATGTTGAATAGATCGTACAAAAAGGCTTAAAACCCTCTTTTGCAAGTGCTGCCATCGAAGTAACTGCATGCTGTTCAGCTATTGCAACATCCCAAAATCTCGTTGGATATTTTTCAATCAATTCACTAAGACCTGTGCCACTTGGCATCGCTGCTGTTACACCTACGATCTTATCATTCTTTTCACATAGATGCAATAAAGATTCAGAGTAAATCTGTGTAGCACTTTTCGTAGAAGATTTTTTTAGGGAATGTCCATCTTCCAATGCAAAAGGACCGACACCATGCCATTTCTCCTCTTTGCCTTCTGCTATCTCATACCCTTTACCTTTAAGTGTCTGAGCATGAATAATAACAGGTTTTCCAAGTGTTTTAGCCGTTTTAAAAATCTCAATGAGTTGCTCTAAATTATGTCCATCAACAGGACCAATATAGTTAATCCCCATCTCTTCAAACAGCATACCCGGAGTAATAAGCTTTAAAGACTCTTCCATCCTTTTAGCAATATAATGAGCACCATCACCAAAATTATCTACAAAATTCTCTGTTGTTTTTTTAAATCGTTGGTAAAATGGTGAAGCCATAGCTGAAGAGAGCATACGTGAAAGTGCACCGATAGGTTTGGCTATAGACATCTCATTATCATTTAAGATAATAATCATAGGGTATTTTCTATCACCTAGTTCATTCAGTGCTTCATAAACCATTCCCGCAGTCATTGACCCATCACCTATCATAACAACCGGAATACGATTTCCCTCTTGATGCTTCAAGGCTATAGCTTTAGCTGCACCAACACCTAAAGAGATAGATGTAGAGCTATGTCCTGCTATAAAATAATCATCATCACTTTCACTCGGTTTTGTATATCCACTTAAACCTCCAAAAGTACGCAATGATTCAAACTCATCCCATCTACCTGTCAAAAGTTTATGTGCATATGATTGATGACTTACATCAAAAATAAAAGGATCTTTTTTACTATCAAATACATAGTGCATTGCTACAATTAACTCTGTAGCACCCAGTGTGGAGCTTAAATGACCACCATTTTTACTAACAACTTCCAAAATTCTTTGTCTTATATCATCACACAGAGTCTCTAACTCTGTAATTGACTTCTCTTTTACATCTATTTTATTCACTTAAAGCCGCTTTCTTTACTCTTTGAAATCTTTTTTCTATCTGTGCATCTATGTTTCCAGCATCACTAATTACAATGACACCACCCTCATTTACAGCACTGTCTGCTAAAACTGTAATATGCTCTAATTGTCCTAAATGTTCTGAAATATATGCATGATTTTTAGGATTTACCTTGAGTGTTATTTTCGATGCACTCTGTAGGTCTTGTATAAGTTCATCTGCCAAAACTTTTGCAACTTCTGATGAATTTGTACCTAACTCTATCTTAATAACTTCTTGTGCAATATCAAGAGCCGCATTTACTAGTTCATTTTTTAAGCTCTCGAGAGAGTGCTCAAACTCTGCAGCACTTCCCTCTAGTTTTTTAATAGAGTTCACAAAAAGTTCAAGCTTTTCGTTTAAACTCTTATCTATCTCCTCTAAAGCTTTTGCTTGACCTGCTTTCATACCCTCAGCGAATGCCTCTTCTTTGGCACGTTTGAGCTCTTCTTTGAACTCTTCTTCTTTAGCCTCAAGCTTCATTTGTAACTTGATAAAATTAGAGCTCATCTCATCAGTTTTTTTCATCAAAGACTCAATTAAAGAGTCTTTTGACTTAGTAGTTAAAGCACTCGAATCAACATCTGTCGCCCTTTGCTGTGGATTATTCTCTGGCGTATATTCTTGCTTAGATGAAGCTTTTTCTTTATTATTGCCAAAAGCTATCACTTTAAAATTGTACTTATCTACATTATGTTTCTCAATTTTACTACTAGGAATTACTGTTGCCATAACACTACTCTATCATCTCTTCTGATGATCCCATCTGAATTGCTCCAGATTCTGCAAGTTGATTTACAACCTCAACAATTTTACGCTGTGCACCTTCAACATCTTTCATCTTAACAGCACCAAGGAACTGCATCTCCTCTTCAAATGCTTCACGTGCACGTTCACTCATTGCAGAGAAGAACTTCTCTTTCAACTCTTCTGGTGCAGATTTAAGTGCTAACATCAAGTCTGCTTTATCAACAGCTTTTAAAATTTCAGAAATCGCTGTTTTATCCAGAGTGATAATATCTTCAAAAGTAAACATCATCTCTTTGATCTGTGTTGCCAGTTCTTCATCTACCTGTTCAATTGTAGAGAGTGTTGCTTTTGCACTCTTCGTACCTAAACGGTTAAAGATATCTGCCACAGCACGTGTTCCACCAACTTCAACTTTGTATGATGCAAGGGATTCAAGTTTAGACTCTAACACAGCTGATACACGCTTGATAACAGATGGAGAGATATCCCCTAGTTTTGCCATACGCATCGCAACTTCACTTCGTAGATCATCTGGAAAGTATTGTAGAGTATCTGCTGCTTCGGTTGCATCCATATGTGCCAAGATAAGAGCAATTGTCTGTGGATGTTCATTGATAATAAAGTCAGAAAGCTGCTGTGGTTTGATTTTTGAAAGGTAAGCAAAATTTTGTGTATTTTGCATCGATTTTGAAAGCTTATCAAGTACTTTTTTAGCCTCCTCTGCACCTAATGTTCTATAGAGTAGTTCTCTTGCATACTCCATACCACCAGAAGTAAGATACTGTCCAGATTGAAAGATAGCATGAAACTCTTCAAGTACTGCTGTAGCTATTGCTCTATCGATAGTTGTATTTGTCGCAATAAATTTTGAGATTTCAGTAATTGCCTCAACATTCATATTTGCAAAAATTTCAGCTGTTATATCTTCACCAAGTTGTAAAAGTAAAATAGCAATCTTCTCTGCCATACTCATCTCATCAAAGACAGCCTGTTGTTGCTGATTCATATTTGCCATACTTTAGCCTTTCTCTGATTGTTTTGGTATCTCAGCTTCTTCAGAAAGAAGTGCTTGAAGGAGTGATGCAACCTCTTCTGGAGAATCTTCTGCCATTGTTTTAACTTTTTCAAGGATAACTTCATGTTTAAGTTCATCTTCATTAAAGTTACTAGTCATTCCAAGTTGCTCTTCTACCTTTTTACGCATCTGTTGTACTTTTTCGACTAAATTATCATCTTCATCTTCTTCAAGTTCAAGTTTAGGAGCTTCCATCTCTTCATCTTCACGTGAGATCTCAAGCATTTTTCCAGCAAAAGGTGCAATAACTTTTTTGTATAAGATAAGAAGTAAAATCAGTACAAATATATACTTAAACAGATCAGCAAAAGGTGCAATATATGTCTGTGTAAATGTAAGTGCCTTACTAACACCATCAGGTCCACTATTGGCAGCTCTCTCAAATTGAAGATTTTGTACGCTTATCTGATCTCCACGTTTTTGATCTATACCAATAGAACGACTTGCAAGCGATGTAAGCGCATTTAAATCTGCTGCATCAAGAGGTACATACTCTAACTCATCTGTCTGTTTTCCATCTTTATCAACTTTATGCTTATATTTTCCATCCACCACAACTGCTGCTGTAATTCTTTTAATACGTGCAAATTGACTCTTTGTTGTACTGACAGTTTTTCCAACTTCATAATTCGTTGTACCTGTATTTTTTGAATACTTTTCAACTGTTTTTTGTGACTTTAAACCTTTAACCGGTCCAATATTACTCACAGTTCCAGGAACACCACCAACTTGTTGTGGCTTACTTCCTTCACGTTTCTCTTCACTCACCTGCTCACTACGTACTACATTTTCAGGATCATAACTCTCTGAAGTAGAGCTTTTTTGAGAAAAATCATAATCAACAGTAACTTGGGCAACCACTTTATCAGAACCACCAACAAAAGGAGCTATTACATCTACAATCTTATTTTGTAATTTTTTCTCTTCTTTGAGTTTATATCGCTGCTGAACGATAGAGAGTTCACTCATTTGTGCACCCTCTTCATCATCTCCAAGAGTAACCCCATCACTACTAACAAGCATTACATTGGAAGGCTTCAGACGTGGCACTGCAGCAGCCACAAGATTTTTTATACCTCGAATTTGTTTAGATGAAAGTGTACGTCCTTCAACCAACTCTACCATTACAGATGCGGTAGGTTCAACCTGCTTAGAGACAAAAAGTGTCTCTTTTGGAAGCGCAAGACTTACAGTAGCTCTCTCTACTGGGGAGAGTGCTGTTATGGTTCTGTCAAGTTCTCCCTCTAATGCACGTAGATGCTTAATCTGTTGATCAAAACTCGTAGCTCCAAACTCCTGTTTATCAAAAAGTTCAAATCCTACACCATCATTTTTTGGAATACCTTGTGCAGCGATAGAAATTCGTTCTTTGTAGACAACATCTCGAGGTACTTTAATAACATTATTTGCACCTATTTCATACTTTATGCCATCTTTATCGAGCTGCTGTACAACTTTTGCAGCATCACTGTCACTAAGTGTTTCAAAAAGTACAACATAAGAGTCTTTTGTGCCTTTATTTGCAGTATAAACAACTAAGAAAATTAAAAAACTGACAATCCCTACAACTGCGGCCGCAATAATTATCTTCTGTTGTTTACTCAGTTTTGCATATAAAACTGATAGCTGCGAAAAAAGCGCCTTAAAATCCATTAATCTCTCATTTTAAAATTTATAATAATTCAGATACTAGTTCAAAAAAACGATCATTTTGCTCTTTTGTTCCAACTGTTACACGAATAGCATTCATACCATAACCACTTAGATTTCTGACAATCATCCCACGATGAAGCAGTGCATCTGAAATTTCAGTAGAATTTCTGTTATCATCAAAGCATAAAGTAACAAAATTTGTATAACTCTCTATTATATCGATTTTTTGCTCTTTTGCAAACTCCTCATAACGTTTCATCTCTTGAAAATTCAAAGCAATACTCTCTTCAATAAAACTTTTATCTTCAAGAGCCACTGAGGCAGCTTCCAAAGAGAGTGTAGTGATGTTAAAAGGTGGACGAAGTTTATAGAGTTCTTTAATAATATTTGCACTTGCAATTCCATAGCCTACACGCATACCACCAAGTCCATAAGCCTTAGAAAAAGTACCTAAGTAGATAACATTTTCAAACTTCTCAATTAACTCTTTTGGTGTTACTTTTTTACTCTTATCTTTATACGCTGCATACTCCATATAAGCACCATCAACGACTACTAGAGTATCACTATCTATTTTTTCTATAAATGCGAACATCTCCTTAGCATCTATAGCATCCCCTGTTGGATTGTTTGGTGTACAGAGGAAAATGATATCAGGATTCTCCTCTTTATAGAGCTTGTAAAACTCATCCAAATTATGTTTTTGTGATGTAGTTCTAATAATCTCGGCCATTACATGTTTGGCATAGATTTCATACATAGCAAAAGTTATAGAATTTATAAGTATTTTTGAATTATTTTCTGCTTTTGCATGCATTAAAAATTCGATGACCTGATCACTACCACTTCCTATAATCAAATTTTCATCTGCGATACCAAAGCGTTTTGTTAGCCCATTTTTAAGCTTCATCATCGAGTCATCAGGATACATCGCCATATGTGGCAGTATCTCACTTACAGCATGTTGCACTTTTATAGAACATCCGTAAGGATTCTCGTTTGATGCAAGTTTTACGATATCTTTTGGCTCTATACCAAACTCACGCACTACAAGTTCTATCGGTTTTCCAGCCTCATATGTAGAAATATTTTCTAGTTTTTTGTTAAATTTCAATCTTCACCCTTTACATAGCTTCCAAGCCAAGTTACTTCATCTTTATGTTTTTCTATTACCTTTTGTACACGCTCTTCATCGATATGTCCATAAAAATCAATGTAAAACCAATAACCAAATCCACCACTCTCTTTTGAAGGACGTGACTCAATTTTAGAAAGGTTTATCTTTGCTTCATCAAAATCACTTAAAAAATGTACTAGAGAACCTGCTTCATTTGCATCTTTTAGTTTTGCCAAGATACTTGTTTTATCATCACCACTGATCGCATTTTTAAAATCACTAAGAATGACAAAGCGCGTTGCATTATCATGAACATCTTCAATGTTTTCGAACATTACAGGAACACCGTAAAGCTTCGCTGCAATATGAGAGCATATTGCAGCTGACTCTTCATCTTCACTTGCCAAAATCGCTGCTTTTGCAGTGGATTCTACAGGAATATGTTCAATGTTCATAAGATCATATTCATTTAAGAACTCTCTACACTCTCCAAAACCTTTATCTTTTGAGTATATTCGTTTGATCTTTTTTAATGAATCCGCTTTCGTAGCAAAAGAGATATGAATTGGCATATAGAGCTCAGCTACTATTTTTACCGAACTTTTTGAAAGTAGATCAAGTGTCTCACCTACGACACCATCACGTGAATTTTCAATAGGAACAACTCCAAATTTTGCACGAGAGGCTTCAAGTTCTTTAAATACTGCTTCTATAGAGTTCAGTGAAAGATAGTTGCTCATTGCACCAAAACGACTCTCTGCTGCTTGGTGTGTAAAAGTACCTTCAGGTCCAAGATACGCTATCTTCTCTGGAAGTTCCAAGTTACGTGCAACTGCAAATATCTCTAAAAAAATAGCCTCTATCGCACTCTTATTTAAAAGGCCATCTTGCTCTTCATTAAGCTTTACAAGACGCTCAATAATTGCTTTTTCACGTTCAGGTCTATAGATAGCTCCACCACTGTCTTTTTTTATTTCACCAACTCTCTCAACAACCTTCATCCGCTTGTTAAGTAGTTTAAGCATCTCATTGTCTATGGCATCTATGGCAATTCTACAATCATCTAATGTCTTCATCACTTCTCTCCCTCTAAACTCTCTAAAACGGCTTGCATATCCGGCAAAATCAGATCTGGTTTTAATGACTCTTCTAAATATGGTACGATCTCATCAGCGCTTCTATACTTACCACTTGTTACAAAAACTGTCTTCATTCCAAGCTCTTTAGCTCCACCAAGATCACCTTTGACATCATCGCTGATAATTGTTATCTTTTCAAAAGATGCTCTTTTATCCTGATTTTGTAATCTTTTAAGTGCCTCTTCATAAAATGCTACACTTGGTTTACCAACAACTTCATACGGTGTACTTGTAGCGAACTCCAGCATCTTCAAAATTGCACCGACTCCAGGATAGCGTTTAGCATTTTTTGCATAGATAGATGTTTCATGCATACCCACAAGTTCTGCCCCACTTAACAAAAAATCTATCATCTGTGCATACTCATCTGCACTGAAGTTTTCTTTAATAGCAATAAGGACTGTTTTTGGATTATTATAGTCAAGTTTGTAACCCATATTTTGCAGCGTTTGTAAAAACTCTTCTGCCCCATAAGCTGCTACACTCTCTTTATCTACACGTGAGTCCAAAAGCATTAAAGGATCAAGATAATTTTGCAAAGAGAAATCAAAACCGATTGATGTCAGGTAGTTATAAAAATCAGAAGAAGCTTTTTTTGTATTGTTCGTAATCACCATATAGGGCACACGATTGGCATTAAGGTAATTAATAAACTCACGTGAGCCTGATATTGGTGATTTATCTTCATCACTGATTAAGGTACCTTGAACATCTATGAAGTACATTTTAATCCTCTAAAAACTCTTGCTCTAATGCAATAATATCTTCAAAAGTTTCGCGCTTACGAATAAGACGCGCTTTACCATTTTCAATAGCGACCTCTGCACTTCTTCCACGCGTGTTATAGTTACTTCCCATACCAAAACCGTATGCTCCAGCACTTTTTATGATAAGCAGATCATTATGGTTAAGTGATGGCAATTTATAATCTTTTGCAAAGAAGTCACCACTTTCACATACCGGTCCAACGATATCTACTGCACGCTCTTCACCACTATTCTCTGTAAGTGCTTCAATCTCATGGTAAGCATTATAGAGTGATGGACGAAGTAGATCATTCATAGCACCATCTACTACAACAAATTTCTTCTCGCCATTTTGTTTTTCATAAAGAACTTTTGTCACAAAATAACCTGCATTTGCAGTTAAAAAGCGTCCTGGTTCACAAAGTATCGTCATATCAAGACCAGTAAGAGTAGAGAGGATTGCCTGTGCATAGTCATACGGTTTAATCGTTGTCTCATCATCATATTTGATACCAAGGCCACCACCTACATCAAAGAATTTCAGCTCAATATCAATCGCTTCAAGTGAGCGTACAAGATCAGCAACAATAACAGCAGCTTCACGAATAGGCTCTAACTCTGTAAGCTGTGATCCAATATGAAAGTGGATACCAACAGGGTCTAAATTCTCAGAGTTGTTTGCTTTTATATACATTCTCTTTGCAGTAGAGAGGTCTACTCCAAATTTATTGTCATGCAATCCTGTTGAGATGTAAGGGTGAGTTTTTGGATCAATATTAGGGTTAACTCTGATGCTGATACGTGCTTTCGTATCTAACTCTTTTGCAATAAGTTCTACACGACCAAGTTCTGCTTCACTCTCAACATTGATATAAAGAATATCACGCTCAATAGCTTCACGTATCTCATCATCACTTTTACCAACACCACTAAAGATAATCTTATAAGCTGGAATACCTGCTAAAAAAGCACGACGGACCTCACCGATGCTCACGCAGTCTGCTCCACTTCCCATCTTTGCAAAGTGTTTGATAACACTGAGGTTTGAGTTTGCCTTTACTGCATAAGCTACTATCGACTTTCTACCACGAAATGCATCTTTTAACTCTGTATACTGCTGTGTCATATAGTCAAAATCATACACATACAAAGGTGTACCATACTCTTTGGCCAAAGCTTTAAAATCAATCATAAAAATTCCAAATATTTTTTAGATGATTTTATCTAAAATGTGCTTATATGTGCCTAAGAGTCTTTTAATTTAAGAGGTAGCAAGTCTATACTTTCGCCATTGACGAATTGCAATAAGAAGGAGAATGGCTACAGGCCCTATAATACCTAGTTCACTTGGAATAGTCTTATTGTTAGAGAGTTCTATAAGCATCATTATAATTCCCCATGTCAATAATGTTGCTAAAATTGCACCAAAACTAAAGAGTGATACATTTAAAAAACGGGCACTTATAGGTACAAAAAAGAAGATGATAATAATCAAAAATGGTACAAAGAACGGATAGATAAATATCTTATAAAGAGCCCCTTTTATCGTTCTTGTATCTATACCCTGACTATCAAGAAGACTAATTGCATCAAGTGCATCGCCTATGGTAAAGTTTACCTTTCCCTCATAAACCTGATCAAGCATTTTTGGTCTAAAACCCTCTAATATTTTCAAATCATTTGCAGCTGAAACCTTAATACCAGGTGAAGCGAGAGAGAGATCATCAGGTTTTGTAATAACATCTCCCTTTTTTATATGCCAATATCCATCTCTATACTCCGCAGATTTCGCAGTCACAACCTCTTTTAAAGAGTTGTTTTTCACACTAAAGACACGTACACCTTCTGCACGTTCCTGTAGTGGTAAAAGTTTGGAAAAATAGACATATTTCCCTTTGTAAGCGAAGAAAAGATCTCGTGTAGGATTGAGGTACTGCGCATGTTTTCGAATATTACGTGAGAACTCCTGCGCACGAGCAAAACTTGACCAGGTATGTAGTGATATAAAAAGCACAATTATCGTTGTTGAAACAATTACAAAGGGTTTAAGAACATCTACTCTTGAATACCCAAGAGAGAAGAATGAGACAAGTGCATTGGAGCGAATCAAAAATATCTTTGTAGATATCATTGCAAAAACCAAGGAGAGTGGCAAAAGTAGATCCATTGCATAAAAAGCTTTATAGACTAAATAAATTAACACAAGGTTAGCTGATTTTGAAAGTTCTGAAGCATGGTCCATATAATCAAAACCTACTACAAAAAGCATTAAAGCCCCAAGAATAACAAAAAAGTATTTTAAATAATGTAAGGTGATATAGCGAAAAGCTAGCATTCTATACCTTTTGTAGTATATTTAGAGCGTGTCTCATCTAAAGTATGTTCGAGTAAAAACTCAACGGCATCTGCAGCACTCTTTACAAAATCATCTAAATATTTAGTGGTTTTATCACAAAATGCACTCAAAACATAAGAGGCTACTTCCCCTTTATGTTCAGGTTTACCTATGCCCATACGCACACGAATATACTCTTTTCCTATCATAGTGTCAATTGATTTAAGACCATTATGACCACCATGTCCACCACCTTTTTTGAAGCGGAGTGCTCCAAAAGGCAGATCTAAATCATCATGTATTACAACAATATCTTCTAACTTATAAAAGTTCTTAACTTTAACGACAGAATTTCCTGAAAGATTCATATAAGTGAGTGGTTTTAATAAAAAATGATTTTTAAATTTATAGAGTTCACCTTCAAAAGATGAAGAGGATAGTTTAGAAGCATTATGACGAGCTATAAGCTCGTCAATAACCATAAAGCCAATGTTATGGCGTGTTTTTTCATAGTCTGGTCCTGGATTACCAAGTCCGACTATAAGCATGATTATTTAGCTTTAATGATACTCAATACCGCTACACGATCAGCATCTGTAAATTGAACATTCGCAGTACCTTCAAGGTCACGGATAAGTTTTGCATCACCAAGATCCATATCAGTTACATCAATAACGATTGCTTTTGGAAGATCTTCGATTTTTGCTTTTACACGTAAACGTCTTTTGTTTACATTTACAAGACCTTTATTTTTAAGACCAATAGCTTCACCTACAGGCTCAACAGGAACCATATAGTGTGTTACAACACCTGGTTGTGCTACCATTAGATCAACGTGTAAAAGTTTACCAGTTACTGGGTGAGACTCATATGATTGAACCACAACATCCATCTCTTTATCCCCAACTTTTACTGGGAATGCTAATGTATCTTTGTTGCGTACAGTACGGATATATTCATT
>Ga0256843_1002719_pt1 | contig 12725 bp, 16 predicted proteins | sample AlvinellametaG_FD_191572 | JGI IMG/M metagenome (GOLD analysis project Ga0256843, IMG submission 191572) | Pompeii worm associated microbial communities from hydrothermal vent at the East Pacific Rise, Pacific Ocean - Alvinella | ecosystem: Host-associated > Annelida > Integument > Unclassified ... | reverse complement strand
TACCTAAGAACGTAATTGTTGAGGCACTTGAGAGTGCGGTGGTATTTTATTATGTAAAAAAAGATAAACAAATAGAAAAATTAGTTACAAAATATTTAATGCAAACTCCAAAACTTAAAGATATTTCAAAAGAAGTTAAAAAAATTGTTTTTAACAAATATCCGATTTTGAAAGGATTGGAAATACCTCAAAAAATTTATTTGCCGAGTGAAAATATTTCGGTTACACAAGCTAAAGTTTATGATTTGTCAAAAAAAGATTTTATCGATGAATTTAAACTCGAAGTATATAAAGGCATAATTGAAAATATAACAATTAAAAGTGACAATTTAGATAAAATAAAAACGGCATGCAAGGCTTATACGAGGGCGTTAAGCGAATACGAACATAAAGAATTAAAAGGAAGCGGACTTGAAGAACAAATTACTCAATTACAAAATTCAATTGCCAATGAATGGGAAATTCCTTTAAGAATAGGGTATTGGACTAATACTCCCTATAAAGGGGATTTGTTCTTTTTTTGGAGAATTAAAGAGATTAGAGAGTATCTTTTGAAACGATTAGATATTGACATTCGTCCGAAAGATGTGATATATTTACCGCGCACAAACGAATTCCTCGGTTGGGGAGAAATAAAGGATTAAAATGTCTGTAAAAATTGCCGTGCCGGTTGAAGGTGAAAATCTAAATATTGTAACAAGAACCGGAAGAGCGCCGTTTTTTGCGCTATTTGAATATGACGGGAACGAGTTTAGATTATTGGGACTTAACGAAAATACACATGCCGGTGAGCATGACCACGACCATAATCATCAAGAAGAACACACTCAAAATGAAGTGGACCATCATCATAAACATGTAAAAGCCAGTAAAGTGGACGATTGTGATTATATTGTCGTTAGAGCCGTAGGACCGAATATGAAAGATGCGCTTGAGCTTGCCGGAGTTAAAATTGTTAAGGTAAGTAAAAAAGATGGTGAAAATGCATTGGAAGTTCTTGAAAAAATTAAGGAGCAATTGCAATGAGAGTAGTAATACCTACCGCTACACCCGACGGGCTCCTTGCTAAAAGAGGAGCGCATTTCGGCAAAGCGCCGTTTTATATTATCGTTGATATTGAAGATGGAGAAATCAAAGAAGTCAGTGCTGTAAAAAATCCCGGACACGCCGGAGGGGCATGCGGTAATGCGGTGGCTAATATTCAAGGTTTGGGAACCGATGCTTTAATTGTTGCCGGAATTGGCGGACGTCCGCTTGAAGGATTTAGACAAGTCGGAATAAAGGTTTATTTTGATAATATATCTCCTACCGTAGGTGAAGCGGTAGAAAAATTTATTAACGGTGAAATAGAGGAGATTAGACCCGAAAATGCGTGCGGAGCGCATTAAATAATCTTTTTTTTATTTCTTCTTTTGTTTTTATAAACGCGTCGTAATTTTTGCCGTCGGGGTCTTCGAACGGGATATGTATTGTTTTTGTCCCAGGTATTAGCGGACATTCTTTTGCGGCATTGTCGCAAACTGTTATTATTAAATCGAAAGGAGCATTATTCATTGCTTCTTTTATGCTTTTTGAATGATAGTAATCTTTCCATGCTTTTTCCTCTTGTAGGAGTTTTTTTGCATTGGGATTTACTTTGCCACTCGGATTACTTCCCGCGCTGTATGCTTTAATGTCTTTAAAATATTTATTGATTAGAGCTTCTGCCATAATAGACCTACAACTGTTTCCCGTGCATAAAATCAAAACTTTTTTCAAAATTATCCTTTTTTTCTTGAATTTTAAAATAAATTTGGTATAATTTCAATCCACAGCATTGGAGAGGTGGGTGAGTGGCTGAAACCGGCGCCCTGCTAAGGCGTTGTACCCACATCGGGTACCGCGGGTTCGAATCCCGCCCTCTCCGCCATTTAAAATCAATTAAATCTACATATATTCAATGTTTTTGGAAAATTTGCTTCTCAATGTGTAACCCGTGTGTGTAATCCTTGAGCTTGAAAATTTTATTTTTTTATAAATAACATTCAAATACTCTTTAATATGAATGCTGCTTCCGATTTTTTATAAAACCATTCCATACTTTTTTCGTGAAAAACATTTACTTCATAATATATAAGTGTTATAATTTTTGCTTTATTTTTGAAAAAGGGGCAAAAAATGGACAATAAAAAGGTAAAAGAACCAAAAGAGTTGGCTGGTATTATAGCCGATACTGAAAAAATCGGTTTTAATATGTGCGGGGAAAAGGACGTTGGGGTATTGCTTAGAACTCTTGCGGCAAGTAAAAGAGGTAATTTTTTAGAACTTGGCACAGGAACCGGACTTTCAACTGCATGGATTCTTGACGGAATGGATAAAGATTCTTATTTAGTTACAGTTGACAATGACGAAAAACTTATAAATATTGCAAAAAAACATTTAGGGCATTATAAAAATGTCGAATTTGTATGCGATGACGGAAATGCTTTTTTAGAAAAAATCAAAAAAGAAAATAAAAAATTTGATTTCATATTTGCGGATACCTGGGCTGGAAAATATGAGATGCTCGATGAAACTCTTGAAATGTTAAATAATAAGGCTTTTTATATTATCGATGATATGTTACCACAATCCAATTGGCCAGAAGGGCATGAAAAAAAAGTTGAAAAATTAATAGATTATCTTCATAACAGAGATGATTTGAATATTGTGAATCTTAACTACTCAAGCGGTGTAATTATTTGCGTTAAAACTGCTTGATTTTTCTTTTTTTATTCGAATACGTTTATAACTTCCACATAATTTTTATCATACATCTTCGTAAGATACCAAGTTTTTGGAAGAGACGAGCAAATTTGATACAATTAAATAATAAATATAATTAGGGATTGATATGAGTAATTTAATTATAGGGGTAATAAAAAATATCATTTTGGCATAATATTGACGGATTGATTCAAATTTTAAAAAAAGAAAAAAATACTACAATAGAAAAATATTATTTAAAAGAACTTTTTTTAATTCCTGCTTCTATTTTAGAAAAAAAATTATTTAAATATTTAGATAAAGATGAAAAGATTATATTTTTACAAAAAGCAAAAGATATATTTTCTAAAATCCCAAAAGAATTCAAAAAGTATTATGCCTTTAGAGGAGGGACTGCACTAAGTTTATGTTATTTTCAGCATAGACTTAGCTTTGATATTGATATTTTTATTTATGACGCACAGCTTATGGATTATATTAATCCTAAAATTTATTTTGAGGATATTGTAGATGAAATAGATGACTATTTGTGTATGTCACATCAAATAAATATGGTTACAAAAGATGGAATTTATGTAAATATTTTGAGTGTGGAAAATTTAAATCCAAATAAAAAAGAAGTATTAGAATTAAATAAGAATTCAATACTTGTAGAAACACCAGCTTCCTTTAAATAAAAAGCTATACATTAACGCTGAATTTTTAGAATTTACTCCTTTAAAACTTTTTGAATTTGCTGAGAAGTTTGAGAAAAAAGGAGGAGAGCTTATTGTAATTGATGAAATATATAAATATCCCAACTTTGAAAAAGAGTTAAAACTCATTTATGATACATTTAACCTAAAAGTAATTTTTATAGGCTCATCAGCAATAAAATTAGAGCATTCAAAAGGGGATTTAAGTAGAAGAGCTGTTGTTATAACATGAATAATCTATCTTTTAGAGAGTTTATAGAATTAAAAAAAGATATAAATTTACCCTATTTTAGTTTAGAAGATATTTTAAAAAATCATATAGATGTAGCTTTTGAGATAACTTCAAAAATAAAACCGCTTCTCAAATTAAAGATTTAAAAAACGCTTTTGTAGTAAAAGATGATACAGAAATAGGAAGTGAATATATAATTCCTCTTTGGCTTTTTGGGTTTAATATAAAAATTGCTTAAAATTATGCTCCAAAACCTAAAATCTGCTATAATTTTTATGTCTAAAAACATAAAGGAATTAAATGTTTGAAAATGAGATTTTAAATGAGATATTTGAGTATCAAAAAGAGGTTTTTGATTCATATAAGGATATAACATATAAAAGATATTTTTTTGGTGAGATATTTAATACCTCTTCAAAATTGGTAGGAATAATCGGCGCAAGAGGTGTCGGTAAAACAACGGCACTAATTCAGCTTTTAAGAGAATATCCAACCCCAATTGATAAAAAGCTTTATATCAGTGCAGATTTTATAATGATTGATTCTCTTTTTGATGTAGTTAAAGAGTTTGTTAAAGAGGGTGGAGAGGTTGTGGTAATTGATGAAATCCATAAATATAAAAATTTTGAAATTGAGCTTAAAAAAATTTATGATATTTTAAAAATTAAAGTCTATTTTAGCGGAAGCAGTGCAATTGAGATTGATAATGCAAAAGCGGATTTAAGCAGACGAGCAGTTGTTTTTGAAGTAAACGGGCTTAGTTTTAGGGAATTTTTAGAGATTGATTTAGGTGTGAAATTACCAAAGTTTAGTTTGGAAGAGCTTTTAAATAATCATACTGATATTGCATATGAACTGCTTAAACATTTTACTCTCCGCCCAAAATTTAGAGAATATATCCAAAAAGGATATTATACTTTCTATTTTGAAGATAAAGATTACTATTTAAAAAAACTAAACGAAACTGTCAATACCTCAATTGAAGTGGATATACCCTCAGTCTTTCCGATTGAATATGAGAGCCTTATAAAACTCAAAAAAATTGTAAGACTTATTTGCGAAACATATCCTTTTACTTTAAATATTCAGGAGTTTTTATCAAAAATGCAAATGAGTAAAAACGATTATAAAAGATTATATAGATACTTTTATTATCTTGAAAAAGCAAAAATTTTTAGACTTCTTTTCTCAAAATACAGAGGTGATAATATCTTAACAAAACCAGAAAAGATTTATCTAAACAATACAAATTTACACTTTGCATACTGCACAAAAAGAGAAATAGGAACAATCAGAGAAGTTTTCTTTGCTTCTATGCTTGAAATGTTTGATTTAAAGGCTACAAAAAAAGGCGATTTTTTAGTTGATGAAAAATATATTTTTGAAATTGGCGGCAAAAATAAAACCGCTTCTCAAATTAAAGATTTAAAAAACGCTTTTGTGGTAAGAGATGATATAGAAATAGGCAGGAAAAACATTATTCCTCTTTGGCTTTTTGGGTTTTTGTATTGATTAAGCTCATTAGATTAACCGTGTAAACTTCATATTCAAACCTTTGACTCTCAATTTTTAAAGTTTTTTTATTACTCTTTCAATAACTTCATCTGGTGTTTTTTCACTTTCAAAATCCAAGACAATTCTGTGTCTTAAAATAGGTTTTACAAACTTAAGGACGTCACTTGGCATAGAGTAGTCTCTTGAATTTTCAAATGCAACGATTTTTGAAGCTTTATAAAGGGCAATTGAACCTCTTGGAGAAGGGGCTACAGATATTTCTTTGTCGTTTCTCAGTGCGATTATAAGCTCTGCAATAAATTCTTTGGTCTCTTTTTGAGGGATTATTTTTTCTATTTTTCTTTTTGTATTAAAAAACTCAACTTTTGAAAATTTTTTAAAAGAGAATTTTTTATCAAATATTTCTAAGATATTTATTTCGTCTTTTATATTATTGGGATAATTTACGACAACTTTCATTAAAAATCTATCTAATTGTGCCTGAGGAAGAGTATATACGCCTTCTTCTTCTATTGGGTTCATTGTAGCCATTACCAAAAAGGGTTCTTTTAAATCATAACTTTTATCGCCTATACTCACTTGTCTTTCTTGCATGGCTTCGAGTAATGCGCTTTGAACTTTAGCGGGTGCTCTGTTTATTTCGTCGGCTAATATCAAATCTGCAAAAATCGGACCTTTTTTTATATAAAATTCATCTTTTTGCATCGAGTAAATTTCACCTCCCAAAATATCACTAGGAAGTAAATCCGGAGTAAATTGTATTCGTGAAAATTTAAAATCAAGCATTTGAGAAAGATGTTTAATTGCTGTAGTTTTTGCAACTCCAGGTAAACCTTCGACTAATATATGACCGTCTATAAAAAGAGAAGCAATCAAAGAATCTATAAGTTCTTCTTGAGCGATGATTGCTTTTTTTAATTCGTTTTTTAATTTTTTTACCATAAATGATCCTTTGATGGAAGTGAAAAGTTACGGGATTTGTTTTGTTTATCAATATGGATTTGATAAATTTTTGTTTTATATTTTGATTTTTCTTTATTTTTTATATATGATGAAAGTATATTGTATAGTTTTATTCCGTTTTTATCAAGCGGAGTGTTTTTCAATATTTCGTAAGCCTCATTATAACGTTTGAGTTTTGTCAAAATAAGAGCTTTTAAATAATTTTTTTTCGGATAGTTTTTTACGTCGTTTAATTTTTTAAGTGCATTTTTGTAATCTTTTTTTTGAAGATAAAAAATGGCGGTTTTTATTTTTGCTAAATCTGATTTTCCTTTTTTAAATTCTTTAAACGCCAAATTTTTTAAACCTATGTATTCGTAAAAGCAAGCCAAAGTATCGTTTGCTTTGATTTGTATCGGGAATAAAAAAACTATAATAATTAAAAGTTTGAGTCTATCAATCGCTATTCCGATGACAAAAGAGATAAATGCAAATATGGCAAAGATAAAAGCCGTTGGTTTGTATATTTTTATTGTTTTTTGGATATATTGTTTGTTATGTTTTACATATTGTAATAACTTATCGACTTGATTATAGGCAAAAAATTTGTTTCCTATTATATTTAGTTTACTGACGACGTTAAATCCCGGGATTTGACCTCCTTTTTTAGTGGCGAATCCCCATAAAATAAAATTTCCCTTTATCTTTTTTTCACCTCCGTCGCTGATTAGAATTATTGTGGTTTTGGAATTTGTTAAGGATTTTATTTTATTAATAGCCATAGCGATATCCGTATGTGCTTTTATCGGTTTTAGTTTTAGTATTTGTGAAATTAATTTTTTTTTGTCGGTTGTAGGTAAAGATAATAAGTGGACTTCGGAATTAAAATTAAAAATTGCTATGGGTATATCTATTTGTTTAATAAATTTAACGGCTTGTTTTTTTGCATATTCGAGTCTATTTGGTTTTAGGTCCTTAGTTGCCATAGAATATGTGGTGTCAAATAATAAAACAATCGAGGAGTCTTTAATTTTTACTTTTTTTATTTCTTCTTTTGCTATACCGCTCAAAATCAATACTACAAAAATAGCGCTGAGTGAAAAAAATAAATTTTTTTTGTTGGTAAAAAATAAAATGATAGGAATCAATATTAAAACAGCTGGGTCTAAGATTGTCACATTTTTTCCTTTATAACGAGTAATATGCAAAATAAAAGAAAAAATATAGCCGCTTCGATAAAAAATTTCTCTTTATTTATTAATTTATCAATTACTTTTTCGACAATGTCCGGAAACTCTTGTGGAGTTTTTTTAAAGAGGTTTTTCTCTTTATTTAATATTTCAACTTCTCTAAATCCAGATATGGCTAAATAATAATAAAATTTTTTTATATCGTTTTCCTCAAGTCCGAGTGTTGAATAAATTTTTTTGTATTTAAAAATATATATTATGAAAAGACCAATTAAATATAACAAAATGGCGTATATTGTTATCGTATAAAAATCGCTTTGAATGTTAGTTGTTTTTATTTCTATTTTAGGAGGTGGAATCTTTGGTAGTTTGTGAGAATAAGTAAATTTATTTGTTTTGTAAGTTTTACCGTTATATTTCAACATTAATGGAGAAATTTCAAGAGTGTTTGCAAATTCGACTTTATATTTCAAGCCTACATAAAATTTCCCGTTGTAAAAATAGTTGAATTTTTTTACGAGTGTTAGTTTTCCATTTGTTATATTTACGTTGGGAAGTTCAAACGTTTTTGGGCTTTTTCTGGATTGAAGATAAATATAAAGCATTTCGCTGGCGGGTGAATATTTAATATGTGCTTGCGTTGCGAAAAGATAAACACTAAAAAAAAGCACTAAAATTTTCAAATTTAATCCTTAAAATTTTGATTAGTAGTAAACATATAGTTATAAAAGCGAATCTTTTATCAAATACTTTATATTTTATTTCGGTTGTAGTCGTTATATTTTTGTATGTGGGTTTTTGACGTTTGATATGTTTTGGTATGAAAATTTTATAATAGTAAAAATTATTTTCGTCATCTCCGTAACCTTGATAAGAAATGTTTACTTTTTTAGCAAGGTTGGCAATTTGTGTTTTGGTAACAGACGATGAATCGTTGTCGCTACCGTCGCTAATGACGTATATGCGAGGATTTAACTGACTAAAAGCGTTTATTATTCCGGCTACGGTGTCTCTAAGCATAGACCCGCCTATATCGGTAACCATATTTATTTTAAGCGAATCGATTTTTGATTTGAGGAGTTTAGTGTTGTTAGTAAAATATTGCACGATTTTATAATCTTTTTCAAATACTACAAGCATAATGTAATCATTAGGGTGAGAGTTTATAATTGATTTGGCATATGTTTTTTCTTTTTCGAAAGCATTTATTTCTTTCATCGAACAAGACACGTCTAAAATCAATATAATATAATGTTTTTTCTTATTTTTATGCCATGAGAAATTTGAGATATTTGAAACTTTTTTCGTTATTTCTTTGGTCGGATACATTAACATTAACCCTAAAGAGAATAAAATAAGTATATCCAAAATAGGTATGGTAAAGAATTTTTTGCTTTTAAAAAAATCAAGATGGGTAAAAGTCTTTTTTTTATTAAATAATACTATAAACAAGACTGCTAAAACTATAAAAATATTTTGTGGATATAAAAAATTCACCAAAATTTCCTTAAACGATAAATAAAAAAAATGCTTAAAAGTATTATTAAAACTGTATCGAATATTTTATCGCATACAATGTTGTCGATATAAAAAGTCATTTTACTCCTTTGATATAATTATACAAAAAGGGGAAGATTGAAAAAAGTAAAATTTAAACGTCTCATTCTTTCGAAAAGTTTGGTTAAATTTTATGAAGCAGATGATTTTAAAGAACTCCGTGATTATATACCTGGAGAAGATATACGTAATATTCATTGGATTAGCTCGGCTAAACATCAAAAACTTTTAAGTATTGAAAGAGAGCATTTGAAAAATCAAAAAATAGCGCTTGTATTATTACTGGATAAGAATATGTTATTTGAAGACAAACTTAATATTGTAAAAGAAACATTTACAATATTAGCTGTTTCAGCCGTTTATTATAAGCAAAAACTAAGTGTTTATATTATAAGTGATAAAATAAAAGTTTTTAATCCTAAAAAAACAAAAGATTTGGATAAAATATTGTTATATATTGATTCGTTAGATTTGAAAAAAGTAAAATTGCGCTCTTTTTATTTCGTTCAAAAAGATTTTTTAACAATATATTTGGGTGATTTTTTTTATAAGATAAAATTAAATCCGAAAAATAAAAACGTTTTATTGTTTATTCGTAAAAGAATTGAAGAGAATCCTAAAAAATTACTTTTTAATACATTAATGAATATCGATAAAAAACAAAAAACGTTTTTGGATATTGAAAACTTAACTCATTATTTAGGAATGTTGAAAAGAAACGATGCGTTTTATAAAAAAGAAAAAATAAAAAAAATTTATTCTGCCGAAAATTTATTATCACTTCTTAAGGAAACATTTGAATGAAAAAAATTCTGTTATTTTTCTTGATTTCGATATTGTTTGCTAAGAACGTAATAGAAATAAAACCTTATAAAACATTGAGCGAAAATATATTGGGTGCAAAAAAAATTGATGGGAAAATTTATTATGTATTAGCTTCTCAATGGGTAAATAAAAAATGTAATTATAAAGACTTTTTTGTAATAAACGGTTATGATATTGAAGTAGGAGCTAACGATAATGAAGTATGTGTTGTTAAGCTCGGCGGTAATTTAAAAATTTTGAAAAAAGTAACATTAAAAGGTAAATTTGTAAAAGCCTTGTATATTGATAATCTTTATATTGTTACAACTCATAAGTTGTATGTTTTTGATTCAATGTTGCATTTGAAATATAAAAGAGACTTTACTTATAAAATAAAAAATTTCTTTTTTTATAAAAACAAATTTTATATTCTCAACGAGAGTAATTTATTTGTTTCTTTAGATGGGAAAATTAAAAATTTTTCAAAAGGGCTTAAAAATAAAAAAAATCTCAAATATATGATTATAGGAGGTAAACTATTCGTTTTGTATAAAAAAAATTCCGTTTCAGATTATGAAATTAAGTATAAATTTAAAAGAGGGTATATTTTAAAGAATCTAACGGACGGATATGAAATCAAATTATACACTCTTCCTCGTGTTGCGAAAATTATAAACGGGGATTTATATATTGCAGAAGATGGGTTAATTGAAAAATTTCATAATAATAAATTTTTATGGGGTAAGGAAATTAAGAAAAAAGTATTAAGTTTTTTAAATTATAACAAAAATGTCTATGTAGTGTTTCCAAATGAGTTTGATATTATCAAAGAAAGCTTGAAAATTAAAGGGCTTTTTTGCAAAAAATTAACTATGCAGGTAATAAACATATTTAATGTAAATAATCCTTTAATTGTGACTAAAAATTCTTCTTATGAAATAAGACTTGTTGATAAAAACTTAAATGTTATATGGCACAAAAAAATAGATGGGAAAATTAACAGTGCGAAACTGATTGACGGGTTTATCTATTTGGTAGGTTCTAAAAACGGTAGATTTTGGATAGCGAAAATCAACAAAAATGGTGATGTCCTCAAACAAACTCTTCTTTATAAAGCTTCTCAAGGATTTGATTTGGTGAAAACACCGAATGGTTTTATGGCGGTAGGTTATAAATATTTTGACCATTTAGGTAACTATATTAAACGCATTGTAATAATATTGTTAGATAAAAATTTGAATTTTATAACGGACAGAGCGTATGGAAATGAAGACGGAGTAGGGGAGAAGATTTTTAATTATAAAAACGCTTATTTAATTGAAGCCGTAATGAAAAATATTCCAGTTTTTTTATTTATTGACAATAAAGGATTTTTATATAAATATAAAGTTTTTAAAAAAGAAGTAATATATGATGTAAAAGTTTTAAACAACGGTGATGTTTTATTTTCGACGGATAACGGAATGTTTTTGCTTAAAGATGAAGCGAAATTTGAAAAAATTAATAATTGCAAATATATTATAAAAATTTTTTCAAAAAATAGTTTTGCGGGTTATTACGGCAATGACAGCTTTTTAGTCAAAAATTCGGACAAAAAAGAATATGTTGATTTTTATCTTCAAGGTGCTGTTAAAGTAGATTATGATTTTTATTTTATCGGAGAAGATTTGAATAATAAATCGAATGTGATTTGTAGATTAAGATAATCATAACAGACAATTGGTGGAGACAACGGGACTTGTCCCCACTTCCCGTTATTTGGCACTTTCAGAGCTGCTGTCAGTTACACTGTCAGTAAAAAGAGATAAATGTCTGTCAATTTGTAAATGTCCGTTATTGATAAATTTAGTATAAGTTGTTAATGTTTGATGGATGTTTTTATGCCCGAGTATTTGTGAAACAATGTAAATTGGTAGTCCTTTTTTGATTGCCTGTGTTGCAAATGTGTGTCTTGTATTATACTGATCCGGTGATTCTGAACATAACCTCTCCTTCACATATAGATACGTGAAAAGAGGGATTTTTCCGGGTAATTAATTATTGCTATAATTTGAAAAATCCTTTAAAGGAAATTAATGACAAATACGAAAAACAAATTATTAATAGAACTTTTGGATATGATTGGAAGAAAAGACAAAGAACTTTATAGGGAATACTGCAGATTTATATTAAAAAACATAAATAATAAAGAAAAAGGATGCACAAAAAAAATTTTAAGAGAAATTTTTCCAAATCAAGATTTAAAATTTTCCACTTTACAAAATATCTTTTTTCCTGACAAACAATATAAAACCATAGAAGAAATTATTAAAGACGCGTTCACACATTCAAAAGTAAACTTTAATTTTTTTGAAGTTGGAATGTTTATAATTAATTTTATGTTACATCTTGAGAGAAGAAAAAAACAAAAAGAGCTTACAAGATGAAAGAAGAAATTATTAAATCTTTTATTGAGGCGTTAAAAGATACTTATGGACTGGATATAAATGAAAAAGAGCTGGCAGAAATTTTAAAAAAAGAATTTTTTAAAGGAAATGAAATCAAACATCCGGAACTAAAGTTTATATTAGAACTGCTTGAAAAAATAGATTTAGAGGATTTTTATGAAGAGGGGTAGATATTCAAAAATAGCGGATTTTAGAATAGTAAATCTCTTAACTAAAGCGTATAAAAATTATTTTAATATTCCAAAAAATAAGAATCATCCATATCACAGATATACTTATCTTTTTAAAGTTATAACCCAACCAAATAAAAACAATCCGAAAGAAATTAAACTTAAAACGACTTATATAAGAACATTAAATAAGTTGATTGATCTTTTTAATCAAAACATTCAAAACCAAAAATGTAAATTAACACCGAACAACATATTTTCATTTCTTCTTTTTGTATCAGAAATATGTCTAAAAAAGGATTTAGATGTAAAATATCAAAATTATCTTTATGATACTAAAAACAATTTAGAGGATTTTGAAAAAAAAATAACCTTTTGTTTTAATGAGGCAATCAACTCCATTTTCCTCTGTCATAATGCCAAAATGC
>Ga0256843_1002718_pt1 | contig 12730 bp, 13 predicted proteins | sample AlvinellametaG_FD_191572 | JGI IMG/M metagenome (GOLD analysis project Ga0256843, IMG submission 191572) | Pompeii worm associated microbial communities from hydrothermal vent at the East Pacific Rise, Pacific Ocean - Alvinella | ecosystem: Host-associated > Annelida > Integument > Unclassified ... | reverse complement strand
GAATGTTTAAGAGTCTGTCCCGAACATAACCGCCGACTATAACAGCTTTGATCTTGGCTTGATGGAGTTTTTTAAAAATAGTATTGAGTGGTTCAGGGTAATAAAAGTGCTGCATAATACTCTTTTTTAAATATTATATCACTAATATAACAAGAATGTAATGTAAATTTAGGTATAATCGCGAAAAATTTTCCCAAGAAGGAAACCCCTAATGCAAAAAATTAGAAACATTGCGGTTATCGCACACGTTGACCACGGTAAAACTACACTGGTTGATGGACTACTAGAGCAATCTGGTACTTTTGGTTCACATGAACAACATGATGAGAGAGCTATGGATAGCAACGATATTGAAAAAGAGCGTGGAATTACGATTCTTTCTAAAAATACGGCTATTCGTTACAAAGATTACAAAATTAACATTATTGACACTCCGGGCCACGCCGATTTTGGTGGTGAGGTTGAGCGTGTACTGAAAATGGTAGATGGTGTTTTAGTACTTGTTGATGCATACGAAGGTGTTATGCCACAAACAAAATTTGTTGTTAAAAAGATGTTGGCACTTGGTAAAAAACCAATTGTTGTTATTAACAAAATCGACAAACCTTCAGCAGAACCTGATCGTGTTGTTGATGAGATGTTTGACCTTTTTGCAGATATGGGTGCAACAGATGAGCAACAAGACTTCCCAGTTATCTATGCAGCAGCACGTGATGGTATTGCAAAATTAGATATGGATGAAGAGGGTGGAGATTTTCAATGTATTTTTGAAACAATCATCAATGAAGTTCCTGAACCGGAAGGTGATGCAGGAAATCCACTTCAAGCACAGGTATTTACACTTGATTATGACAACTATGTAGGTAAAATCGGTATCAGCCGTATCTTTAACGGTACAGTTCGCAAAGGTGACAATGTTATGCTTGCAAAAAGCGACGGTGAGATGGTTAAAGGTAAGATCTCTAAACTTATCGGTTTCCACGGACTTAACCGTATGGAGATTGATGAAGCTGAAGCTGGTGATATCGTAGCATTTGCCGGTATGGAGACTGTTGATGTTGGTGATACTATTGCAGATCCTGAAAACCCTGTAGCACTTGATCCTATGCACATTGAAGAGCCGACACTAACAGTTGTTTTTGCTGTTAATGACTCTCCGTTAGCTGGTCAGGAAGGTAAACACGTAACTTCTAACAAACTCAAAGACAGACTTGAGTTTGAGATGAGAACAAATGTTGCGATGCGTCTTGAGACTGTTGGTGAGGGTAAATTTAAAGTAAGTGGACGTGGTGAACTTCAGATCACTGTTCTTGCTGAAAATATGCGTCGTGAGGGTTATGAGTTTTCTATCTCTCGTCCGGAAGTTATCGTTAAAGAGATCAACGGTGTTAAATGTGAACCGTTTGAGCACCTTGTAATTGATGTTCCTGAAGATCTAAGCGGTACTGTAATTGAGCGTCTTGGTAAACGTAAAGCTGAGATGAAATCTATGCTTCCAATGGGTCAGGGTTTCCAACGTATCGAGTTTGAGATTCCTGCACGTGCGCTTATCGGTTTCCGTGGTCAGTTCTTGACAGATACAAAAGGTGAGGGTGTAATGAACCACTCTTTCTTAGAATTTAGACCATTTAGCGGTTCTGTTGAGTCTAGAAGTTACGGTGCACTTATCTCTATGACTGACGGTGAGACTTTAGCATTCTCACTCTTTGGTATTCAAGATCGTGGTGTACTTTTCATCGGTGTTCAGACAAAAGTTTATGAAGGTATGATCATTGGTGAACATTCACGTTCAAACGACCTTGTAGTTAACCCTATTAAAGGAAAAGCTCAGTCAAATGTTCGTTCTTCAGGTGCTGATGAGGCTATCAAACTTGTTCCACCACGTGATATGTCACTAGAACGTGCATTAGAGTGGATCGAAGATGATGAACTTCTTGAAGTTACTCCTTTAAATATTCGTATTCGTAAAAAATATCTTACTGAGACAGAACGTAAGCGTCACTCTCGTAAAACAAAATAATATTTAACAAAATATCTACTTCTTTGTAGATATTTTGTTCTCTTTGTTTAAAATATTTATAATATCTCTTTTATATAACTCTCCAACCCCCTTATTCTCACTACAATTTCACTTTTTGTATGTATAATACCTCTTTAATAAAATTCAAAGAGGCATATATTGTGAAAAAAATTAATTCTAAATCTTTACAGAGTGAATTGGCACTGATCAGTAAAAAAATAGATTTAGCACAAAACAATATAGAGATCAATCAAATTGGTCAAGAACTGGTAACAGAGATGTTGGATGCAGAGTTCTGCTCACTTTGGTTTTATGATGAAAAAAATATGAGACTTGTAAGAGATAGAGATAATACTACCCCGACAACACTCTCTTTGGAAGAGAAGACAGGTATTATCTATAAATGCTTTATGACAAAAGAGGCAAAGATCTATAACTATCTTGCAAGTGACAAAGATTATGTTGCAGCACTGGACAATCCGGATGGGATAAAGATCAAATCAAAGATTATCTATCCTCTTCTTGACGGTGAAAAACTTGTTGGGATTGTAACTGCATACAACTCTGTGAAAAAGGCGAAAAAGTTTACTCAAGAAGATATGGAGATGTTAGAAATACTGGCTCCTTATCTTATGAATGTAATTTATAAAATGCATATATGCAGTGATGATTCATGCGGTTGTCATCAGACAAAGTCAACCAAAGCAGAAGCACTTGTTGTTGAAAATATGCAAAAAATTGAACAATCACAGGAGGAGCTTCTCTCTTCGGAGAAGCTGTTAAACAGTATGAGTAATTTTATACACGATATAAGAACCCCCGCAAATACACTTCAGGGCTTTTTAGAGCTTCTTGAAGTACAGATCCCAGACAAACGTTTAAAAGAGTATATTGTCAATGCAAAAGAGAGTGCAGGTTTTATTAATGAACTTACAACGGCAATGCTTGATCGTATGTCTCTGCATCATGAACAGGAAGATGCAACAGTTAAAGAGATCAATACAGTGCAGTTTTTTGCAAATATTGCCGAGATGTTTGTCTCCAATATGTATGAAAAGAAGATAGCATTTAATATCTATATTGATCCGCTTCTGCCAAAAACGATAGAGATTGATGAGCTAAAACTCAAACGTGTTGTTATGAATCTTATCAGTAATGCCTACAAGTTTACACCCTATAACAAATCAATTGAGTTTGCAGTACGTTATAACAAAGAGAATAAAGATCTTACTGTTTATGTAAAAGACAAGGGTATCGGTATTGCAAAAGAGAAGCAGGCAGAGATCTTTGAAGCATTTAAGCAGGCGGAAGAGACAACATCTTTAGAGTATGGCGGAACAGGTCTCGGACTTGCCATTTGTGCTGAGTATGTAGAGAATTTAGGTGGAAAACTGGAGCTTAAGAGTGAGCTTGAGAAGGGGAGTACATTCTACTTTACCATTCCTTTAAATATAAAAGATGAGATGGCTTCATTTGTACCGGTACAAAATAAAAATATAAAAATTGCTGTTTTAATGAGTCCGAAAAACTCTTTTTCACTTTTAAATATTGCACGTTATCTTGTTCAGATGAATATTCATAAAAGCAGTATTGAGGCTGTTGCTTCTTTGGCAGATGTACCAAAAGATACGACGCATCTTATTGTCTATCAAAACAAGCTTGAGACAATTCCTCAGGAGTCTATCGGCAGATTTAGGAATGTTTTGATTGTTGAAGAGGAGCTCTTCTCTTTAAACAGTGATGAGTTGGATGAAGTTTATGGAATGATTTTTCAGTATGGTTATTTTGCAGGCAAGCTTTACAAATTTATCAACAGTAATGTTATTCCAAAAGTATTGATAGTTGATGATGATAAAACAAGTGTTTTGCTTCTGGAAAATATTTTAGAAAATGAGTATTGTGAAATTGAAGTTGCCCATAATGGAAAACTTGCTTTGGAGATGATTATAGATGCGCATAAAAAAGGTGCACCTTACAATGTAATCTATATCGATAACAAGATGCCGCTTATGAATGGACTTGAAGTGATGCGTCAGGTAAGGGAGTTTGAAAGAGACAATAAACTTCCTCCTGTATATGTAGTTTCAACTTCGGGAGATATGTTGGATTTAGAAGGTGAAGGCAAAGATTTTGATGCTTATGTCGGTAAACCTTTTAGAGTCAATGAGATTAAAGAATTTTTATATTGTACAAAGGAGAGAAGATGACAAGACCGGAACCACAAGAGATAGAACATGAAGTAAAGAGTGTCGATCTGATAGTATCAAAATCGGATGCAGAGGGGAATATTACCTATGTAAATCCTATTTTTGTTAAAATATCGGGTTATTCACAGGCGAGTTTATTGGAAAAGCCACATGCAATACTTCGTCATCCGGATATGCCAAAGGTGATTTTTGAGTATCTTTGGAAGCATATTAAAGAGGGTGAAGATGTTGTTGCCTATGTAAAAAATATGTGTGCTGACGGTGGCTATTACTGGGTACTAGCTACGGTAAAAATGGCAAAAAATCCAGATGGTTCTTTTAGAAACTATATGTCAACAAGAAAAGGAATTACACCGGCTGCAAAAAGTACAATCAGTGAGCTTTACAAAAAGCTTTTAGATATTGAAAAGAGTGAGGGTGTTGATGCTTCAAGAGCAGCTTTTGAGAGCTTTTTAGAGCAAAACGGCCTTGACAATGGTGAAGCTTTTAACCAATATATGAAGAATTTAAACAAATAGGAAAAAATATGATAGATTTTGATATGCAAATGAAAAAACTGCGTAGTGTAAATGGATACCTTGGATCGGCGGTATTGAACTATTCGGGTGAAACACTCTATATAGATGAAGAGAATACAGGAACAGATATAGGATATGCATCAGCGATATTCAATGACTCTTTTCGTCAGATTAATGAGGCATCTTTAGATGTCGGATTCAGTGATGTATCTTCATTTGAGACAAAAACAGAAGATGGGCACGTCTTTTTAATGAAGAGTGCCGGAGCACAGGCAGAAGACAACTATGCAAAGATTGATATCTTCTGTATTTTACGAGATGACGGTAATATTGCACTTGCAAAGATGATTCTTGACAAGTCAGCAAAAGCAATCTCGACAGAATTAGCAAATATATAGTTATATCCGTCTGAAAAATGAAGAAAATATATTTTATTCGCCATGCAAAAGCAGAGGGTTTTTCTGAGGGTATCAGTGATTTTGAAAGAGAGGTCAGTAAACGAGGCTATAAAGATATTCAGACTATAGGCTCCTATCTGGCTTTACAAAATATCTCTTTTGATATTTTATTGAGCAGTTGTGCTTTACGGGCACAGCAGACAGCAATAGAACTTGCAGAGAGACTCTCTTTTAGCGGGATGAAATATTTTCTGGATGAACTCTATTTTGCATCCAATGAAGAGGCTCTACAGATTATTGGAGCACAAGATGAGAGTGCACAATCAATGTGTGTTGTAGGGCATAATCCGCATCTAAACGAACTTGTAAACAGACTCTCTCAAGAGACGCTTAAAAAGATGCCTTCTATGAGTGTTGTTGCTTTAGAATTTGATGTTGAACAGTGGTCGGAGATAGCAGAAGAGAAAGGGCGCATTGCTTTTTTTATCTATCCTAAACAGTTTCAATACTATATGCCGCAGCAGATACGCTCAAAGCTTCCTCGATAGTTTGCATTTTTCCATATCTTTTTGGGCAACACGTAAGAACTCCTGAGCACTTTTGGCATCATCCGGATACCAAAGAAGGAGTGTCGTGAGTTGAAACTCTATAGTATCCTCAGCACTGTAGATAAGTGGTCTCTTTTGTAGTTCCTGAATATTTTGAACAACCGTATGAATATAATTTTTACTCTTTTGGGGATCAAAGAGGAGTACGAAAGTATCATTTTGCAGACGGGCAAAGAGATCCTGTGGATCTTTGAGTCTTGTTACAAGCTCTGTAAGGTATTTTAAAAGCATATCTCCTGCATGGGCACCGTACTCTTCGTTAATGGTGTGAAAAGCATCAATATCAATAAAAACAATACCAAAAGCACTATGTTCTTCGATCGCCTGATCTATGCTTTTTAAAAGAGCATGTCTGTTTGGCAGACCGGTAAGAGTATCGTGTTCGCTTGCAAACTCCAGCTCTTTTTGTACCTCTTTGAGATAGCTGATATCTTTGGCAATAAAAATATTCTCTTTAATCTCTCCCTGTGCATTATGCAGAGGAATGATATCAACATGAAAAAATATACTTTTGTTTGCACTCTCTTTGGCAATAAAAATATTTGTCTCATGATCAAGCTGTGATTTTTGCGCATCAAAAAAGAGTGTAAAATGTTTGTTGATCATTTCCTCTTTTTTGAGATGAAAAAAGTGGCAGCAGGTCTCATTGACACTCTTTATAATACCTTCAAGATCGACATGCAGGGTAATAAAACGTTTGTTGATCTGCTGGTAGTAGCTGCTTGCTTTTTTCTCTTCACTTGTATCATAGATAAGTGTCTTTTTATTTATCTCTTTAATGGCATCGGCATAGTTGTGTGTCTGTTTGGACTTTTGTTGAATATAGGCTATAAAGAGTGGTCGATTCTCTTTGTTTTTAAAGGGTTCAATAGAGAGATCATAGTAGTTTTCATCTCTGGAGATCATTGGAATTTCAAAAGACTCTTTTGTCTCTGAAAGTTTTAAAATCTTCTCCTCCATACCGACAATCTCCCATAAAAATTCCCGAAGATCAGAACCTTTGGAGATCTTTATGTTTTTTGCATCTATAACAGAGAAATCGGGATCAAAAATAATATAGGAGATATTGTTTTTTTCACAAAAAACTCTTAGGAGATCCGTTTGCATATTGTCTCATTTAGTTTTAAAAAGAGTTGTTCGACAGCATCACCGCTCTTTGCAGATGTTTTGAGTACTTCAATAATATTGGGTGCGAGTGTTTTTATGTTCTGCATTGCCGTATCATCAAGCGTGTGTGGCATATCACTTTTGTTCAGGGCAATACATATCGGTGCATCTTTGATAACCTCCTGACAAAGGTTTATATGGTTGTCAATGGCTTCAAGTGTCTCTTCCCGTAAAAGATCAGCAACAATAATAAAACCTTTTGCTCCCAAAAGATACTGTTTGTATATAGGTTTAAACTCTGTATGCCCCTCAATATCCCAGATCATAATGGTAGCATTGCCAATTGTTTTTTTTGAGATGGAGACCCCTATTGTACTGAGATACTCTTCACTAAAAGAGTTCTCGACAAATCTTCTGATAAGACTGGTTTTTCCGACACCGAAATTTCCTACAAGGACTATTTTATAGCTAAACATCTATGCTCCTTTTTCAAGAGAGAGCGTAATACAGCGTGCTTTTTGCGGATCTTTTTTAGGATCAACTCCCTCAGGAGGTCGATCAAATACCTCTGTTTTTATCTGGTTTTGAAGATTGTGTTTTTGTAAAAATGTTTTAATTGCGTTTATCCTTTGGAGTGCAAGTTTTCTGTTTTTCTCTTTTTTGCCGATCATGTCACTGTAGGCTTTTATGGAGATAACAGCACCGCTGTTGTTCTTTTGAAGAATTTTTATCAGTTTTAAAAGCTTTTTTTCAGCTTCGGGATCGAGTTGTGTAGAACCTGTTTGAAAGTAGAACTCTGCCGAGAAGTTCGGTATTGGATCTTTGGCTATTTTTGTATTGTCTTGAATGCTCTTTATGCCGTTGATCTTTTGCAGTGCTTTGCCGAGCTCCTCTTTGGTCTTTTTATCTGCAACAACCCCTTCAAGCGTAAGATTGGTATAGTCAAAATTATAGGTAATATTATTTTTTGGATTAAGGTTTATCCCTTTGAGCAGATAGGCAATATGTGCACTTACCTGCATAGGATCGGTGAGCGTAGGAATGATTTTTACCTCATTTTGCATCTCTTTTATCCCTTTGAGATCTTTGAGCTGTTTATCGATAAGCAGTTTATAGTAGGCAAAAGGGACACTCCCTTTGAGTATGGCTGTGCCATCTTTGACAGCTACATCAATTTTGTATGATGTTAATGCAGGAGTGTGATCGATTTTATTTAAAATAGCATCTTGGAGCAGTTTGTCCTGATAATCTTTGTAGCAGATATAAGAAAAATAAGCTATGGCAAGAGCAGGAATGATCCAAAGCAGAGGTGATGTTTTAGGCTTCTTCTCTTGATCTTGACTTAACTGGTTTACGAGATTTTGTAACTCTGCTTCAATCTGCTCTTTTGGAAAGTTTTCAAAATTACCGTCAAAATTCTGTATGGACTCTCCATATTCCAGAACAATTTTTTCCAGTGCATGGCGAATTTTTTCGTATGTTTTGGTATAGCTTGCGCCCTCGACAATAACAGCAAGATAGCTTGAACCACTGGCTTCAATAATAATTTTGTTTCCGCCATACTCTATCTCCCCAAGCTCTTTGTAGCTTTCGTTGTTGTTCACCCATTCATTGACAAAACTGCGGATGGCACTCATCATAGAGGCAAGCATATCCGCATCACTCAGAGATGCATTTGCATCTTCGGCTTTACAGAGCAGTGATCCGCTCTCTTTGTGAATAAGCAGTGCTGCTTTGATCTTGGCTTCACTGTTCTCTTCCAGGAGCAGCTGTGTTTCACTGACACCTTTTATTTTTGCTTTTATTTTCCGTTTAATAGCCTGTGCGGAGAGACCGTTTTGTATCTGGTCGTTTATTTTGTTGAGGAGCTCTTCGAGAGATTTTGTCACAAATTTACTGATCATATTTCCCATTACAGGGTAGAGTGCATCGACGATATCATCTTTTTGGTGTTTGATCTGTTCACGAATGGCACCACCGATAAGGGGTGCTATGTGTGAAGCCATCTTTTCACCGGAGTTTTCAAAATTTTTGTCAATGAGTCTGTTGACTATGGGAGAGAGAGCCTCTTCGAGTACCTCTTCCTCCTTGGGAGTCTGTTTGTTTTGTGACATTGGAATTGGGATCTACTCTTTTGTCTCTTGAGTTATGGCAAGCTGTTGGTTGATCTGTGTCCCTTTCATCGCCATTGCTGCTTCCATAAGAATCTCTGCAGCATCATCACGTGAGAGTTTGACACCGTTGAGATCACTCATTTTTTCGTTGAGTGTACCGAGGAGTTCATCTTTGAGTGAATCCATCTCATGACGGAGTGCTGCATTGTTTTCAATTTGTTGTTTTTGGAGCTGTTCTCGTTTTGTATTGAGCTCCTCTTCCATAATATCCATAGCATTTTGAATACGTTTCTCCTGTTTGAGTGCACTGTCTCTTACATCTGCAAACTCATCTTGTTGCTGTGTTACGATATTTTTCATTTTGCGGGAGAGTGTCTCAAGTTCTCTGTCTATGCGACTGTTAAAATCATGCTGTGTCTGATCTATTTTTTTACGCATCTCATCATGCATCGCTTTGATGGAAGCTTCAAGTTTGTCAAATTTCTCTTTCATCTCTCTGGATTGTGATCCAAAAAGTATTTCGCGAATCTGATCTACATTTCCGAGTTGTGAAATGTCATTTTCCTGTTTTTTATTTGCATTGCCCATGTTTCAACCTTTTTTGTACAAATATCTTAATGCTAAAGATTATATTAAATTTAAGTTAATACCATAATAAAAAGTGTATAAATTTGTTATAATAGTATAGATTTATTTTATTGGAGTACCAAGTGACACATTCTGGAAGTAATGCAACAACACTTCTGTACGAAACAGAAGCGTTGCAGGAAGCATTTGCTGCAATTGCACACCAGTGGAGACAGCCTCTTTCGTATATTAATGCTTTGGTTGGCAGTATTGACAACCGTCTGTATGAGAATGGGATTGATGATCCTTTTATTGCCAAACAACTTTTAGAGATTGAGAAGATGACAAAAGAGATGTCTAAAAGTATTGACAACTATCGAGGCTATTTTCATACAAAAAATGAGAAAAACAATCTCAAAATACTTTTTGATGCTATGAAAGAGGAGAGTATTGAGTATCTTTTAAAAGAGCATGCTATTGATTTTGATCTGCAAGTGGATGAATCTCTGGATTTTGTCGGAGATACGGCACTTTTTAAAGAGATTATTATAACACTTGTGAATAATGCAAAAGATGCTCTTGTGAGTAGAAATATTTATAAGCCTTTCATAAAAGTCTCTGTTTGGAGTGAAAATTCGTATTTGTTTATGAAAATATGTGATAATGCCGGAGGAATGAGCAGAAGTGTTATGCAGAAGATATTTGAACCGGATTTTACAACAAAACACCATTCAGAAGGTACAGGACTCGGGCTCTTTATGGTAAAAAAACTTTTAGATGAAAAATTTAATGCAGAAATTATTGTAAAAAATGTGGAGAGTGGTGTCTGTTTTACTCTTACATTCCCAAGGAAAGAAAATGGATAGTGAAAAACTAAAATATTCAATTCTCTATATTGAAGATGACAAAGCCGTACGGGAGAACTATGTCAGTTATCTCAAAAGGTTTTATGAAACTGTTTATGAAGCGGGAGATGCACACGATGCTTTGACAATTTATAAACATAAAAAACCGAATATTCTCATTATAGATATTCAGCTTCCGGGAGAAAACGGTATAGAGTTTCTTCGTAAAATTCGTCGTTTTGATCACTCCATACGGGCAATTATGTTAACTGCAATGTCGGATGTTAAAACACTTGTAGATGCATCAGAGTTAAAGTTGACAAAGTATCTTGTAAAACCGATCTCCAGAGGAGAGCTGAAAGATGCACTGGATTTGGCAATAAAAGAGATAGTAGATTATACAACGTATGCAAACAGGGTTATTCATATTAAAGACAATGCCTATTGGGATCAGGATAAAGCCAAATTAATTGTAGAGGGTAAAGAGATTTTTCTTACCCGTAAAGAGAGAGAACTGCTGACACTGCTTTTTGCTCATCTTAACAATGTAGTCAAGAGTGAAGATATTATTTTTGAATTGTGGTATGATTATGACAGCGCGAAGATAGCTTCACTCAAAACACTGGTGAAGACATTAAGAAAAAAACTGCCCGAAAACTTTATCAGAAATGTTTTTGGGATTGGTTATACAATCGAGGTATAAAATGGACGGATTAACATATTATGGTGCGTTACTGCTGTTACTTGCTTTGAGTTATATGTTTTTTCAAAACAATAATTCGCTTTTGATGATGATTAGCATTGCTATAGGTATTTATATTGTCTATTCACATGAAACAGGCTATACGGCAACAGCTTTTAAAGATGAGATAGTTAACTCTATCAATGATGAAGCCGAAGGCTTTAATGAGCGCAAAGGGATCAAATCCTTTGATGAAGAGAAACTGCAACAAGAAGTGCACTAGGCTCTTCTTTTCTCTTGAAAATACTCTACAATACGTTCATCAAGCCAGTAGCGCGGATGAAAGAGTGAACCGGAAACAAAGCCGACATGGCCGCCGTTTTCGGAGATCTCAAGCTGCACACTTTTAGATATCTCTTCTTTACTTGGAATAACAGCTTTTGTCATAAAAGGATCATCTTTTGCATGAATAATAAGGGTTGGTATAGTGATCTTTTTGAGATACTGTTTTGAACTGCTCTTTGTGTAGTAATCTTCTGCAGAGGCAAAACCGTTTATTTTTGCGGTATAGGCTTCATCAAACTCCCAAAAATTTTTCAATTTGTCAATATCCTCTTCTTTGAGTCCTATAAGTTGCTCCATAGGATGTTTTTTATATTTCTCTTTGAGTGCTTTGTTGAGATCTTTGAGGAGTCGTCTTTGATAGTAGCGTGAAAAGCCTTTTGTCATTCTATCTGCACAGTGATCAAGCAGCATAGGTGCGGAGACCGCTATGGCTGCATCCAAAACCGTTTTGTGCTGATCCTCTCCTAAGAGTTTTAGGAGCATATTTGCTCCAAGTGAGTAACCAACGGCAAAACACTGTGCATCGGGATAGCGCTTTTTCACGGAGTCGATAAAGGCTCTTGCATCCTCGGTATCGCCACTGTGATAGGAGCGTGCTTTGCGGTTGTCTTCTCCCGAACAGCCGCGAAAATGCATAATAACAGAGGTGAATCCTGCCTTGTGGAGTGCCTGCATAGCTCCTTGAATATAGGGTGATTCAAAGGATCCGGTTAGTCCGTGAAAGAGAATAACTATGGGTGTTTTTGGTGTATGATTTGTGATTTTGTACCAGTAGGCATCAACAAAATCTCCGTCATTTAGAGTAAAGCGCTCTTTCTCAACCGTAAATTTTTCTACTTTTCTAAAGAGTGATGCATAGACGGTTTGAATATGTCTGTTTTGGAGTCCAAAGGGTGCTTGAAATTTCATAGAACAATCTTATCAAAATTTTATGTAGAGATGGCTATAATCATAGGATAATTTTAATTTTTGCACTATGGGAGCACCACAAATGAACAGAAAACAGATATATAATCCAGACTCTACAGAAAATGTAAATGACAGGAGGGTTTTTGGTGGTAATCCGACAGGAATTTTTGAGTTAAACAACATTAAATATCAATGGGCATACAATCTTTGGGAGATGATGCTAAACAACACATGGTTTCCTAAAGAGGTTGATATGACACGGGATGTCAATGACTATAAGAACCTGACAGATGCAGAAAAAACGGCTTATGACAAAGCACTTTCACAACTTATTTTTATGGACTCTTTACAGACAAACAATCTTATTGACAATGTAAACCCCTATGTAACGGCACCGGAGATCAATCTTG
>Ga0256843_1002717_pt1 | contig 12738 bp, 12 predicted proteins | sample AlvinellametaG_FD_191572 | JGI IMG/M metagenome (GOLD analysis project Ga0256843, IMG submission 191572) | Pompeii worm associated microbial communities from hydrothermal vent at the East Pacific Rise, Pacific Ocean - Alvinella | ecosystem: Host-associated > Annelida > Integument > Unclassified ... | reverse complement strand
CCAATCTTCCAGTCCTACAAGATTAAGCATTTTAATTTTGTGTTCTTTTGTACAAAAAAACTGTTTAGATATTTTTGTAAGTGGAGATAAAGATGTAAAAGGGTTTTGAGGAACAAAACTTACAGTGTTACAATTTAATTCAAAATCACATTTATAATCAAAAGTTTTGGTTAGATTATGTGGTAAAAGATTGAGTATAGTTTTTAGTGTTAAAGATTTTCCGCTGCCACTTTGCCCAACAAGTGCAGTTGAGCTATTTATGGTAAAGCCAATATTAACCAAATCTTTTTGGTTATGCTTTATATGTAGTTTTTGTATCTCTAACTTACTCATATCTTATATTAAAGGTTCATCCATCTCATTTGGAATATCTAAATTCATAAGTTTTAGTACAGTTGGAGCAATATTATTTAATCCACCTGTTTTTACCTCATTAACTCCATTTGCAATTACAAAACAAAATACATCCCCTACAGTATGATTTGTAAGAACTTCCCCTTTTTCATTTTTCATCATCTCACAATTTCCATGATCACTTGTAAGAATTAGATTATAGTTTGCATCTTTTGCTTTTTTAATAATTTTGCCAAGTTCAAAATCAACAGCTTCAACAGCTTTTATTGCAGCATCATAAACTCCAGTGTGTCCTACCATATCACCATTTGCAAAATTTACTACAATAAAATCATATTGTTCATCTATAGCTTTTTGAACAGCTTTTGAAACTTTTGGAGCACTCATTTGAGGTTGCATATCGTATGTGGCAACTTTAGGTGATGGAATTAATACTCTAGTTTCATTTTCAAACGGTTCTTCAAGTCCACCATTAAAGAAAAATGTTACATGGGCATATTTTTCAGTTTCAGCTGTATGAAGCTGTGTTAAATTAGCTTCAGATATAACTTGGGCTAGTGTATTTGTTGGTGTATCTTTTGGAAATAAAATTGGTAAAGAAAAATTTTTATCATATTGTGTCATTGTTGCACTATTTAGTTTTAAAGAATCTTTTTCAAATTCATTAAAATCTTCATTTGCTATGGCATTTGAAAGTTCTCTCATTCTATCACTTCTAAAATTACAAAATATCACACCATCATTTTCTTTAATCCCATCATAGTGACCAAAACTAGCAGGTATTATAAATTCATCATATACTTTGTTGTTATAGCTTTTTTTAACATATGTCAATATATCATCAGTTGTTTTGTAATTTGCCTCCACAATAGCACTATATGCTTGTTGGATTCTATCCCAGTTGTTATCTCTATCCATTGCATAGTATCTACCACTAATAGTAGCAATAGATATATGCTCATCACATATATCTAGAATCTGTTGGATATAATTACTACAACAATCAGGTGCAACATCTCTACCATCTGTTATAATATGTATATATGTTCTTTTACCCTGTGAAGAAGCTATTTTTGCTAGTGCAATAATATGGTCAATATGTGAGTGTACACCACCATCACTAACAAGTCCAATAAGATGTATATTATTTGAGTTGTTTAAAGTATTTTGTAAAATATCATTTTGTTTTAAAGTATCATCTTGTATAGCTTTATTTATTTTTACCAAATCTTGATATAAAACTCTTCCACTACCTATACTCATATGTCCAACTTCACTATTACCCATTTGTCCATTTGGTAATCCAACATATTCCCCATAAGTATGAATTAAACTATATGGTACATTTTCAAATAGATAATCATAAGTTGGTTTATTTGCATTGCAAAATGCGTTGTATTGGCATGACTCATTGTATCCAATACCATCAGTAATAATTAATATTGTTTTGTTTTTATTCAATTTAACCCTTTTAAAATCTACATTTTTATATAATGCGCAAAGTTTAACTAAATATTATATCTAAAAGAGGTTTAAATTTGTTTTATTGGTTTTATAGACACCTTGAAATTAATCTATTTCAATATATTTCAATTCGTGCAGGTTTTGCATTTATTATAGCGTTTGTTCTTAGTGTGGTTTTAATGCCAAAATTTATAGCATGGGCAAAGGGTAAAAAAGCATCTCAGCCTATTTATGAATTAGCACCAGATTCACATCAAGCAAAAGTTGGAACACCAACAATGGGTGGAGTAGTATTTGTATTTTCTGCAATTATTGCTACGCTGTTTACTGTTAAATTAAATAATATATATGTAATAGGTGGATTGGTTACTATTGTATTGTTTGCATTAATTGGTATCAAAGATGATATGGCAAAAATTTTATCAAATAAAAATTCAGAAGGGCTTAGTGCAAGAATGAAATTGATTTTACAATTTACAGCTGGTTTAATTGTTGGATTAATTTTATTGTATGCAAATCATAGTACCCTTTTATATGTACCTTTTTATAAGTACCCTTTATTTGATATGGGATTGTTTTCATTGCTTTTTTGGATGTTGGTTATGGTTGCAACTACAAATGCTGTTAATCTAACTGATGGTCTTGATGGGTTAGCAACAGTTCCTTCTATTATGGCATTTTTTACATTATCAGCTATAGTGTATGTAAGTGGGCATGCTATTTTTAGTACATACTTACTGCTTCCAAGTATATCGGGAGTTGGAGAGTTAGCAATTATTGGTTCAGCAATTATTGGAGCGATGATTGGTTTTTTATGGTACAACGCACATCCAGCTGAGGTATTTATGGGTGATAGTGGTTCTTTACCTGTAGGAGCTTTTATGGCATATATGGCTATTGTAGGTAAAAGTGAGATACTTTTAGTGATGGTAGGTTTTATTTTTGTGATTGAAACAGTATCTGTTATACTTCAAGTTGGAAGTTACAAACTTCGTCAAAAAAGGATATTTTTAATGGCACCGATACATCATCATTTTGAAGAAAAAGGGTGGAAAGAGAATAAAATTATTGTACGATTTTGGATAATCTCTTTTATGGCAAATCTAGTTGCATTGTTGAGTTTAAAAATCAGATGAGAATTCTTGGAAAAGGGCAAACAGCCAAGGCTCTAAAAAACAGATTCCCAAATGCACTTATGTATGATGATAATGATATTGATATATACGAGTTTGAAAGTGAAGAGTTAACTGTTGTAAGTCCTGGAATTCCTCCATATAAAAATATGGTAAAAAATAGTTTAAATATCTGTAGTGATTATGATATTTTTGCAAATGAGATGCCATATAGTATCTGGATAAGTGGAACAAATGGTAAAACAACAACTACTCAGATGATACAATATCTTTTGGAAGATTATGGAAGTGTCTGTGGCGGTAATATAGGTGTACCTGTATCATCTTTGAATAAGGATGAAAAATATTGGATATTGGAAACTTCATCTTTTACTCTACATTATACGAATAAAGCAAAACCAAATATATATGTATTGTTGCCAATAAGTGATGATCATATCTCTTGGCATGGTAGTTTTGAAGCTTATGAACAAGCAAAGTTAAAACCTTTATATATGATGGATAAAAATGATATTGCAATTATTCCTTATAAATATAAAGATATAAAAAGTGATGCCAAAATATATACATATAAAGATTCTTTTGATTTGGCAAAAAAATTCAATATTGATACAACAAAAATAAAATTTAATGATCCATTTTTAATGGACAGTTTAATGGCGCTTGCTTGTACCTATATATTAGAAGAAAAAATTGATTATAAAAAAATTAATAAGTTTAAAGTAGATGAACATAAAGTTGAACAATTTAAAGATAATAATGGTTATCTTTGGGTTAATGATTCAAAAGCTACAAATGTAGATGCAACAATGTGGGCATTAAAAGGTTTTAAAAATAAAAAAATAAGACTTATACTTGGTGGTGATGATAAAGGAGCAGATCTAAAGCCTTTGTTTGAAGAGTTAAAAGATTATGATTTGTGTATATACAACATAGGTACAAATAGCTACAAACTTCAACATCTAGCACAAATGTACGATATATCATGCAGTACTTGTATAGATTTAAAAACAGCTGTAAGTAGAATAAAAATAGTAAATAGGATAGAAAAAGAGAATAAAGATAATATAGTTTCTATACTTTCGCCAGCTGCTTCATCATTGGATCAATATGACTCTTATGCACAAAGGGGAAAAGAATTTAAAAATTTAGTTTTAAATTAAGCATATTTTAATATAAGTATGTATATAATTTCAGTCCAAAAATTGATGGCTCGGTAGCTCAGTCGGTAGAGCAAAGGACTGAAAATCCTTGTGTCGACGGTTCGATTCCGCCCCGCGCCACCATTTTAGGAATATGTGCTGATGTAGCTCAGTTGGTAGAGCACCTCACTTGTAATGAGGCGGTCGGTGGTTCAAATCCTCTCATCAGCTCCATTCATTTAGTGATAAATGAATTTTTTAGTGTTTAGGCATGTCATAAAAGACCAGCGCTAGACCAGATTTTAGATTAATAATTTTAACGGTGAGGTTGGAGAGTGGTCAAATCCTGCGGATTGTAAATCCGCCGCCTACGGCTTCGAAGGTTCAAATCCTTCTCTCACCACCACGAAAATGATGCGGGAGTAGCTCAGTTGGCTAGAGCTTCTGCCTTCCAAGCAGATTGTCGCCGGTTCGAGTCCGGTCTCCCGCTCCATTTTAATTTATTATTGATAATGAATTACTGGGAGCTGAGTTATTAACGAAAATTTACTAACTCTACAATAAATACATTTATAATGTAAACTTCCTTTAATTATTTTTATCATATAATATGCGCTCGATTTTGTTGTTATTAGGATTACGAAATGTTCTGCCTACGTAGCTCAGGGGTAGAGTACTTCCTTGGTAAGGAAGAGGTCGTAAGTTCAAGTCTTATCGTAGGCTCCAGTGATATAAATAAAGTTTACAATTGTAAATTTTATTTATCTCATAATAGAGGTAAAATATGATGTTGTGTGAGTAAAGCTCACCTACAGAAGTGATTTTTATTCACATAATCTAACCGAAAACGAAAGTTTTTGAAGAAATTAAAAGGAAACACATGGCAAAAGAAAAATTTGACAGAAGCAAACCGCACGTAAATATCGGAACAATCGGACACGTTGACCACGGAAAAACTACTTTAACAGCAGCTATTTCTGCGGTATTAACTAACAAATTGGGTGGAGAGATGATGGATTACGATCAAATCGATAACGCTCCAGAAGAAAGAGAAAGAGGAATCACTATTGCTACTTCTCATATTGAGTATGAAACAGATTCTAGACACTACGCACACGTTGACTGTCCAGGACATGCTGACTACGTAAAAAATATGATTACTGGTGCTGCTCAAATGGATGGAGCTATCTTAGTTATTGCTGCTACTGATGGACCAATGGCACAAACTAGAGAGCATATCCTTCTTTCTAAGCAAGTTGGTGTACCTTACATCATTGTTTTCATGAACAAAGAAGATCAATTAGATGATGAAGATAAAGAAGAGATGTTAGAGCTTGTTGAAATGGAAATCAGAGAGTTACTTTCTGAGTACGATTTCCCAGGTGATGATACTCCAATTATTGCTGGATCTGCATTCCAAGCATTAGAAGAAGCTAAATCTGGTAAATTTGGACCATGGTCTGAAAAAATTATGGAATTAATGGATGCTGTTGATTCTTATATCCCAACTCCAGTAAGAGATACTGAACAAGATTTCTTAATGCCTGTTGAAGATGTTTTCTCTATCTCAGGAAGAGGAACTGTTGTAACTGGTAGAATCGAAAAAGGTACTATTAAAGTTGGTGAAGAGATCGAAATCGTTGGTATTACAGATACAGTTAAAACTGTTGTTACTGGTGTTGAGATGTTTAGAAAAGAGATGGAACAAGGTGAAGCAGGTGATAACTGTGGTATCTTATTAAGAGGTATTAAAAAAGAGGAAGTAGAAAGAGGACAAGTTCTTGTTAAGCCAGGAACAATTACTCCACATACTAAATTCAGATGTGAAACATATATCCTTTCTAAAGATGAGGGTGGTAGACATACTCCATTCTTCTCAGGATACAGACCTCAGTTCTACGTAAGAACTACAGATGTAACTGGTACTTGTACTCTTCCAGAAGGTACTGAGATGGTTATGCCTGGTGATAATGTTGAGATGACTGTAGAATTAGTTGCTCCAATTGCACTTGAAAAAGGTACTAAGTTCGCTATTAGAGAAGGTGGTAGAACTGTTGGTGCTGGTGTTGTTGCAGAAATCATCGAATAGTCGTATATCATGGCAAACGGTGTAAGAATCAAAATTGGACTAAAGTGTAGTGAATGTGGAGACATTAACTACACAACTATGAAAAACCCAAAAACTCATACTGAGAAATTTGAAGTTAAAAAATATAGTCCAAGATTAAAAAAACATACAACTCATAAAGAAGTAAAACTTAAATCGTAAGGTTTTGGTGTTGAAAGCTGTAAGGTAAAACTTACAGCTTTTTATTTGTTTAGGCCAATAGCTCCAATGGTAGAGCACCGGATTCCAAATCCGGGTGTTGGGGGTTCGAGTCCCTCTTGGCCTGCCACTTAAATATGCGTTTTTAGTTTTAAGTTTATAAATATATAGATTTACAACTCAAAACACTTTTAAAATATACAGGGATACAATGAATAAATTAGTAACATATTATAAAAATGCAAAAGCTGAATTACATAAAGTAATTTTTCCTATCAAAGAACAAATTAGAAGTGCATATATCTCTGTATTTGTTGTAGTTACAGTAATATCACTGTTTTTAGCACTTATTGATGCAATAATGTCAGTAAGTTTATCTTCAGTTCTGAGTTAAGGATAATAAATGGCACACGAATGGTACGCAATTCAAACTCACTCAGGAAGTGAATTAACGGTAAAAAGAGCATTAGAACAATTAAAAAAAGAGATGGAAAACGATGCAATAGCTGAAGTTTTAGTTCCAACTGAAGATTTAATTGAGATAAAAAAAGGTAAAAAAACAATTATTGAAAGACCTTTATATCCAGCTTATGCTTTTGCAAATATTGATCTAGATACAGCACTATGGCATAGAATTCAATCAATGCCAAAAGTTGGAAGATTTATTGGTGAATCAAAAAAACCAACACCTCTACCAAAAAAAGATATTGAAAAAATTCTTGAAAAAGTAAATAATAGAGCTGAAGCTAAACCTAAAATCTCATTTGAAAATGGTGAGATGCTTAGAATTAAAGAGGGACCATTTGCAAACTTTAACGGAATGGTTGAAGATTTTGATTTAGCATCTGGTATGTTAAAATTAAATGTATTGATATTTGGACGTAATACTCCAGTTGAGATATCATACACACAAGTAGAAAGAGTAGTTTAACTCTTTTTATTATAAATAGCTATAAGGCAAGAGTGACTAGCTTCTTTTTAGTACTTTTGCCTAATATCTATTATATATTAAAACTCAAAAGGAAATAAAATGGCAAAAAAAGTAGCTGGAACATTAAAACTACAAATACCTGCTGGTGCTGCTAACCCATCACCACCTGTAGGACCTGCATTAGGTCAAAGAGGTATCAATATCATGGAATTCTGTAAAGCATTCAATGAAAAAACAAAAGATAAATCAGGATTTAAAATCCCTGTAGAGATTACAGTTTATCAAGACAAAAGTTTTACTTTTGTAACTAAACAACCACCAATGAGTGAGTTGATTATGAAAACTGCTGGAATTAAAAAAGGTAGTGACAACGCTTTAAAAAATAAAATTGCTAAATTAACAAAAGATCAAATTATGGAAATTGTTAATTTAAAAATTGAAGATCTTAATACTAAAGATGTTAACCAAGCAGCAAAAATTGTTGAAGGTTCATGTAGAAGTATGGGAATAGAAGTAGAGTAATCTACTAACCTAACCGCTGGGTTGCAGCGGTAGCAAAAAAATAAATAATTGCGGAGTAAATAATGGCAAAAAAATTATCAAAAAGATTTAAAGCTTTACTTGAAAAAGTTGAAGCAGAAAAGAAATATTCAGTAAAAGAAGCTTGTGCTTTAGTATGTGATTTAAAATCAGCTAAATTTGATGAAACTGTAGATGTTGCAATCAATTTAAATGTAGATCCAAGACACGCAGACCAAATGATTAGAGGTGCAGTAGTACTTCCAAATGGTACTGGTAAAACTGTTAGAGTTGCAGTTTTTGCTAAAGGTGTTAAAATGGACGAAGCAAAAGAAGCTGGTGCAGATATTGTTGGAAATGACGATTTAGTAGAGATGGTACAAGGTGGAGAGATCAACTTTGATGTTCTAATCGCTACTCCAGATACAATGGGATTAGTTGGTAAATTAGGTAGAATTCTTGGACCAAAAGGTTTAATGCCAAATCCAAAAGTTGGAACTGTAACTATGGATGTTGCTAAAGCAGTTAAAGATGCTAAAGGTGGTCAAGTTGCATATAAGGTAGATAAAAAAGGTAACATTCATGCTGGTATTGGTAAAGCTTCATTTACTCCTGCAGCTATTGAAGAGAACTTAACTACTTTAATTTCAGCTATTAACAAACAAAAACCTTCAACTGCAAAAGGTAGATATATTACTAATGCAGCTGTAAGTTTAACAATGAGTCCATCTGTGACTTTAGATCCAATGGAATTATTGGATATTAAATAAATATAATTTTAAAGCAGTTTATCTGCTTTAGATAATTAATCTTAAAACTGAAGACCACTGGTAAGAGTAATCTTGTAAATCCCGTGTAGGTTGATGTTTTGGAAGGAGAAACAATGACTAGACAAACTAAAGATCTTATAGTTAGCGAACTAACTGAAGAGTTCAAAGCATCTAATGCGATCGTAGTGTGTAACTATAAAGGTTTAACTCATAAAGAGTTAGAGTCTTTAAGACAAAGCGCTGCGCAAAGTGATACTAAAGTTAGAGTTATCAAGAATAGCTTAGCTGGTATTGCAATTAAAAATGCTGGACTTGAAGAGATTGAATTAAAAGATACAAATATCTTTTTATGGTCTGAGGATCAAATCTCTGCATGTAAAGTAGCTGACAAGTTTAAAAACGATAAGTTTGATATAAAAGCTGGTATTATCGAAGGAACTGCTGCAGATATTGACAGAGTTAATCAATTCGCTAAATTACCATCTAGAGATGAACTTATTGGTATGTTGCTATCTGTTTGGACTGCACCTGCACGAAATTTCGTTACAGGTCTTGACAATCTTAAAGCAAAAAAAGAAGAAGAAGCTGCATAAGCAGTTAATATAAAAAAATAAAAATTAAAAGGAATAAATATGGCAATTTCTAAAGAAGACGTATTAGAATATATCTCAGGTTTAAGTGTATTAGAACTTTCTGAGTTAGTAAAAGAATTTGAAGAAAAATTTGGAGTATCTGCACAACCAACTGTTGTTGCTGGTGGAGCTGTTGCTGGTGATGCAGCTGCTGCAGAAGAAAAAACTGAGTTTGATGTAGTTATTACTGATGCTGGTGCTAAGAAAATTAATGTTATTAAAGCAATTAGAGCATTAACTGGTCTTGGATTAAAAGAAGCAAAAGCTGCTGCTGAAGAGTTACCATCTACTGTTAAAGAAGGAATCTCTAAAGAAGATGCAGAAGCTGCAAAAGCTGAATTAGAAGCTGCTGGAGCAACTGTAGAAGTTAAGTAATTTTATAGAGTATCTTTTTAAGTTTAAAAGATACTCTTTTACTTTCATTATAAATAGCACTTTAATCAATAGGTATTTGGTACCCTTTGATTAGGGTGCTTTTTGCGCTTATACGAAAACGCAAAAAAAATCAAAAAATAACAAAATAACACGAGGTGCTCATCACATGTTAAACTCTTTAAAATCAGGTAATCGTCTTAGAGTTGATTTTTCAAAAAATCCACAAAAAATTGAAATTCCAAATTTATTACAATTACAACAAAATAGTTATGATACTTTTCTTATGGTTGGTCACGAAGATAGATCAAATGCAGGAATAGAAAAAGTATTTAAGTCTGTTTTCCCAATTCATGATGCTCAAAATAGAATCACTCTAGAATACATCAATAGTGAAGTAGGTAAACCAAAATATACAGTACGAGAGTCTATGGTAAGAGGTCTTACATATTCACTTCCATTAAGAATGAATGTTCGTCTAACTCTATGGGATTTAGATGAAAAAACTGGAGAAAAAATTGGTGTAAAGGATATGAAAGAGCAATCTTTATATATTCGAGAAATACCATTAATGACTGATAGAACATCATTCATTGTAAATGGAGTTGAAAGAGTTGTTGTAAATCAACTTCACAGATCTCCAGGTGTTATATTCAAAGAGGAAGAAAGTTCAACTGTAGGTAATAAACTTATCTATACAGGTCAGATTATTCCAGATAGAGGTTCTTGGTTATACTTTGAGTATGATGCAAAAGATATCTTATATGTACGAATTAATAAAAGAAGAAAAGTTCCTGTAACTATCATGTTTAGAGCATTAGGTTACTCTAAAGAGGATATTATAAAACTTTTCTATCCAATAGTAAATATTAAAATTAAAAATAATAAATTTTTAATGAAGTTTAAACCTGAAGATTTTACAGGAAGAATAGACTTTGATCTAAAAGATGACAAAGGAAATTTAGTAATTGCTGCAGGTAAAAGGCTTACAACAAGAAAAGCAAATGCTTTAGCTGAAGGTGGATTGGAATATGTTGAATACCCATTAGAATTATTAATGGAAAGACATACATCCTCTACTATATATGATCCAGAATCTGGTGAAGTACTGTTTGATGCTTTAACTACTTTGGATGAATTAAAATTAAAAAAACTTCTTGATTTAGGTTTTGATTCTTTTGACATTGCAAATGATCTTGCTACTGGTGTAGATGATTCTATTATCAATGCATTTAAAGCAGATGCAGAGAGCTTAAAATTATTAAAACTTACAGAACAAATTGATGATGAGAATGATCTATCAGCAATTAGAATCTACAAGGTTATGAGACCAGGTGAACCTGTAACTAAAGAAGCTGCTAAAGAGTTTGTTAAAAAATTATTCTTTGATCCAGAAAGATATGATTTAACAAAAGTTGGTAGAATGAAAATGAACCATAAACTTGGTGTAAATGTACCTGAATATGTTACAGTATTAACACATGAAGATGTTATAAAAACTGTACAATATCTTGTAAAAGTAAAAGCTGGTCATGGACATATTGATGATAGAGATCACTTAGGAAATAGAAGAATTAGAGCTATTGGTGAGTTATTATCAAATGAGTTACATAATGGTTTAATCAAAATGCAAAAAGCTATTAGAGATAAAATGACTACATTAAGTGGTACTATGGAAGATCTAATGCCTCATGATTTAATCAACTCTAAAATGATCACTTCAACAATTACAGAGTTTTTTACATCTGGGCAATTGTCTCAATTTATGGATCAAACAAATCCTTTATCAGAAGTTACACATAAAAGAAGATTATCTGCACTTGGTGAAGGTGGTTTAGTAAAAGAGAGAGCTGGATTTGAGGTAAGAGATGTTCACCCAACTCACTATGGTAGAATTTGTCCAGTTGAAACTCCAGAGGGTCAAAATATTGGTCTTATTAATACATTGTCAACTTTTTCAAAAGTAAATGAGCTTGGATTTATTGAAGCTCCTTATAAAAAAGTTATTGATGGTGTAGTTACAGATGATATTGAATATTATACTGCAACTCAAGAAGAGGGTAAAATTATTGCTCCAGGATCAACTAAAGTTGATGAAAATGGAAAAATAGTTGAGAAACTTATTGAAGCTAGACAAGATGGTGAGATCTTATTAGTTGAATCAAATAAAGTTGATTTAATTGATATCTCATCTCAAATGGTTATGGGTGTTGCAGCATCGCTTATTCCATTCTTAGAGCATGATGATGCCAACAGAGCACTTATGGGATCAAACATGATGAGACAAGCTGTTCCATTACTTAAACCAAATGCTCCTATTGTTGGAACAGGATTGGAAAAAACTGTAGCAAGAGATTCTTGGGAAGCTATTAAAGCAAAAAGAGGTGGAGTTGTTGAAAAATCTGATGCTAAAAATGTTTACATTAAAGGTGAAGATGAAAACGGTTCATATATTGACCATTATTTGGTAACTAAAAATGTAAGAACAAACAACAACACATCATTTGGGCAAAGAACAATTGTAAAAGAGGGTCAAAAAATTGAAGCTGGTCAAGTAGTTGCTGATGGACCTTCTATGGATCAAGGTGAACTTGCAGTTGGTGTTAATGCTACAGTTGCGTTTATGCCATGGAATGGTTATAACTATGAAGATGCGATCATCCTTTCACAAAAACTTATTAAAGAGGATGCATTTACATCGGTTCATATTTATGAAAAAGAGGTAGAAGCTAGAGAACTTAAACATGGTAATGAAGAGATCACTAGAGATATCCCTGGAGTTAAAGAGGAATCAATGACTCACCTTGATGAGGCTGGTATTGTAAAAGTTGGAACTTATTTAAAACCTGGAATGATTATGGTTGGAAAAGTTACACCAAAAGGTGAAATTAAACCAACTCCAGAAGAGAGATTACTTAGAGCAATTTTTGGTGAAAAAGCTGCACATGTTATCAATAAATCAATGTATTGTGGATCTTCAATGGAAGGTACAGTAGTTGATGTTAAAGTATTTACTAAAAAAGGGTACGAAAAAGATGAAAGAACTAAACAGGCTTTTGAAGAGGAAAAAGCTCAATTAGATCTTGAACACCATGATAGATTATTGATGCTTGATAGAGAAGAGACTCTAAGAATCAATAAGCTGTTAGCTTCAA
>Ga0256843_1002716_pt1 | contig 12744 bp, 5 predicted proteins | sample AlvinellametaG_FD_191572 | JGI IMG/M metagenome (GOLD analysis project Ga0256843, IMG submission 191572) | Pompeii worm associated microbial communities from hydrothermal vent at the East Pacific Rise, Pacific Ocean - Alvinella | ecosystem: Host-associated > Annelida > Integument > Unclassified ... | reverse complement strand
GATCGACAAGAAAGACCGTTCCCAGAGCGGACTCGAGCGGGTCTTCCAGTCGGTTTTTCCGATTCACGACGCCCAGAACCGCATCACGCTCGAATACGTCGGTTCCGAGATCGGCACGCCGAAATACACCGTGCGCGAATGTATGGAGCGCGGCCTGACCTATTCGGTTTCCCTGCGCATGAAAACGCGCCTGGTGCTGTGGGACCGCGACGAGAACACCAAAGAGAAAAAAGGCGTCAGTGAAATCAAGGAACAGTCGATCTTCATCCGCGACATTCCGCTGATGACCGACCGTACCTCTTTCGTCATCAACGGCGTCGAGCGCGTCGTCGTCAACCAGCTGCACCGTTCGCCGGGGGTCATCTTCAAAGAGGAAGAAGCCACCACGGCCGGCAACAAGCTGATCTACACCGGCCAGATCATTCCCGACCGCGGTTCGTGGCTCTATTTCGAGTACGACCCGAAAGATATCCTCTACATGCGCATCAACAAGCGCCGGAAGGTGCCGGTCACGATCATGTTCCGTGCGCTGGGTTACAGCAAGCAGGACATCCTGAAACTTTTCTATCCGCTGCAGACGATCGAAATCGTGGACAACAAGTTCATGATGCCGTTCGAGCCGCACCAGTTCGACGGCCGCCTCGATTTCGACCTGTGTGACGAAGACGGAAATGTTCTCGTCGCTTCGGGCAAGCGTCTTTCGGCGAAAAAGGCGCAGAAGCTGATCGATGAAGGTCTCAAGCGTGTCCAGTACCCGCTCGACGTTCTGTGCGAACGCTACCTCGCCGAGCCGATCATCAACCCGGAGACGGGCGAAGTGCTTTTCGACACGATGACCTCCATCGACGAACTGAAGCTCAAGAAGATCGCCGAAGCGGGTATCACCTCCTTCGTCATCGCCAACGACCTCGCCAGCGGGGTCGACAGCTCGATCATCAACGCCTTCCTGGCCGACGCGGATTCGCTGAAGCTGCTGCGCCAGACCGAAGAGATCGAAGACGAGAACGACCTCGCCGCGATCCGGATCTACAAGGTCATGCGCCCGGGCGAGCCGGTCACCAAGGAAGCGGCGAAAGCCTTCGTCAACCAGCTCTTTTTCGATCCGGAGCGCTACGACCTCACCCGCGTCGGCCGGATGAAGATGAACCACAAGCTGGGCCAGAACATTCCGGAGTACGTGACGGTTCTGACCAACGAGGACATCATCAACACGGTCAAGTACGTCATCAAGGTCAAGAACGGCCAGGGACACATCGACGACCGTGACCACCTCGGGAACCGCCGGATCCGTTCCATCGGCGAGCTGCTCGGCAACGAGCTGCACAACGGCCTTATCAAGATGCAGAAGGCGATCAAGGACAAGCTCTCGACGATGAGCGGGCCGATGGCGGAGCTGATGCCGCACGACCTGATCAACTCGAAGATGATCACCAGCACCATCATGGAGTTCTTCTCCGGCGGCCAGCTGAGCCAGTTCATGGACCAGACCAACCCGCTCTCGGAAGTGACGCACAAACGCCGTCTCTCCGCCCTCGGTGAAGGCGGTCTGGTCAAGGAACGCGCGGGCTTCGAGGTCCGCGACGTCCACCCGACGCACTACGGCCGTATCTGTCCGATCGAAACGCCGGAAGGGCAGAACATCGGTCTGATCAACACTCTGGCGACCTACTCGAAGGTCAACGAGCACGGCTTCATCGAAGCGCCGTACAACATCGTGAAGGACGGGGTCGTCCAGTTCGGCCCGGAAAACGTCGTTTACCTGACGGCGACGCAGGAAGAGGGCGTGACCATCGCGGCCGCGTCGAACAAGGTCGACGAGAACGGCCATTTCGTCGAGGACCTGATCGAACTGCGCAAGGACGGCGAGATCATGCTGGGCTCTCCGGCGAACGCGCAGTACATGGACCTCTCCTCGCACATGGTCGTCGGGGTCGCGGCGTCGCTGATTCCGTTCCTCGAACACGACGACGCCAACCGCGCCCTGATGGGTTCGAACATGCAGCGCCAGGCGGTGCCGCTGCTGCGTCCGACGGCGCCGATGGTCGGAACGGGGGTCGAGAAGATCGTCGCCCGCGACGCCTGGGAAAGCGTCAAGGCCAAGCGCGACGGCGTCGTCGAGAAGATCGACGCCCGCCACATCTACGTCATCAGCAAGGACGACGAGGGCGCGGTGATCGACTACTATCCGCTGCAGAAAAACCTGCGCACCAACCAGAATACGACTTTCAGCCAGAAACCGATCGTCAAGGTCGGGGAGAAGGTCAGGGCCGGGCAGGTCATCGCCGACGGACCGAACATGGACGAGGGCGAGCTTGCCCTGGGCCAGAACGCGCTGGTCGCGTTCATGCCGTGGAACGGCTACAACTTCGAGGATGCGATCGTCATCAGCGAACGCCTGATCCGCGAAGACGCCTACACCTCGGTCCACATCTACGAAAAAGAGGCGGAGGCGCGCGAACTGAAGCACGGGGTCGAGGAGATCACCCGCGACATTCCGAACGTCCGTGACGAAGACCTCGCCCACCTCGACGAGAGCGGGATCGTCAAGATCGGCACCTTCGTCAAGGGCGGCATGATCCTCGTCGGGAAAGTCTCTCCGAAGGGCGAAGTGAAGCCGACGCCGGAAGAGCGCCTGCTGCGCGCCATTTTCGGCGAAAAGGCGGGGCACGTCGTCAACAAGTCGCTCTACTGTCCGCCGAGCATGGAGGGGGTCGTCGTCGACGTCAAGGTCTTCACGAAAAAAGGCTACGAAAAAGATCCGCGTACCCTCGAAATGGAGAAGATGGAGCGTGACGAGCTCGAACGCGAGCACTACGACCGCCTGCTGATGATCGACAAGGAGGAGATGATGCGCATCGTCTCCCTGCTGACACAGGCGCCGCTGGAGCAGGACGTCACCGCCAACGGTGTCGAGTACAAGGCCGGCGAGTATATCAAGGCCGAAGACCTCGAAAACGTCAACCGCTTCGCGATGAACAACATCGTCAAGGCGTACAGCGAAGAGGTCCAGAGCAAGTACAACAAGACCAAGAACCACTTCCAGCGCGAGAAGAAGAAGTTCCGCGACGAGCATGAAGAGAAACTCAACATTCTCGAAAAAGACGACATCCTGCCCAACGGCGTCGTCAAGTTCGTCAAGGTCTACATCGCGACCAAGCGCAAGCTCAAGGTCGGGGACAAGATGGCCGGGCGTCACGGGAACAAGGGTATCGTTTCGACGATCGTTCCCGAGGTCGACATGCCGTACATGGCCAACGGGCGCGCGGTCGACGTCTGTCTGAACCCGCTGGGGGTCCCGTCGCGGATGAACATCGGACAGATCCTCGAAATGCACCTCGGCATGGTCGGACGCCAGCTGGGCGACCAGCTGCAGGAGCAGTTCGAGAAGGAGCAGGAAAAACTGGTCGAAAACCTGCGGGCGAAACTGAGCGAAATCGCGTCGACCGCGAAGCTGATGAAGCTCGAAGATGCCGTCAGCAAAATGAGCGACGACGAGATCCTCCGCTATGCCCGTGACTGGGCGCAGGGCGGGGTCCGTTTCGCGACGCCGATCTTCGAGGGGGTCAACGCCGAGGAGTTCGCGAAACTCTTCGAAATGGCGAAGATGGACCACGACGGCAAGACCGTGCTGTACGACGGCAAGACCGGAGAGCAGATGAAAGAGCGTGTCAACGTCGGTTACATGTACATCATCAAGCTGCACCACCTCGTCGACGAGAAAGTGCACGCGCGTTCGACCGGGCCGTACTCGCTGGTCACCCAGCAGCCCGTCGGCGGTAAGGCGCTCTTCGGAGGCCAGCGCTTCGGGGAAATGGAAGTGTGGGCGCTGGAAGCCTACGGCGCTTCCGCGGTGCTCAAAGAGATGCTGACGATCAAGTCCGACGACGTGGACGGCCGTGTCGCCGCCTACAAGGCATTGACCAAAGGTGAAAGCGTTCCGGCATCCGGAATCCCGGAAACGCTGTTCGTATTGACAAAAGAGCTGCAGTCCCTTGCACTCGATGTAGAGATTTTTGACGAGGTGGAAGACGATGAGCAAATTAGTGCCGATTGAAGTAACGGAAGAGAACCGTCCGAAAGATATCAAACAGCTGCAGTTCCGGCTGGCAAGCCCGGAGAAGATTCTCTCCTGGAGCCACGGCGAGGTCAAGAAACCCGAAACGATCAACTACCGGACGCTGAAGCCGGAGCGTGACGGACTCTTCTGTGCGAAGATCTTCGGACCGGTCCGTGACTACGAGTGTCTGTGCGGCAAATACAAGAAGATGCGCTACAAGGGCGTCGTCTGCGAAAAGTGCGGGGTCGAGGTCACGACATCGAAAGTCCGCCGGACCCGTATGGGGCACATCGACCTGGTCACGCCGGTCGCGCACATCTGGTACGTCAGTTCGCTGCCGAGCCGGATCGGAACCCTGCTGGGCGTGAAAATGAAGGACCTGGAGCGGGTCCTGTACTACGAAGCGTACATCGTCAAGAACGGCGGCGAAGCCTTCTACGACGCGGAACAGACGACCCCGGTCAAAAAGTACGACGTCCTGAACGAGGAACAGTACCGGACCCTGTTCCAGCGCTACAGCGAAACCGGCTTCGAAGCCTATATGGGCGGCGAAATCATCCGTGATCTGCTCGAAAGCATCGACCTCGTCGAGCTCTTCTCGCAGCTCAAGGAAGACATGGAGGCGACCAAATCCGAGGCCAAGCGCAAGACAATCATCAAGCGCCTCAAGGTCATCGAGTCGTTCCTCAACTCGGGCAACAACCCGGCGTGGATGATGCTGACCGCGCTGCCGGTGCTGCCGCCGGATCTGCGTCCGCTGGTGAGCCTCGACGGGGGCAAGTTCGCCGTTTCCGACGTCAACGACCTCTACCGCCGCGTCATCAACCGCAACCAGCGCCTCAAGCGCCTCATCGAGCTCGAAGCGCCGGAGATCATCGTGCGCAACGAGAAGCGGATGCTGCAGGAGTCGGTCGACGCGCTGTTCGACAACGGCCGCCGGGCCAACGCCGTCAAGGGCGCGAACAAGCGTCCGCTGAAATCGCTGTCGGAAGTCATCAAGGGCAAGCAGGGCCGTTTCCGCCAGAACCTGCTCGGGAAACGGGTCGATTTCTCCGGCCGTTCGGTCATCGTCGTCGGTCCGAGCCTCAAGATGGACGAATGCGGCCTGCCGAAAAAGATGGCGCTGGAGCTGTTCAAGCCGCACCTGATCGCCAAGCTCGAAGACAAAGGCTACGCGACGACCGTCAAGGCCGCCAAGAAAATGATCGAAGAGCAGACCAACGAAGTGTGGGAATGCCTCAGCGAGATCGTCGAAGGGTATCCGGTCATGCTCAACCGTGCGCCGACCCTGCACAAACTTTCGATCCAGGCGTTTCACCCGAAACTGATCGACGGCAAGGCGATCCAGCTGCATCCGCTCGTCTGTTCGGCCTTCAACGCCGACTTCGACGGGGACCAGATGGCCGTTCACGTCCCGCTTTCCGCCGAGGCGATCGCCGAAGCGAAGGTGCTGATGCTCTCATCCATGAACATTCTGCTGCCGGCTTCCGGTAAAGCGATCGCGACGCCGTCGCAGGATATGGTCCTGGGGATCTACTATATCTCGCTGGAGAAAAACGGCGTGCCGGGATCGAACAAGCTGTTCGCCGACGTCAACGAAGTGCGCATCGCGCTCGAACAGGGAGCGCTGGACCTGCATGCACGTATCCGGACCCGGATCGACGGCCGGATGATCACGACGACGGCGGGACGCCTGCTGATCAAGGAGATCCTGCCGGAATTCGTGCCGGTCGATCTGTGGAACGTGGTCATGAAGAAAAAGGCGATCAACGCGCTGGTCGACTATGTCCAGAAGTACGGCGGCATCGCCGTGACCGCCGGATTCCTCGACCGCCTGAAAGATCTCGGGTTCAAGCATGCGACCGAAGCCGGGGTCTCCATCTCGATCGAGGACGTCATCGTTCCGGAAGAGAAGGCCGAGCTGATCGCGGCTTCCAAAAACAAGGTCAAGGAGATCCAGAAGCAGTACGAAGCCGGCCTTCTGACCGAGCAGGAGCGTTACAACAAGATCATCGACGTCTGGACCGACGTCAACAACACGCTCGCCAACGACATGATGGACCTGATCGAAAACGACAAGGACGGGTTCAACTCCATCTACATGATGGCCGACTCGGGTGCGCGGGGTTCCGCGGCCCAGATCCGTCAGCTTGCGGGGATGCGGGGCCTGATGGCGAAGCCGGACGGCTCGATCATCGAAACACCGATCATCTCGAACTTCAAAGAGGGTCTGAACGTTCTGGAGTACTTCATTTCGACCCACGGTGCGCGTAAAGGTCTGGCGGACACCGCGCTCAAGACGGCGAACGCCGGTTACCTGACCCGCAAACTCGTCGACGTCGCGCAGAACGTGAAGATCGTCGAAGAAGACTGCGGCTCGCACGAGGGGATCGAGATCACCGACATCTCCATCGGTAACGAGATGATCGAACCGCTCGAAGACCGGATCTACGGCCGGGTGCTCGCCGAGGACGCGATCGACCCGATCACCAACGAGATTCTCTACCCCGAAGGCGAGCTGATCGACGAGGTCAAGGCGCAGAAGATCGTCGAAGCGGGCATCAAGGCGGTCCATATCCGTACCCCGGCCACCTGTAAATCCGAAGGCGGCATCTGTGCGCTGTGTTACGGCAAGAACCTCGGAACGGGCGAGCTCGTCCGGGTCGGCGAGGCCGTCGGGATCATCGCGGCACAGTCGATCGGGGAACCGGGAACGCAGCTGACGCTGCGGACCTTCCACGTCGGGGGAACGGCGTCGAGCACGCGGGAAGAGCGCCAGGTCATCGCCGAGAAGAAAGGTTTCATCCGGTATTACAACCTCAAGACCTACCGGAACCAGGAAGGCAAGAACATCGTCGCCAACCGCCGGAACGCCGGGGTGCTGCTGGTCGAACCGAAAATCAAGGCGCCGTTCGACGGCAAGCTGGAAGTTCAGATCATTCACGACGAAATCATCGTCAGTGTCGTCGGCGAGAACGAAACGGTCCGTTACACGCTGCGCAAGAACGAAGTGGCCCGGCCGAACGAACTCGCCGGCGTCAGCGGCAAGATCGAAGGGAAATTCTATCTGCCTTACGAGTCGGGCAGTTCGGTCAAGGTCGACGAGTCGATCGTCGAAACGATCCGCGACGGCTGGAACATCCCGAACCATATTCCGTATGCGTCCGAACTGCTCGTCGACGACGGGGCTCCGGTCACCCAGAAAGTGCATGCCGGTGTGGCGGGACAGGTGAAGTTCTTCCTGCTCAAAGGCGACTACCTCGAGCGCTACGAAGCGATCGGCAAGGGATACGAAGTGACGGAAAAGGGTCTTTTCGCCGTGATCGTCGACGCGGACGACCGCGAAGCGAACCGCTTCTACATCGCCCGCGGTTCGATCGTCGAGGTCGACGACGACCAGATGGTCGAGGCGGATACGCTGCTGGCGCGTCCGGCGAGCAACGAGTCGGTCGTCATCGCCGAATGGGACCCGTATTCGAATCCGATCATCTCCGAGGCCAACGGCCGCGTGACGTTCGAGGACATCATTCCGGGCACGACGGCGGACGAGCAGTTCGACGAACTGACCGGCAAGACGCGTCTGGTGCTCAACGAGTACATCTCGCCGGAGTACAAGCCGGCGATCGTGCTGGCGACGGAAAACGGAGAGATTATCCGTTACGCCGTCGATCCGAAAACGGCGGTCTACGTCCAGGACGGTGCCGAAGTGAAGGTGGCGGACATTCTGGCGAAAACACCGAAGGCGCTGCAGAAATCCCGCGATATCACCGGGGGTCTGCCGCGGGTTTCCGAGCTCTTCGAAGCGCGCAAGCCCAAAGACGTGGCGCTCATCGCCGAAGTCGACGGACGGGTCAGCTTCGGGAAACCGCTGCGCGGCAAACAGCGCATCATCATCACGAGCGACAACGGCATCGTCAAGGAGTACTTCGTCGACAAGAACCAGAGCCCGCTGGTACACGAGGGTGAGTTTGTCCATGCGGGCGAGCGCCTTTCCGACGGGGTCGTCGCCAGCCACGAGATCCTGCGGATCCTCGGGGTCAAGGAACTGTACAAGTATCTTGTCAGCGAAGTCCAGCAGGTTTACCGCCGCCAGGGGGTCAACATCTCCGACAAGCACATCGAGGTCATCTTTACCCAGATGATCCGTCAGGTGAAGATCGTCAAATCCGGCGATACGAAGTTCATCGAGGGCGATCTCGTCTCCAAAACGCGTTTCCGCGAGGAAAACGAGAAGATCCTGCGTCTGGGCGGCGAGCCGGCGATCGCCGAGCCGTTCCTCGTCGGTATCACCCGTGCGTCCGTCAGTGCGGATTCCATCATCTCCGCGGCGTCGTTCCAGGACACGACCAAGGTCCTGACAGAGGCGGCCGTTTCGGCCAAGATCGACGACCTGACCGATATGAAGGAAAACGTCATCATCGGCCGCACCATTCCGGCGGGAACCGGGATGTACAAAGACTACACCGTCGAGTTCGGCGAAGGCTGACGCCTTCCACCTTTCAGGGCTTTTCGTCCCTGAAAAATCCTTTTTCCTCCCTCTTTTTCCTTCTTCTTTAACGATTGTTTGGCTATCCTTCGCAGAAAGCGGAGATTTTTATGAGCAACAAATATGTCGGAGCGCACACGTCCGCTTCGGGCGGGGTGTACAACGCCGTCAAAAACGCCGAAGCGATCGGGGCGAAGGCCTTCGCCCTGTTTACGAAAAACCAGCGGCAGTGGAAAGCGAAACCGCTCGATGCCGAAACGATCGATACCTTCAAACGGATGCTCGAAGAGAGCGGGATCGCACCGAAACATGTGCTGCCGCACGATTCGTATCTGATCAACCTCGGCCACCCCGAGGAAGAAAAACGGCAAAAGTCCTTCGACGCCTTCGTCGACGAAGTAGAACGCTGCATGCAGCTGGGACTCGACCGGCTCAACTTCCATCCGGGCTCGCACCTGAAAAAGATCGGTGAAGAGCAGTGCATGGACTACATCGCCGGGAACATGAACCGGACGCTGGAGCGGACCGAGGGCGTGACGCTGGTGCTGGAGAATACGGCGGGGCAGGGCAGCAACCTCGGCTGGAAATTCGAACACCTCGCCTACATCATCGACCGTGTCGAGGACAAGTCCCGCGTCGGCGTCTGCATCGACACCTGCCACATGTTCACGGCGGGCTACGACATCCGGACCCGCGAAGCCTATGATGCTTCGATGGCGGAGTTCGACCGTCTCGTCGGCTTCGAATATCTGCGCGGCATGCACCTCAACGACTCCAAACCCGATCTCGGTTCACACGTCGACCGGCACGAAAGCATCGGAAAAGGAAAAATCGGTCTCGATGCTTTCCGTTTCATCATGAACGATCCCCGCATGGACGACATTCCCCTGATTCTCGAAACAATCGATCCCGATATCTGGGCAGAGGAGATCCGGCTGCTCTATTCGCTGGAAGAGGGGTGAGGCCGTGGCGGCGGTGACGCGACTGTGGCCGGATCTCGGACATGCCGGTGCCAGAGCGGTGCTGCTGTACCGTTTCCATATCGCCGTCATCGCCGTCAACCTGCTCGCCGTCGTGATCGACGTCGGCGCCGGCCGGACGTTCAACGCGGGCATCGAGGCCGCGGCGGCGGCACTGCTGTTTTTCAATACCGTCCGGCTTCGCCGGGGCGCGGATACGGCGGGGGTGGCGCTCGTGTTTCTCGCCGTGATCGCCGCGGCGCTCTATACCCAGATCTGGATCGGGCATTTCGCGACGATGTCCGTCGTTTTCGTACTGCTGCTGCCGCTGGCGACGTTGCCGTTTCTGCGGTTGCGCCATTCGCTGATGATCGAACTTCTGATGGTGGGGGTGATGGTGCTGCTGCTGTATATGGAGCATCGCGTCAATCCGGGCAATCCGATCTTCCGGAATCCGCAGGCGCTTTTCCATCTCGGATACGCGGCCCTGATCATCTTCCTGTTCGGCCTGCTCTACCATCTGTCGATCGTACACACGTTCGACGAACTCGACGATTCCAACCGGCAGAAGGAGATGCTCCTCAAGGAGGTGCATCACCGTGTCAAGAACAACCTGAACGTCATCGCGTCGATCGTCGGGCTTCAGGCGGGCGGCACGGAGGGGCCGGAACGCGAACATCTGGAAAAGACCCGCATCCGCATCGAATCCATCGCCATGGTGCACGAGATGCTTTACAAGTCCGACGACCTTGCCGGCGTCGATTTCGAAACCTATATGAAACGGCTTTCGGATATTCTGTTGAAGATGTACGACAAGCTGGGCCGGATCACGGTCCGGATCGAGGCGGCGGGCGCGGTGCTGCCGCTGGAGAGCATGATCCAGCTGGGCATCATGGTCAACGAGATGCTGACGAATTCCATCAAGTACGCGTACGACGGTGAAGAGAGCGGCACCGTCGAAATGCGTCTGTCCGAAGAAGGGGACGGCTGGCATTTCGTCTATCAGGACGACGGCAGGGGAGTGGCCGATACCGCGTCGCTGCGCCGCGGCCGTTCGCTCGGCACCAAACTGATTATGCTGACGGCGCGTCAGCTTCGCGGCGACGTGTCGGTATCCAGCCCGAAAGGATTACGGTATGACATCCGGTTCGAACGCACGTAAAATCCGGGCGGTGATCGTCGAGGACGAGCTGATCGCCGCGGAATATCTCAGAGAGATTCTGGAGCGCAACGGCGCGGAAGTGGTCGATATCGTCGATACCGGGAAAGCGGCGGTCGAGGTCTGTCTCGCCGAACGGCCCGACATCGTTTTCATGGACATCATGCTGCGCGACAGCATGAGCGGCAGCGAGGCGGCTCTCGCCGTCAGCCGGCGTCTGAAAGAGACGAAGATCGTTTTTCTGACCGCGTACGCCGATCCCGAAATGATCGATTTCGCCGTCGAATCCAATGCCGCAGGCTATCTGAGCAAACCCTACAACGAAGCGGAGATCGTGGCGACGATGCGGCTGGCGCTGGCGCGCAGGGAAACCGCAGCTGCAGAAAAAACGGAGGCGGCGGAGCCGGAGCGAAAGACGCCCGATACGATCGATCTCGTTGACGGTTACGTCTACGACACGGTCCACGGCAGACTGCTGAGAGAAGGGCGGGAGGTGGAGCTGGGACCCAAGGCCCTCAAACTGATCGCCCTGCTGGTCAAAACCCCGGACCTCAGCGTTTCCAACGAACAGATTTCGATGCATGTCTGGGGCGAGCTGGTCAATGACCGCACGCTGAGGTCGCTGATGTTCCGTATCCGTCACGCCACCAGCGAAGCGCTGATCAAAAACGTCAGCGGCACCGGCTACATGATCCGCTCGGCGGCGAAAGCGGAGCGTCAGAACAGCAGGTAGTGCAGGGCCGGCTGGATTCTGACCCCGTCCGGAAGCGACGGGGGGACGGCGTTGTCGGTGTCGGCGATTTTCAGGTCGAACTCCACTTTGCCGCTGTCGAAAGAAAAATGGACGTCCCCGGTCGCCGTGACCTGCAGCAGATCCATCTGCAGCCGTTGCAGGTCGAGTGAGCCGCTGTGGGAGTAGCTGTAGGCGCGAAGGGAGGTATTGCAGTCGTCCGGACGCACCTGGATGATATAGGTTTTGCCGCTGACGATATCGTAGGTTCCGCCGTCGACCGCTTCGTACCGTTTGTAGTCGTAGCGGCGGGTGTTGAACCGCCACTCCAGCGTTTTCGCCGTGCCGTCTTCGGTATAGTCGAAAACGGCACGGTAGCGGCTGTCGACATGCAGACCGTGCAGGGAAAACAGGGCGAAGCGGCCTTCTCCGACGGAGGGAGTGGAATTCTCGTCCAGGACGACGGTGTCGGTGAGTTCGTTGCCGTCGGGCCCGTAAAGCCGGAAGGAAACGGCGGAAACGTCCCCGCTTTTTTCCGGGTTGAATACGACGCTGACGGGATTGCCGGCGACGCCGTAGCGTGCGCACTGGGGCAGCGGATCGGGCGATTCGGTGTTGAAAAACGAGGTCTGGGCGCTGTCGTAGCCGCTGTACGGCCACAGAACGACGGCGGGATTGAGGCCCGCCGTCTGCGACGGATCTCCTTCGTTCCCCATGTCGTAGACATAGGCGGAACCGTATATGTAACCGCTGTCGGAAGCGATGCCGATCCCCAGGTCCGCGACACGTGTCCCGAGAAAACCGAAACGGTGGTAGATCGCCGTCATCAGGCCGTCGATCGATTCGACGACGTCGTTGTCGCCGCCGGAAATGTTCTCGCTGTAGGTTCTCCAGTCGTAGCCGGCGTCGCTGCCGCGGTCCCAGGGATAGTATCCCGTATAGTAGGGATCACTTTCGTTGGTCTCGTAGTGGCCGAACGTATTCTGGGAAATGAGATAGTCGGCATGGCTTTGTGATGCATCCTGCAGCTTCGAATTGTAGGTCAGGGCGGTCAGCCCCGCTCCGGTCCGAAGCGCATTGAGGTACTCCGAGCCTCTCTCCTGCTCGGTAACGGTGCTGCGGGCCGCCGCCCGGTGTGCCGCAGCGGCGGGAGCTTCCAGGTAACGCCAGCTGACGACGCCGTTTCCTTCCGGTGTTGTCTGGGCCGGGAGACAGGCCGCAACCAGTGCGGATATGATCGACAGACGGAAAAATCCGGACATATAACTTCCTTTTTGTCTGAGTATAACACAGGAGAATGAAGTATGAATGGAGCGGTGCAAATATCAGAGCTCAAGAGAGGCACGGTATTTT